>JAAUYH010121860.1_pt1 | contig 12216 bp, 10 predicted proteins | sample 7278061 | NCBI WGS metagenome assembly JAAUYH01 (sample SAMN14350203, study PRJNA611818) | marine sediment metagenome | isolation source: surface marine sediment (0.6m) | place: French Polynesia: Moorea | collected 2018-08
GCCAACAGAGCGCGGCATGGAGGCAACCCCGATAGTCGTCGACGGCCGCATGTACGTGACCGGATCCTGGAGCATCGTGTATGCGCTCGATGCGGCAACCGGCAAGGAACTCTGGCGCTATGACCCCGGGGTGCCGAAGCAGTGGGCGACCTATGCCTGTTGCGACGCGGTCAACCGCGGCGCGGCAGTCTGGGGAGACAGCGTATTTGTTGCCACGCTCGATGGCTACCTCGTGTCGATTGACGCGGAGACCGGCAGGGAGAACTGGCGCGCAGACACGATAGACCGCAAGCCGCCCTACACAATCACCGGTGCGCCACGCGTCATCAACGGCCTCGTCATTATCGGCAACGGCGGTGCGGAGTTCGGTGTGCGCGGCTTTGTCAGCGCCTACGATGCCGGGACCGGGGAAGAGCGCTGGCGCTTTCACACGGTGCCGGGCAATCCGGCCGACGGCTTCGAGAACGAGGCCATGGAAATGGCAGCCGAAACCTGGACGGGCGAGTGGTGGAACTACGGTGGCGGCGGCACGGCCTGGGATTCCATGGCCTACGACCCGGAACTCGATCTGCTATACGTCGGCGTTGGCAACGGCTCTCCGTGGAACCGTGAGATTCGCAGTCCCGAAGGCGGCGACAACCTGTTTCTCTCGTCCATCGTCGCGCTGCGCCCGAACACGGGTGAGTACGTCTGGCACTACCAGACCACTCCGGGCGACACCTGGGACTTTACGGCTACACAGCACATGATCCTTGCCGATCTCGAGATCGAGGGCGAGCAACGCAAAGTGTTGATGCAGGCGCCGAAGAACGGCTTCTTTTACGTACTGGATCGCACCGACGGTACCGTCATCAGCGCAGAAGCATACGTGAACGTGAATTGGGCGACCGGCGTCGACCTCGAGACGGGGCGCCCCACCGAGGCACCCGGTGCACGTTACGAGAACGAACCGTTTTTCATCCAGCCGTCGCCGCTGGGCGGTCACAACTGGCACCCGATGGCGTACAACCCGTCGACGGGGCTCGTCTATCTGCCCACCCAGGACGTCCCATTCGTGCACATGCAGGGCCAGGGTTTCGAGTTCACAGAGAACTTCTGGAACACGGGCACCAATCTCGTTGCCGCGGCTGCGCCGGACGATCCGGCCGCGCTCGAGCAACTCAACAGTATGATCGCGGGCCAGCTGGTCGCATGGGACCCGATAGCGCAGCAGGAAGTCTGGCGATTCAAGCACGCGGGCCCCTGGAACGGCGGCGTACTCGCGACTGCAGGTGATCTCGTCTTCCAGGGCAGCCTGATCGGCGAATTCGCAGCGTACGACGCGAAAAGCGGCGACCGTCTCTGGGTGTTCCCGGCGCAGACCGGCGTGGCGGCCGCACCATCGACTTACGCCGTTGACGGCAGACAGTTTGTCGCGGTTGCAGCCGGCTGGGGTTCGGTCTTCGTCTTGCTGGGTGGCGAGCCGCTCGAATCATTGCGTATGCCGGCGAACAAGAGCCGCATACTCGCTTTTGCACGCGGCGGCGATGCGAGCCTGCCACGAGCGGAGCCTGCCGTTATTCCCGAGGTTCCGGAACCGCCGGCGCGCGCGGAAGATGCGACCCTCGTAGAAGCAGGCAAAGCGCTTTACTACGGTCGCTGCAACGTCTGTCACGGCGAAGCCGTCGTCAGCGGCGGCTCGATTCCCGACCTGCGCTATGCGTCGGCGGAAACGCACCAGATGTGGGATGGAATCGTCCTGGGCGGCGCTCGATTGAACAAGGGTATGCCGGCGTTCGGCCTTGCGCTGACCAAGCAGGATACGGACGCCATTCACGCTTACGTCATTGATCGAGCCTGGCGCTTGTACGAGCAGCAGCAAGCGAACTAGCCTCTGCGCGATCGATATACCGGCACAGCATCGCGAGCGCCATGCCCGCGATGAGGTGCCACACGCCCCATAGCACGGCGAGCGAGGCGGCACCGCCCTGCCCTTTGAGCTGCCCCAGCAAGATGACGATGGCGAGTCCGGAGTTCTGGATTCCGACTTCGAATGTCAGCGCACGCCGCGCCGTCTTTTCCGCTCGCAATGCCAGCGCTATGCCGAATCCCAGCACGAACGCAGCGGCGTTGTGCACGACAGCGATGCCACCAATGAGCGGTAGCGCCGGCCATAGCACCTCGTAGAAGTGCACGATGCCATAGACGATCACGCCGCCGAGCGCGATGATGCCCGCCGGGGTCGTCCAGCGACGGATCCATTTTGCGAACTCCGGGGCGCGAACCGCTACGGTCATGCCGACGACCAATGGAATGGCAAGCAAGACCATCGTCTGCGTCAGGAACACGGCCGGACTCACGTCGACCGCACGCAACAATGTACGTGTCGGTTCGTAAGCGTGTGTCCAGAACAGGATCGACGTCGGTGTCGCGATCGCCGCAAGCAGGCTCGACGTCGTCGTGAGCGATACCGAGTAAGCAACGTTGCCGCGCGCAAGGTACGTCAGCATGTTCGAACTTGCGCCACCGGGGCAACATGCGACGACGAGCATGCCCAGCGCGATTGACGCCGGTGGCTGCAACAGCTGAATCAGCCCGAAAGTGAGCAGCGGCAAGCCGACGACTTGTGTTATGACGCCAGCGACAAACAGCGACGGCCGCTCGCGCAGCAGGCTAAAATCGCGCACGGACAGCCCGAGCGCAATACTGAACATCATCAGGATCAGGGCAACAGCGAGACCCGCCTGACCGACCGGATCGAGGACGATTTTGAGTTCGTCGAGCCTTGCTATGTCCATGGACAACTCACGTGTTGCCGAAACCAGGAGTGAATCGCACGAACACGTTGGGATCTTCCCGCCGGCGCGATGCGTCCGGCCGTAATTCTATGTCCTCGCGGCAGCGACTGCGAATATCGAGCGCCATATTCCCGCGGGGTGAGTGTCCGCATGGTTGGTCGCTATTGGATCAGAAAAGGGGCAGAATTGCTCCGGCACCCTCGCAGCCACGTACATGACCCGACTCGAATTCGAAAACGCCGTCCACGATGCGATAGACATTCTGCCAGGATGGGTGCACGACGCACTGGACAACATCATCGTGCAGGTACATGACCATGCGGACGAGGATCTCGACCCGGACGGCGACGATTTGTTAGGGCTCTACGTCGGCACGCCGCTGCCCGATCGCGGCACCGACTACGCCGGCGAACTCCCCGACGTCATTTACATGTTCTACCGTCCGCACGTGGAATTGAACCTCGAGGGCGAAGATCTTCGCGAAGAAATCGCAAAGACATTGATCCACGAAGTCGCCCACTATTTCGGCATCGAAGAGGATCGCCTGCACGAACTCGGCTACGGCTAGGAGTCATCGGTCTCCGACTCGCTGTCGGATTTGTACTCGTAGACGGGATACTTGTATCCGGGGCGTTCCGCCTTGACGTAGTGGGCCTGCAGGAAAGCGACAAGGTCTGTCAGCTGAGTCACCGTGAGAACATCGTTGTAGGAGGTCATGAGCGACTGCCCCTCCAGCGAGACCTTGTCTTTTCGATAGCGCGTCGACAGCCTGTGCGACGGGTTGACGATCGATGTAACCAACTGATTGTAGGACATGGTTCGACCGGTCTTGCTGCCCAGCAGTACGCGCACCGGCCCTTCTTCGACCGGATCGGGGAGCTCGGCGCCAACCACCTTGTGGCAACCAACGCAACCGAGAGATACGAAATGCCTGGCGCCCTCAATCGCGTCACCTTCCGGAAGGTGCAGAGCACCCTGTCTCGGTTCGACCTGCTCGCAGGCCGAGACGCAGACAAGCGACAAGATCGACGCAAAACTGATTAGAAGACCACGCATTTCCGTACCCCCTTTTCCCGATGTCCGGAAGTATAGCCTGATGTCGCGGCCCGGAGGCCGAACCGTATCGCATCGATGTCGCGGGAGCGGCTTCCAGCGGCGACCGGGGCAACATGCCCTGCCCCTCCCGCAGTGCAAACGTTCCTGTTACCGGGCGGCGCCGAATTTCTCCAACGCCCTCTCCGCCGATTCGATCAGGGCCTCTGGGCCGACGGGCTGGCCGGTCGCGATCTTCATCCACAAGTCCGGTGCTATATTGCCCGACAGGCTCATGCGCTCGAACTCGGCGCCGAGCTCGCCGGACCTGGCGATATGGTTTTCAATCTGTCGCGAGATCATCGCGCCGATCGGATAGTCCGGCAGATAGATGGCGCGGTTGATCATGTGCGAGTAGATACCCAGCAGGGTTACATCCTCGACACCGAATATCCCGGCAAAATAGCGGTTCCATACGTCTTTCGAGATTTGCACCGTTGCGGCGCGGAGCTCGGCCGGCGTTGCCTCCGGATTGTCGTACATCCAGCGCCATACCGCGATGTCGACGAGTGCCACGGCCCCGATTTCAGCCGCTCCCCAGAAATCGTCGAGGGCGCGCATGGCCAGCTCCTGCTCGCCGGGCGAGGCGAGCCCGAGCAACTCGAGATCCCGCGCCTGGAAAACAAATGCCAGCGCCTCGGTAAAGGCCGTATTCGGCACGCCATTCAACAGAACGTAGTCGATGTCGTTGAGCGAGATCGTCTGCTCGACGTTGTGCCCCATCTCGTGCACGGCAATATTGAATCCTTTGTAGTCCATCCCGTCCTCGGCCACGCGAGTACGCAGGTGCGCCTTGGCATCGCGCATCGCCGCGCCCCAGGCGTGACCTGACCCGCGGGCCGGGTCTACCACGATGTTGGATGCGAGCTCCTCGGCCCTTTCTCTCTCGAAGCCGAGGTCGACCAGCAGGTCGGGCATCGCCTGCTCGAACGCCATGGGTGTCGGGTAGCGCTTCGTCGTTATCGCGTCCAGTTCGGCATTGGTGTAGGTTCCAGCCGAGCGAAATCCGTTGTACCAGATATCGAACGGCTCCAGCGGGCGGCCAAGTCGCGCTTCGATCAGGCTTGCCGTGCGCGCGAGCGCCGGTGACGTCAGAACCGCGTCGAACATCTCGACGACACGTTCTTCGGGAATCTCCCTCAAGATGTTGAAGCTGCGATCCATGCGTGTCGGCGCGGTCGGCATATACGCATCGACCATGCGTTCAGCCTTGAAGCGTCCGAGCAGGACTTCGTAGCGCGTATCCGGTTCGCGCTCGTTCGAGACCTGCATGTCGGCGGGCGCGGGTTCCTCGACGTCCGAGACTGCCGCTGCGGTCACGGTGTTGCTGTAAGGATCCCAGTCGACGTACGGGTTGTTCACGACAACGGCGGGAATGGACTGGTCGACGATGCGCTCCATGACCTTCTGGATCATGCGCTGCTTTGCCAGGCCCTTGTCGGGGTCGCTGTAGTTCGCCTTGATTTCGTCGCGCAGGTTCCAGTGCGACAACAACTTCATTTTCGGCGGGAAAAGGCGCTCGTCCGAATCCGTGAGCAAGTGATGCATCCATATGTTGTATTCGGCGATGTACTGCGACGTGATGGCGTCGGCCGAAGATACTGCCTGCTGAGCCTCTGCCGGCACTCGCGAGGCAAAGCGTCCTGCAAGCCGCGTCTCCGCCCATTGTCGCCGTGTCCAGTCTTCCCCGTTCTTCAGTTTCTCTTCGAGCGTGGTGACCGGAAAATTGAGGAGCGCGACGAACGCCAGCTTGTTGGCGAAGAAATCGTCGCCCACGTGCGCCGCGGGATTGTACGCGGCGAACTTCTCGTCGAACGGCAGTATCGGCCCTATGTCCAGGTCCGACTGCTCGCGGAACGAGATCAGAATCTCGAGCATGTGACCATCGAGTTGCTCGAGCAGCTTGTCGAAGCGCTCGAACATCGTATCGAGCGTCGCCTGGTCATCTGCGAAGTTGCGACGCACGAATGCCTCGAATTCGTCCTTGTTGCCGTCTTCGATGCGCCAGAAATCTGATACCTGCCGTAGTCCGCGTTCTATGCGCTCACGCTGCTCGTCGCCGTGCTTGTCGACCAGTTCCCGTTCGAGAGCGGTGACCGTTTCGGGCAGCCAGGACGGTGGGGAAGCGAACACGGTGGGCAGTGCCAGCAACGAGAGCGCGGCGACCAGGGGGGCGACGAATTTGGAATGCATTTTTTGACCTCTTTTGCGGTTTCAGACCGCTCCCACAGACCTCGCATATAGTAATGGCGCGTCGCCATGGCGCACAAACGCGCCCTCCCGTCGCTAGCATCGCGGCTACGCGAAGCGCCATGCGTAATATCCGCGCTGCTACAATGGCGTCCGTTTGGGGTATAAAGCCCGCCGGAGACTTAGATGACAACGACAAACGGTCAGGCAAACCCCTTGCCTGAGGATTTCAGTGGGGACTCCGCCGGCGTTGCCGCCAGGCGCATGCTGCATGCGTCGCGGCCAAAGTTCTTCACAGCGTCCATTCTGCCCGTCGTCGTCGGCACGGCGTGGGGTGTCCATGTCGGCGGCACCTTCGACGTACTGGTCTTCGTACTGGCTCTGTTCGCCACCGTCTGCGTGCAAGCCGCAAGCAATGTACTCAACGACGTCGGCGACGACGACAGCGGCACCGACCCGCAGAACGTCGATCGGATCTATCCCTACACCGGCGGCTCGCGGTTCATCCAGACGGGCATCATGACATCTCGGCAGATGGCGATGCTGGGCATCAGCCAACTGGCCGCCGCGGCGATTGCCGGCCTCGTACTCATCTACCTCAAAGGCGCGATCGTGTTGTACTTCGGGCTTGCCGGAGTAGCGCTCGGGGTTCTGTACTCGCTCGGGCCGGCCAGGCTGAGCTCGCTCGGTGTCGGCGAGGCTGCCATCGGCATTGCGTTCGGAATTATCCCGGTCAGCGGTGCAGCCTGGCTGCAGGGCGCGCCGCTGGATATCACACTGCTGTTGATTTCACTGCCGGTCAGTGCCTGGGTCACGGCGATACTGCTGATCAACGAGGTTCCCGACATCGCCGCCGACGCCGGCGCCGGCAAGCGCACGTTGCCCGTGCGATTCGGACTGCCGGCAACGGCGCTCATCTACCTGTTCCTGCACATCGGCGCGGCCGCCGTCACCGGGTGGCTGACGTTTCGGGGCGTGCTGCCGCTGGCGGCGCCCGTCGTTCCGGTGTTGTTGCTGTTGCTTGCAATCAAAGCCAGCGGTGCGATCCAGAAAGGTATCGAAGACCGGGCAGCGATGACCAAAGCGATCGAGAGCACGCTCGCGATACACACCATCGGTTCGTTGTGGCTGGTCGGCTGTGCGTTGTACCTCCATTGGTGGGGAGCTACCTGAAATAATGCGCATCAAGATAAAGAAGGGCCTCGACATTCCCATTTCCGGGGCGCCCCTCCAGCAGATCGAAGACGCAAAGCCGGTATCGAGCGTAGGGGTCCTGGGTTACGACGTTCCCGGGCTCCGGCCGTCGATGCTGGTCGAACCCGGCGAGCGCGTAAAACTCGGGCAGCCGTTGTTCATCGACAAACGCAACAGAAAGGTGCCGTTCACGGCGCAGGGTGCCGGCGTCGTATCGGCGGTTCATCGCGGAGAGCGCCGCATGTTGCATTCGGTGGTCGTCGACCTCGACGGCTCGGAGGAGGAGGCGTTTCCGTCATTTGATGCATCGAAGCTCGACTCGCTCGACCCGGACGAGGTCCGGCGGATCGTGCTGGCATCGGGCTTGTGGAACCAGTTTCGGACGCGCCCGTTCGGCCGTATTCCGCAGCACGATGCGCTGCCACACTCGATATTCGTCACCGCGATCGACACACGCCCGCTTGCTCCCGACCCCAGGTTGATTATCGGCGAGGACGAAGAAGCGTTCGTCGCGGGCACTCGGGTTGTCTCTCGACTGACGGACGGCGCGACCTACGTCTGCACAGGACCGGATTCAGGCATTCCGGTCCCTGAAAACGGCCGCTTCCGGCACGTCGAGTTCGAGGGACCGCACCCGGCCGGCCTGCCCGGCACGCACATTCATTTCCTCGATCCCGTTGGCAAGACAAAGACGGTCTGGCACATCGGTTACCAGGCGGTCATCGGCATCGGACGCCTGTTTCTGACGGGTCGCCTGAGCACACGCAAGATCATCGCGCTTGCCGGCCCGCGCATAAAGAATCCGCGGCTGCTGCGCACGCGCCCGGGTGCCTCGGCCACGGAGCTGATCGAGGGGGAAACGCTGCCCGGCAGCGATCGCGTGATTTCGGGATCGGTACTCGCCGGCCATCGTGCGACGGGCACATACGGCTGGCTCGGCCGCTATCACAGCCAGCTCGTCGTCCTTGGCGAAGGGAGTCCGCGTGAATTCCTCGCATGGATGCGGCCGGGCCTTGGCAAGTACTCGGCGACCCGCGCGTTTGCCGGCCATATTGCAAACCGTGGCGACTTCGCCATGACGACAAGCCAGAACGGCAGCCCGAGAGCAATGGTGTCGACCGGTGCATTCGAGCGCGTCATGCCGCTCGACGTCCTGCCAACCGTATTGTTGAAGGCAATCGTTGTGCGCGATACCGACAGCGCCCAGAACCTCGGGGCCCTCGAACTCGACGAAGAGGACCTGGCGTTGTGCTCCTTTGTTTGCAGCGGCAAGTACGACTACGGGCCGCACTTGCGTGCGACGCTTGACGAAATCGAGGCAAACGGCTGATGAAGGCAATTCGCAGAATGCTCGACAGCGTCGAGCCCCTGTTCCTGCGCGGCGGGCGTTTCCAGAGCCTGCACGCCGTCTACGAGATGGTGGATACGCTGTTCTACTCGCCGCCGGACGTTACCCGCGCCGGTCCGCACGTCAGGGACGCGATCGACCTGAAACGCGTCATGATCGTGGTCGTCTTTGCGGCAACTCCGTGCCTGCTCGTCGGCCTCTGGAACACCGGTTTCCAGGCGAATACCGCCATTGCAACGCTCGGACTCGAGCCAACACCGGGCTGGCGCGAAACCCTGTTGGCCACGCTGGGCGTCGGCCACGACCCGGGCAGCATCTACGACAACATGATGTTCGGCCTGAGTTACTTCCTTCCGATCTACATTGTGACGATGGCGGCAGGCGGTTTCTGGGAGGTGCTGTTCGCCGGCGTGCGCAACCACGAGGTCAACGAGGGATTCTTCGTAACCTCGATGCTATACGCACTGATACTGCCAGCCTCGATTCCGCTCTGGCAGGTCGCCGTCGGCATCAGCTTCGGCGTCGTCATCGGCAAGGAAGTCTTCGGCGGCACGGGCAAGAACTTCCTCAACCCGGCCCTTGTCGGGCGCGCATTCCTGTATTTTGCCTACCCGGCACAGATATCGGGCGATGCTGTCTGGACTGCGGTCGATGGCTTTACCGGCGCAACGGCCCTGGGCGTAAGCGCGATCGAAGGTATGGCCGGCATAACCGCCAGCGGGCTGACCTTCATGCAGGCGTTCCTGGGCAACATGCAGGGATCCATCGGTGAAACGTCCGCGCTGGCCTGCCTGATCGGTGCCCTGATCCTCATCTACACGAAGATCGGTTCGTGGCGCATTATAGTCGGCTGTGTCCTGGGGCTGGTGCTGCCTGTGCTGGCGACAAGCGGACTCGAGAGCAGCAACCCGATGATCTCGATGCCCTGGCACTGGCACCTCGTGCTTGGCGGCTTCGCCTTTGGCGCTGCGTTCATGGCGACCGACCCGGTCAGCGCCTGCCAGACCGAGACCGGCAAGTGGTTCTACGGCCTGCTGATCGGCTTCATGACCTGGGTCATTCGCGTCATCAATCCAGCCTTCCCGGAAGGCATCATGCTGGCGATCCTGTTCGCCAACATATTCGCACCGATCATCGATTACTTCGTGGTGCAGTCAAACATCAAACGGAGGCTGAAGCGCAGTGGCCAATAAAGATAGTATCGGCAATACGCTGATTGTCGCTATCAGCGTCAGTCTCGTGTGCTCCGTGCTCGTCGCAAGCGCCGCGGTCATTCTCAAGCCGAAGCAGCTGCAGAACGAGGAAGAGTTCCGGCAACGCATCATCGTCGACGTTGCAGGCTTCGATCTCGCCAGCGCAGATCTCGGTACGCTGTTTGCCAGAATCGAACCCCGGATAATCGACTTCGAGACGGGCGACTACGTCGCTTCGCCGACCGCTGATGAGTTCGACGCGGCCAGTTTTGCGGCCAGCGCCGAATTCGGCGTGGACATTCCGGCGGAGCTCGACATCGCCAGCGTGCGACGTCGCGCCATTTACGGCGCCGTCTACCTCGTCATGGACGGCAGCAATGTCGAACAGATCATCCTGCCCGTGCACGGCGCAGGACTCTGGTCGACGATGTACGGTTACCTCGCGCTCGAACCGGATGCGAGCACGGTGAGAGGCCTGCGATTCTACGACCATGGCGAGACGCCCGGTCTCGGCGACCAGATCGACAAGCCCGCGTGGCGGGCGCAATGGGCAGGCAAGTCCCTGTTCGACGACAACGGCGCACCGCGCATCGAAGTCATCAAAGGCGATGTCGACGACACGTCGCCGACCGCCGTATACGAAGTCGACGGGCTTGCCGGCGCGACCCTGACAGGGCGCGGCGTACAGTACCTCGTTCAGTACTGGGTCGGTGAGCACGGCTACGGACCCTATCTTGACCGCATTCGGCGGGAGGCACGGCGATGAGTGAAACACGAAAGATCATTATCGATCCGCTGGTCGACAACAATCCCGTGACGCTGCAGGTGTTGGGTATCTGCTCGGCGCTCGCCGTTACGACAGCGCTGCTACCGTCGCTCCTGATGTGCGCCGCACTCATCGCGGTAGCTTCGTTGTCGAATGCGGCGATCAGCAGCATACGCAACCACGTCCCGAACAACATCCGCATCATCGTGCAGATGACCATCATCGCTTCGTTCGTCATTCTCGTCGACCAGGTGCTTCGCGCTTACGCGTTCGAAACGGCGAAACAGCTGTCGGTCTTCGTCGGCCTGATCATCACGAACTGCATCGTGCTCGGCCGCGCCGAAGCGTTTGCGATGAAGAATGGCATCGGCCTGAGCTTCCTGGACGGCCTGGGCAACGGTCTCGGTTACAGCCTGGTGCTGATCATCGTTGCCTCGTCGCGCGAATTGCTCGGTGCCGGTACTTTGCTCGGCTACCCGATATTGCCGCTGGTAGCCGATGGCGGCTGGTACCATGCCAACGGCCTGATGCTGTTGCCGCCGAGTGCGTTCTTCATCATCGGCCTTCTCATCTGGGCCATCCGGACATGGAAGACCGCGCAGGTCGAGGAACCCGAACACCAGATCCATGAAGTGCATCGCACGGAGGTGGTCTGATGGCCGACTACTTGAACCTGTTCATCCAGGCGGCTTTTGTCGAGAACCTGGCGCTGTCGTTCTTCCTCGGCATGTGCACGTTCCTCGCCGTCTCCAAGCGGGTGGAGACCGCGATTGGCCTCGGTCTCGCGGTCGTGGTCATCCAGATCATCACGGTACCGGTCAATCACCTCATCCACGCGCACCTGCTTTCGGAAGGAGCGCTTGCATGGGCCGGTCTTCCCGAGGTCGACCTGAGCTTTCTCGGGCTGGTCAGCTTCATCGGCGTCATCGCCGCTCTCGTACAGATACTCGAGATGACGCTTGACCGATATTTTCCTGCGCTCTACAACGCCCTCGGTATCTTCCTGCCGTTGATCACCGTCAACTGCGCCATCCTCGGCGGCACGCTGTTTATGGTCGAGCGCCAGTACACGCTGGGTGAGAGTGTGGTCTTCGGTGCCGGCAGCGGCGTCGGGTGGGCGCTTGCGGTAATCGGCCTCGCCGGCATTCGCGAGAAGCTGCGTTACAGCGACGTGCCGCCCGGGCTGCAGGGTCTCGGCATCACATTCATCATCACCGGGCTCATGTCGCTTGGTTTCATGGGCTTCTCGGGAATCCGCTTATGAACGCCTCTGTCGTGCTCCAGGTCGGGCTCGGAGTCGTGTTCTTCACCCTGATCATCCTGATACTCGTCGCGGTCATACTGGCGGCGCGCTCGAAGCTCGTGTCAAGCGGCAACGTAACGGTCCTGCTCAACGACGAGAAAGAACTCGCGATGCCCGTCGGCGTCAAGCTGATGAGTGGCCTGGCGGACGCGGGCATATTCATACCGAGCGCGTGTGGCGGCGGAGGCACGTGCGGCCAGTGCCGCGTCCAGGTGCCCGAAGGCGGTGGCGCAATCCTGCCGACGGAAACATCGTTCATCAACAAGCGCGACGCGGCCGACCATCACCGTCTGTCCTGCCAGGTCGCCGTCAAACAGGACATGAAAGTGTGGGTACCGGAAGAGGTCTTCGGC
>JAAUYH010224880.1_pt1 | contig 12216 bp, 12 predicted proteins | sample 7278061 | NCBI WGS metagenome assembly JAAUYH01 (sample SAMN14350203, study PRJNA611818) | marine sediment metagenome | isolation source: surface marine sediment (0.6m) | place: French Polynesia: Moorea | collected 2018-08
GGGTAGCCCACTGGGACAATAGCTCGATGCCAGAATTAATATTCCCTAGAGAACCATTCTTGACCCCCTCAAGAATGGTTCTCTCCTTTGAGTTTTCCTAGTCTTCTCGTTAAAATCAGAAATTAGGGTAATAATGTAAGTAAAAGATACTAGGAATAAAAACTGGAATGATTCGCTGTATATTAAGTTTACTGATTATCTTATTGACCTGGACAGGGACAATAACATTAGGATTAGCAGCAACGCAAGACAATCCTCCTATGACAGAAAAGCAACTCGAAAGAGGGGAAACGATCGCGAAAAAAGCCATAGAAGCCACACAAAAGGGAGATTTTGCTAAAGCTGAAGCCTATTGGACTCAGTTGGTTGAAGAATTTCCCAATAACCCGGCAGTGTGGAGTAACCGAGGGAATGCCCGTGTGAGTCAGAATAAGTTAGAAGTAGCCATTGATGATTTTAGCCAAGCCATTGAACTCGCCCCAGATGCTCCCGATCCCTATCTTAATAGAGGAACTGCCTTAGAAGCCCAAGGAAAATATGAAGCAGCGATCGCTGATTATAATCGTGTTTTAGAACTAAATCCTCAGGATGCTATGGCTTATAATAATCGGGGTAATGCCGAAAGTGGTGAAGGTGACTGGGAAAAAGCCTTAACCGATTATCAAAAAGCAGTAGAAATTGCCCCAAATTTTGCTTTTGCCCGCGCCAATGCAGCCCTAGTCTACTATCAAATGGGAAAAAAGGGGGAAGCTATTACAGAAATGCGGAATTTAGTGCGTAAATATCCTATGTTTCCTGATATGAGGGCTGCGTTAACGGCAGTTTTGTGGAATATGGGCCAACAAGGGGAAGCGGAAAGTCACTGGGTGGCTGCAGTTGGTATGGATAACCGTTATCAAGACCTTAACTGGGTGAAAAATATTCGTCGTTGGCCACCACAAATGGTTGCGGCTTTGGATAAGTTTCTTAACTTAAAATAAGACAAAATTAGGAGTTCAAAATTTGAACTCCTAAAACTTTCTAGTCCTTATTATCGCACAAAATTTGGTTTGTCAAAGTTAAACCCATAGATATAGGACAAAATTCATTTAAGCAAACTAGCAGGTTTAGTAGGAAGCAGAATCATTACTCCCAATATAGTTGCACACATCCCAGAACTGACGGCAATAGGTAACTTATCTAAATGACGTATTGTAATCGCAATTAACGCCCAAACTAAGACACTACAGAATACCCTATCTTGTCTGAGGATTCTGACTAAGATACCAATGATAGCTACAATGATAATCATCATAACTGTCCAAGTAATCTGAGAAATACCAAAACCATTCCATTCAATCCAAGATAAAGCTAAGGCGAAGTTAGCAATCGTCGCCACTGTAATCCATCCAAAATAGACACTAATGGGAAAATTAACTAACCATTTTTCTTGTTTAGATAGAGGTTTCAAAGAAATTTCTAATCTTAAATAGAGTAAAAGTAAAGGAACTAGAATAGCCAACATAGCCAAAGTAGAAAAAACGAAAAAACGAGATAAAAATAAAAATACCCAGAGAATTTGGGCAAAACTGCTAATAACTAAATAATAATCTGTTCTTTGTAAATAAGGATTGTTTCTATTTTTAGGTAAAACTTGATAAATTGCAAAACTGATTAATCCTAAATAAATTAATCCCCAAATAGCAAAAGCATAACTAGCAGGAGTGATCAAAACCTCTTGAAAAAAAGTATTAGAAATCTCTCCAATCGTTAAATCATTAATAGGAGCAATATTCGCCAATATATTAGTAAAAAAAGCAGCTAAGATAGCTAATAAATTAGCCCATTGTCTCAAAATATTTTGCTCAATCTTCATAGTTGATAATCTCAAAAGTTTCAACAATAAAAAATAGAAGTTGAGAATTAATAATAATTCTCAACTTCTTTAAAAGTTAACATGAATTTTTCAAAGAGAGGATTCTGCTAAGAAGGTTTAGGGTAACTTCTAGCATAATAATCAGAAGCAACCACTTCAACAACTTCTCCTGGACTGAGAAGAGGATAAATACAATTAATGCGATTTTCCCATACAATATGGGCACTTTCATAATCAGGACAGTTGATGCGGTAAGTCTTATCAGATACCACTGACAAACGACAACCTCTCGGTAAAAGTATAGATAACAATAACTGAAGACTTTGGGGACCTAATACGTTAGAAGCCATGTGAGAATATTTTTTATATTTTTTTTAGACTTGCTCTCTATTGTACAAGGTAATGTAACCTGAGTTTGGAGTTAGATCACTGACTTCTGGCTGATGGCTAGGGAAACTACTGCCTCCATCTGTTGCCCCACTCTGCAAAAACTCCCTTATCTGATAAAATTAGCAGAAGAAATTCTCTGTGAAAGTTGCCCTGAACTCAAAATAATCAAAATTTTAATAGAATCTGATGAGCAAAAACGAACGCCGAACCTTCTTATTAGACTTTGAAAAACCACTATGGGAACTAGAGGCTCGTATCGAACAAATTCGGCAATTAGCTGAGGAAAATAATGTTGATGTTTCTGAACAGATTGCCCAGTTAGAAAGTCGGGCGCAAAACCTCAGACAAGAAATTTTTAGCAGTCTAACCCCTTCTCAACGTTTACAATTAGCTCGTCATCCCCGTCGCCCCAGTACCTTAGATTATATTCAATCTATTGCCGATGACTGGTTTGAGTTACATGGCGATCGAGGAGGTTATGATGATCCAGCTTTGGTGGGGGGTGTGGCTCGTCTAGGGGGCCGCCCAGTGGTCATTCTCGGCCATCAAAAAGGACGAGATACTAAGGATAATGTAGCCAGAAACTTCGGAATGCCAGCACCAGGCGGCTATCGCAAAGCCATTCGTTTGATGGAACACGCCAATCAGTTTTCTATGCCCATTTTGACCTTTATTGATACCCCTGGGGCTTGGGCTGGTGTAGAAGCCGAAAAACTTGGCCAAGGAGAAGCGATTGCTTTTAACCTCCGTCAAATGTTTAGTTTTGATGTGCCGATTATTTGTACTGTTATCGGAGAAGGGGGATCTGGAGGGGCTTTGGGGATCGGTGTGGGAGATAAACTACTAATGCTTGAGCATTCAGTGTATACAGTAGCGACCCCTGAAGCTTGTGCTGCTATCCTCTGGAAAGATGCCAAAAAATCTCCCCAAGCTGCTGATGCCCTCAAAATTACTGCCAAGGATCTCAAAGAACTGGGAATCATTGATACCATTATCCCAGAACCCCCAGGAGCAGCACATACCAACCCCTTAGAAGCGGCCTCAATCCTCAAAGACGCTTTAATCAACAATTTAGAAGAACTATCCAATTGCACCCCAGAAGATCGCAAAAACCAGCGTTATCAAAAATTCCGTCAGATTGGAATTTTTGTTGATTCAACAGCACCTGTGGCCGTTCACTCATAGGTAACTAGCGGGGATCATCGACAAAATCATTGATTTTCAAGATCCTCCGTTAAGAATTGACCAACAGATGTTATAATTGACTAGGTAAACTTTTGTAACAAAACATTAAAATCCTTGCAGATGTTACAGAGGCTTTGCCCAGGGGAATCCAACGCAGAAAAATCAGAAATATTCTGATGAAACTGTGGGATAATTGCTCCGTGTCAGTTCCTAAAAATTGACGTGGGAAGATTCCCAACCATCTAGACGCTCTCCAGAGTGTTGGAATTTGAATAGAGAGTAGATAATATCATGGATTCTTTTTCAAGTCAACAAAACGCCATCGTTACTGGAGCAAGCAGTGGTATAGGCAAAGCAACGGCCTTAGCCTTTGCTAAAGCTGGAATCAACGTAGCATTAGTGAGCCGTTCCCCAGACCTCTTACAAACGGTGACACAAGCTTGTACCCAACAAGGAGTAAAGGCCAAACCTTATGTTATGGACTTAAGTGAGGTAACCAAAATACCAGCGATGATTAAGGACATTGTGGCTGATTTTGGTGACATCGATATTATAGTCAATAACGCAGGAATGGGCTACACCAATTTGCTGAGGGAAACTCCTTTAGCAGACTGGCAACAGGTTATTAATTTGAACTTAACCAGCGTCTTTCAATGTGTACAAGGGGTATTACCCCAGATGCGAGAGCGCAAAAAAGGAACCATCATCAATGTTGCTTCCATTGCAGCCACTCAAGCGTTTCCAGAATGGGGAGCTTATTCAGTGAGCAAAGCAGCATTACTGTCTTTTTCCAAAGTCTTAGCAGTGGAAGAACGCAGTCACGGCATTCGTGTGGTGACCATTTCCCCTGGTGCTGTTAACACATCGATTTGGGACACAGACACCGTACAAGCTGACTTTGAGCGCAGTGCCATGTTAACCCCCGATCTGGTGGCGCAAACCATCCTTCAAGCGGCCTTATTACCAGCCGAAGCCGTTATTGAAGATTTGACCCTTTTACCAAGTGCTGGAACCCTTTAATCCCAAGATCAGCGTTTTTTATTACTATGACAATAGCTTCCTCCAACGGCTCCAACCTTCGTCAGTCTAATGGTTCTAATCTGCTTAACCCCAATTTAGTAGAACGGGTAGCCAGTAGACCCGATCGTAACACCCATAATGGACAACAGGCGAAAATTCAGCCCACTTCTGATGAAAGCACCGAGAAAATGAAAGAAGCGGTCTACACCATGTTAGAAGCAGTGGGAGAGGATCCTGAGCGTGAAGGGTTACTCAAAACCCCAAAACGGGTAGCAGAAGCCATGAAGTTCTTGACTGAAGGCTATAATCAGTCCCTAGAAGAGTTGGTCAATGGAGCCATTTTTGATGAGGGACATAACGAAATGGTTCTCGTCAGAGATATTAATTTCTTTAGTCTCTGTGAACATCATATGTTACCCTTCATGGGGCAAGCTCACGTGGCTTATATTCCTAACCAGAAGGTAGTTGGGTTAAGTAAATTAGCTCGCATTGTTGAGATGTACTCCCGTCGTTTACAGGTACAAGAACGTCTCACTCGTCAGATCGCTGAGGCTATCCAAGAAGTTCTCGAACCTCGCGGGGTTGCAGTGGTAATGGAGGCCAGTCATATGTGTATGGTCATGCGAGGGGTTCAAAAACCTGGCTCTTGGACCGTTACCAGTGCTATGATTGGCCAATTTGATGAAGAACAAAAAACCCGTGAAGAGTTTCTTAATTTAATTCGCCATCAACCAAAATTCTTCTAAGAAAAAACATACGCTAAGTAAGTAGGGGTCAACAGTTGTTGACCCCTCGCTTTAGATAATAAAATTTTGATAGGTAGTTTAGCTTACACCAGCATTAGACGAAGCATAAACAGCAACGGTGAGTAAGCCACCGATCAACAATGCAGCCCCAACTCCCATAATAATGTAATTACGTTGTTGAGAAGGACTAGGAGGTTTAGCTTCATACACTTTAGGTTCTACTGCAAAGTTGTTTAAGCGTCCACCTTCTTCTGTGGTATAGGGCATAAAAAATCCTCTTATGTACTTTTTTAAATTTAAGTTGATGCTCTTAATATAATATAAACAAACTTTACAAACAAGGGGAAAACGAATGAACTAAGACAAAACTGCGCTAGATATCCCTGCTCCTTATCTACGAGATTAATCAGTACAATTATGTATTGTAATCTAAGCAAGGATCGGCAGAAATCCGTAGGTTTACTGAAACTATAATAATCCCTATAAGTTAGCCTATAGAATAGCCCCAATTACTGCTTATTTTTAGACATAAACTTAAAGTTATTATTTTAGGGGTTTTTAGATAACCTTCGCTTTTTAGGTTGGTAGTTTCTGCTAATGAAATCTCCGTTTTTCTCCCGTTTTGTCTCTTTCTATCTTCCTCTTTCGATTAGTGTTGTCATCGGAGGTGGACTTTCACTTATTATTACTTCGATCCATTGGTCTTCAGAAGTGTATAGAATTAAGACAAATTTTGAAAAACAAGGAGATCATTTGGTTGAACATCTACAACAACATATTCAAGAATATACTAATATTACTCAAGGTTTAGGTGCATTTTATGATTCTTCTGATGAAGTGACTCGTCAAGATTTTAAACTATTTACTCATCATTTCCTAGATGAAAATTTAGGGATTTTAGGAATGGCTTGGGTTCCAAGGATTTCTCAACAGGAACGTTTTGTGTATGAAAGAAATATGAGGAATTCTGGTTTTGATGATTTTAAAATTTGGAGCAAAAATAAAACTAATATCAATGATAAAAATGAATATTTTCCCGTAACGTATGGTGAACCTCAACCAATTTATCAATCAGTTATTGGACTAGAATTAAGTTCTGATGAGGTTTTAAATAGTCCTTTAGAAAAAGCAAGAGATACAGGAAAAATTACGGCAAGTCAACCTGTAAGTTTAATCAATGGGGGACAAGGATTTATGTTATATTATCCTGTTTATCGTCGAGAAAGCTATCCTAAAACGATTCAACAACGTCGTCAAGAATTTAGGGGGGTTGTTTATACAGTGTATCGAATTGAAGATTTAATTCAAATGGTGTTAAGCCATTCATCTTCTTCTAATCATAGTTTTTATCTTAGTAATACAAAACACTTACAAGAAAATAGTATTATTGTTTCTTTTGATGTTAATACAGATAAAATAAATACTTCTACAATTATTCCTTTTTCTCTTCCATTAAATTGCCAAATATTATGGCCTTGTCAAAGACAGTTGATGGTAGCGGATACTCAGTGGTTTCTTACTATTAATCCTGAAATCAATAAAACAATTATTATCATAAAATCTATTTTTGTTTTGCTATTAGGATTGGGATTTACGACATTGATTACAATTTATCTATGGAAAACTTTATTAGAAAAAAAATATGTTGAAAAAGTAATTACAGAACGAACTAATGCTTTAATAAAAACCACCGAAGATTTGGAAAAAGTTGTTAGAGAAAGAACGAAACAACTAGAAAATTCTAACGAGGAAAAAAGTCAAATTTTAGATAAGATTAATCATGAATTAAGAGTTCCATTGAATAATATTTTAGGTTTTTTGTATTTATTCAATAACAATGATAATTTAACAGTAGAACAAAAAAGTAACTTTAATATCATTAAGAAAAATAGTCAATATTTACTACAATTGTTTGATCAGATATTGGAATTTTCTAAATTAAAATCAGAAGAAGTATTGATTCAGTGGACGATTGTTAATTTGGAAAATTTAGTCACTTCTATTTTCAGGCAATTTGAACAACAAGCTCAGATGAAACAACTTAAGTTAAACTATTATATTGATCCAGAAGTTTCTCCCTATATAAAAATTGATGAGAATAAGATTAGAAAGATTTTAGTTAACCTTGTAGATAATGCTATTCAGTTTACTAATACAGGTACTATTATCATCAGATTATTTTGTGATAATCAAGCATGGCTTATAGATAATAATGCTAATGATAACATGAATACTATTGATCAAAAAAATCTTTGGATTGAGGTCGAAGATAATGGAAATGGTATTCCTGTAGAAATTCGTAGTAAAGTTTTTGAGCCTTTTTTTAGATCGAACGAAAATAAAGGAGTTGGTTTAGGGTTATCTATTACTTATCAGTTGGTTAACTTAATGGGAGGAAAAATTTATCTAAAAAGTCAATTAGGAAGAGGGACAATTGTTCAATTTCATTTACCAGTGATTATTCCTAAACCTGAAGAGATTCAGCCAAATTATCATAAAAGAAAAGTAGTAAGCTTAGCTGATCATGAACCAGATTATCGTATTTTAGTCATTGATGATCAAGATGAGAGTCGTAAATTACTAATTAATTTTTTACAACCTATTGGTTTTAATACTAAAGAAATAAGTAATTTGAAAGATGCTGTTTATATATCACAAAATTGGCATCCACATCTAATCTTTATAGATACAAAACTGGTATTATCAGATCATGATAGAACAGTAAATGATATCAAAAATTCTCAATCACTGGATGAGATAGTTATTATTGGAGTCGCATCAGGGAAACTTGAAGAGAGTCACGGGGATAAATTACAATTATGGTGCGATGATTGTCTTTATAAACCTTTTGCTATTGAATTAATTTTGGAAAAAATTGGTGATTATTTAGGGGTTAATTACTGTTATGAAAATGAAGAGATTGAAATAATAAGTACAGGAAAAATTATTGAAAAATTAAACCCTCCTGCTTTGAAAATGATGTCTTCAGATTGGCTTAAAGAAGTTTATTGGGCTGCTAGTTCAGGTAATAGGAGTATTTTACAAGAATTAATTCAACAAATACCTGAGAATAATTATTCAGTTACGAGCGGTATGATGGAATTAGTTGATAATTTTAATTACCGCAAAATTAGAGAAATTATTGAACCATTAATTAATAAGCTATGAATATTGAAATAACTCAAAAAGCAAATATTCTTATTGCTGAGAATAAAATCGAAAGTTTAAAATTATTATCAAAAATTCTTGAAGAAGAAAGCTATCAAGTGAGACAAGCAATCGATGGAGAAATGGCTTTAATTGCAGTAGAAACCGAAGTTCCAGATTTAATATTATTAGGAGTTGATCTTGATAAAATAGATGGTCATCAGCTATGTAAAAAATTGAAACAGCAAGACAAAACGGCTGATATTCCTATCATTTTTCTGAGTGAATTTGATGATTTTGAGCAAAAAATAAAAGCTTTACAACTAGGAGGTGTTGATTATATCATTAAACCTTATCAACAGAAAGAATTATTGGTTAGGATTAAAAATCACCTAAAGGTTAGTCTCAAGATAGAAAAAATAAAAGAAAACAATAAACAATTAGAAAAGAAATTGAAATTAATCAAAGTTGCTCAACAATTCCAAAAACAAATACCCCTCGAATCTCACTTATTATATCAAGCAATTACAGCTACTAATAATAGTATCGTCATTACAGATGCAACTATTTCTGAGTATCCTATTGTTTATGTTAATCCAGGGTTTGAAACCATGACAGGATATTCCCCTGAAGAAGTAATGGGAAAAAATTGCCGTTTTTTACAAGGAAATGATCGCCAAAAACCGCAACTCGAAGAGATACGTCATTGTCTGCAACAGGGAACATCTTGTCATGTTACCCTCAGAAACTATCGTAAAGATGGTTCCTTATTTTGGAATGAAATTTCTTTATCTCCCATTAAAGATGAATCAGAAAATATTATTTATTATATTGGAGTACAAACAGACGTAACGGATAAAAAAAGAGCCAATGAACAACAACAAAGATACGAAGCATCTTTACAAAAAATGAATCGAGAATTATATGAACTCAACCAACAATTATATCGTTTAGCCAATATGGATGGATTAACAGAAGTAGCAAACCGTCGCTGTTTTGATGAAACCTTAGAACAAGAATGGCGACGCTTGAGTAGAGAAAAGCAACCCTTATCGCTTATTTTAGGAGATATTGATTATTTTAAACGCTATAACGATAAGTATGGACATTTAGGAGGTGATGACTGTTTGAAGAGAGTTGCAGCTACCTTAGCACAATCTACTTTTCGGCCTGCTGATTTAGTCGCTCGTTATGGGGGAGAAGAATTCGCTATTATCTTACCTGATACTCCCCATCAAGGGGCAAAAGAAGTGGCTCAAAGAATTCTCGACTCCCTGCGTAGATTGAGAATACCTCATAAAGCCTCCGATGTTAAGCCTTATGTCACCATGAGTTTAGGGTTAGGTACCATCACTCCCTCTTTGGATATAGACATCAAATCTTTTGTTGATCAGGTAGATGACGCTTTGTATCAGGCCAAAAAACAAGGACGCGATCGCCTCAAGACTTTCGTCCATCATTCCGATCCGTCCTCTCAGTCTTAAATAACACAGAATTGACCAATATCTTGCCATTCTTTCTCTAATAAATTAATTAACCACTCATCTCCTTGCAGTTGAGCTTTTTTTAGTCGTCGTTCTAAATTTCGACAAAGATTTTGTAAATGAATTTTCGTAACTTCATTGACGGTTACGGTTTCCGCCGGTTGAGTTGAAATAGGACAAACTCGATCCTTACTTCCCTGATGAATGATCACTGGAGACTGAAGGGGATCATGACTGATGGTTTCTTGTCTGGATAAAGTAGAAAAATGGGGTCTAAGATGTCGAGGATATGGGTATTTCCACTTTTGTGTATGATGTCTGTGGGTTATAGTGTGACAACCCATATCCAACCCATTAGTCTGATAATCTTCGATTACACAACGTTCTGAAAATTTCATCTCTACTCTTCCTAAAAAACGTAAGTCAAATTGCCATCAATACGAAAAGTCAAAAAAATTAATTTTGTAGATAATGGATACCGCGATAGGTCATCTGCTTCAGTCCCTGACCATGACGAGATTGAGCATAAGGATGACTTTTCCAATGAACACCCCGATAAGTGCCTTTAATCTCTGTATTGGTAGGTTCTACAGTGACAGGGTCATGATTATAGCGGATTCCACGAAATAGCAGTTTCATAATTGATTTTCCTCCGATCGCCTTTCCCTCATTTTTCCCAAATAGGGTGAGAAAGTTGAGGGTTTTCAAAATCTTTTCTGTATCTATTGTTACATTTTTTTCAAGTAAATGTCAGGACTTCATAAAAATTTAACTGAAGATCACCCGTTTTTCGGGGGATTAATGGTTGATACTAGAAGTGGTCAGCTATCTTGAACTCAAGCTGAGATCAAGTTTTTATGGTTGCGATCGCAAGCGAACTATTGGTTATCCTGCTATTGATTCTATTTAACGCTATTTTTGCCCTGTCGGAGATAGCCCTGGTTTCCTCTCGGAAAATTCGTCTCGAACAAATGAGTCTTCAAGGCGATCGGCGGGCGAAAATTGCCCTAGAATTAGCCAATGACCCCAACCAGATTTTATCCACAGTACAAATTGGCATTACCCTCATTGGCATTTTAGCAGGGGTTTATGGCGGTGCAAACCTATCGGCCCATCTAACAGTCATTTTACAGCGTGTTCCTGGCTTAATGGCCCATAGTGAAGCCATTTCTATCACCATCGTTGTTCTCTGTTTAACCTATCTTTCTTTGGTTATTGGGGAGTTGGTCCCGAAACGGTTAGCGTTGAGTGATCCCGAGGGAATTGCGACATTGATGGCTGTTCCCTTACTATGTGTGTCTCGTTTAGTTTACCCTATCGTCAATTTATTAGGGATTTCTACGGACTTTATTTTATCCTTTCTGGGTATTACCACCACCATCACTGAACCCCCCGTAACCCAAGAAGAAATTAAAGTCATGTTGAGACAGGGAAAAGAAGCAGGAATGTTTGAAGAAGTTGAACATGAAATGGTAGAGAGGGTTTTACAATTAGGCGATCGCAAAGTCAGTACATTAATGACCACTCGTCCCGAAATTGTTTGGTTAAATTTAGAAGATTCGGCTGAAATTAATCGTTACAAAATTGTTCAGAGTACCCATACTCGTTTTCCGGTTTGTCAAGGGAGTTTAGAGGAAATTTTAGGCATTGTTCAAGTCACCAATTTATTGTCTCATTGTTTATCTTGTCAACAATTTGATTTAACAGCTTCTTTGCGACAACCCTTACTGGTTCCTGATAGTACCTTGGGCTTAAAAGTCTTACAATTATTCCAACAGACAGGTAATCATATTGCTTTGGTGGTGGATGAATACGGGATTATTCAAGGATTAGTCACTATTAATGATATTTTAAAAGCTATTGTGGGGGATATTCCCCGCATTGATCAAACCGTGATTCCCTCTATTGTGCGTCGAGATGATGGTTCTTGGTTAATGGATGGAACCGTAGCCGTGGATGAGTTTAAAAAAGTTTTCAGATTGAAAATCATTCCTGGAGAAAAACAGGGAAATTTTCATACGTTAGGGGGATTTGTGATTACTTATTTAGGCAAAATCCCTAAAGCTGCTGATAGTTTTAATTGGAAAGGCTTAAAATTTGAAGTGATGGATATGGATGGAAATCGGGTGGATAAAGTGTTAGTGATGCCCATTAATCAACCTTTATTAAGTCAAACCCCTAACGATATTTATTAATATAATTTCGTAATTTCTCTGTCTATGATGGATTGCTTCAGGGGATTTTTAGGAACAATAAAAGTTTACTGTTAAGATTACCCCTCGTAATGACTACTTAAAACTTGTCATTCCGAGGAACGAGGAATCTTATTAGTGTATTTATGGTAGATTGCTTCGGGGCATTTTTAGGAACAATAAAAGTCTACTGTTGA
>JAAUYH010108157.1_pt1 | contig 12214 bp, 10 predicted proteins | sample 7278061 | NCBI WGS metagenome assembly JAAUYH01 (sample SAMN14350203, study PRJNA611818) | marine sediment metagenome | isolation source: surface marine sediment (0.6m) | place: French Polynesia: Moorea | collected 2018-08
GACTTTGACCCTAAAGAATCAATTGCCAATTATCTTGCTCATTATCCTTACTTATATCAACCTTTACTATTAGGAAAAGAACATATTCCCGAAGAGAAGACTTTAATTATTAATCTCCAAAATCTACGTCAAAAATCTTTTGAATTTCAATTAGCACAACATATTATTTATCGCTCTCGTTTGGTGCAAATCGCCCGAGCCAGACAAATTTCTCATGGGGCAGGAAAATTCTTAAGAAGAGTCAAAAATCCTAGTCTACTATCTGAACAAGATCTAAAATATTCGATCAAAAAATATTTGGAAAAACCTAACGGAAAAGAAACAATATATCAAATATCCCAGAGATTTACTGCTAAAAATAAATTAGGGGTTTCCTACAAAGAATTCAAAAAAAATTTATATTCTTATCTTATCTTGGGAGTAAAATCAAGAAATAAGGAATATCAATTTGATAAGATTATATCTAAAATCCTCAATAAAAGTTATTATCAATTAGACTCCCAGCCTTTAAGTGATAGCTTAATCTTGCAAACTTGTAGAAGATTGCTAAGATTTTTAGTTGTCGATAAAACCCAACAAAATAATCATCGTCAATTTATTGATTTAGTAATCAATTTAGGTACGGCTACCACAGTCTCTTTACTGATTAGAATGATCTTGATCTGTCCTAAAATTAGACCAGAATTAGAGGAAAGATTGGCAATTTTATTTGTTAATTATGAATCTCTCTCAGCAGAAGATGTCACCTGGCTCATAAAAATTCTAGAAAACTTTCTCATTGCTTGTAGTCTTCATTTTGGCAAAATCGATCTTTCAGCAACCAAAGTTATTTAAAGGAAAATAAGGAAGACAAATCCTTACCTATTAATTAATTAGTGTCTTGGTGCGCCCTTGCTCTCTAATGGGGGTTCCTTTGGCGAGCGGTACTATTCGCGTAAAACATAACCAACACCACGAACAGTTTGGATTAATCTTGGTTCTCGATTGGCTTCTAGTTTTAAACGTAAATAACGAACGTAAACCTCAATAATATTAGAATCTCCCATAAAATCATAGCCCCAGACCCTTTCTAAAATTTGATCACGAGTTAAAACTTGACGGGGATGAGAAATAAGATATTCTAAAAGGTCGAATTCTTTGGCAGTTAGCTCAATCAGACGATTATTGCGATAAACTTCGCGAGATGAGCGATCTAAACGCAAATCAGAAAATTGTAAAGAGGTACTATCTTCCTCTTGATTACGCCTTAAATTAGCTCGAATGCGAGCCAGTAACTCCTCAATACTAAAAGGTTTGATTATGTAATCATCTGCTCCGGCATCTAACCCAGCAACCCGATCACTGACTTCATCTTTAGCAGTTAATAAAATAATCGGGACTTTATCGCCAGTTTGACGTAAACGACGACAAATTTCTAATCCAGAAATTCCTGGTAACATCCAATCCAATAAGATGAGATCGGGAGTCATTTCCCTTGCTGTCGCTAAACCTCCCAAGCCGTCGTTAACCACAGTTACCTCGTAGCCTTCATATTCTAATTCCAGCTTAATAAACTGAGCTAATTTAACTTCATCTTCGACGACTAAAATATGAGATTTCATCTTGTTTTGTGGGGTTTGAGGGAAGAGTTTTTCTTTTCTAGAATAAATAATAGGATAAATTAAGTTCTGGGTGTTAGCGTCATCTTTGCGGTAACTTGTATGGATGTATAGATGATGTTAAACAAATGCGATCGCATTTTTAATTGATGAGTTCTACGTCCAACAGTAAAAAACGAGCTATTGTAAGTATCTGTTCTAATAATTATTTTCCTTATGTGAGGATTTTGTTTGATTCAATTCAAAAACATCATCCTGAAGCGAATTTATTTTTATGTTTAGCCGATAAAATCTGCCCTGATGTCGAGTTAGGTATTCGGGGGGTAGAAATTATTCCGGCAGCAGCCCTCGGAATTGAGAACTTTCCTGATTTTGCCTTTCGCTACGACATTATGGAATTCAATACCGCCGTTAAACCCTTTGTGATGCGTCAGCTGCTCGAAACAAGAGGTTTTACTGAAGTAGTTTATCTTGATCCAGATATTGAACTTTTTGCACCGATGAGTCCGGTGTTTGATGCTTTTGACGCAGGTGCAGATTTTGTTTTGACCCCCCATCTTACCGCGCCAGCAGAATTTAAAGATTTTCCGAATGATATCGGTATTATGAAAGCCGGAATCTATAATTTGGGTTTTATTGCCCTGAATAACAGTCAAGATGCGATCTCATTTTTGCAATGGTGGGAAAGAAAATTACGTTTCCAATGTATTAATCAACAAGATCAAGGGGTTTTTGTTGATCAAAAATATGTTGATTTATTACCAGCTTTTCATGACAATGTAGCAATTTTACGGGATCATACCCTCAATGTGGCATATTGGAATCTAGAGCAACGTCAACTAACTCAAGCTGAAACAGGATGGTTAGTTGATGGAGAGCCTTTAAGATTTTTCCATTTTAGCGGGATTGATGCCCAACAACCCCAGCGTCTTTCTAAACATACAGAAAGATTCAATGGTGATTTAGATGCTCCCATGCAAGCTATTGTGAATCACTATCTGGATAAGTTACAAAAATTTGGTTACGGAGCTAATATTAATCCCGACTACAATTATGGCAAATTTAGCAACGATATTCCCATAGCTAATCTGATGCGTCGTTGTTATCGAGATTTACCAGAAACATTTTCAGAGAATCCTTTTGAATCTTTTTATCAATATCTCAATCAACCTTCTGGCTTAGTCTCCAGTATTTCTCCCTGGAAAGTTACCAATTTAATGCGTTATCTATGGGAACAAAGAGCTGATTTACAGACATCCTTCGATCTTAATCACTTAAAAGATAGGTTTAATTATGCCTTATGGTTTGCCAAACATGCTGCGGAAAACAATTTTGATGATTATTTTCTCAAGCCCATTATCGATAATGTAGATTCTGAATCGAAAAAATATAAGCTTTTGCTATGGTTAACCAAGTTATTAGGAGATAGCACTTGGAAATTCCGCAACTTCCTCAAGAAATCTTTTTGGCTACCAAGAAAGCTCCGAAAACCTTTACGTCTGCTATTTAAAAGTTTTAGTAACTGAAAATGCTAAATTTTATTAAGTAGCAACTTGAGACTAAGATAAATGGCAGATAAGTTAATTAGGGCAACTGCAGCAAATAATGGCATTAGAGCCATAGGAGTCATTACTACCAGACTTACGGAAGAAGCTCGCCAACGACATAACCTATCCTATGTTGCGACAGCAGCTTTAGGACGCACGATGACTGCTGGATTATTACTCGTATCCAGCATGAAAAAAGCAGAATCTAGAGTTAATATTCGTTTCGAAGGCAATGGTCCTTTAGGGAGTATCTTAGTAGATGCTGGTTTAGATGGCACCGTTCGCGGGTATGTCCAAAATCCCGAGGTGGAATTACCTCCCAATGACAAAGGCAAGCTAGATGTGGGAGGAGCCGTCGGTAAAGATGGATATTTATACGTAATCAGGGATGTAGGCTATGGTTACCCTTATTCGAGTACCGTAGATCTAATTTCTGGGGAAGTTGGCGAGGATGTTGCTAACTATCTTGTGACTTCTGAGCAAACGCCTTCTGCTTTATTACTAGGCGTTTTTGTGGGTGCAGATGGTGTAACCGCAGCTGGAGGCTTATTGTTACAGGTTTTACCTAAAGCCGCTCGGGATGAATCTCTAGTAGCTTTGTTGGAATCTCGTGTTAGTAAACTATCGGGTTTTACTCCTCTATTAAGAGCCGGCAAGAGTCTTAATGATATTATGGAGGACATGTTGGGAGATCTTGATCTGGCGATCATGCCCGAGAGTCAGTTAGTTCGTTTTAGCTGTCGTTGTTCGTTTGATAGGGTTTTGGGAGCTTTGAAGATGTTGGGAGAAGCTGAGCTCAAGGATATGATTGAAAAAGATGAAGGTGCAGAAGCAACCTGTCAATTTTGTAATGAGGTTTATCAAGCAACTGAATCAGAATTAAATCAAATTATTAATGATCTCAAAGCAGAGTCTCATTAGAGATTTATCGGGTATTTGACCGTATCTTTGGTATATGTACTTAAGAAAATAGATGATAAGATGTAGGTTAAAATCGCGCGTCTCTTGGTGCGCGACGCGAAGCTAGTCCTTTAGGGCGTTCTCTTTCAGAGAACCTCCTTGGGTCGTTGGTCAATTCGATAAATATCTCTAAGAACAATTGGGGAGAAAGTTACTGGAAAATTATGGGTAGTTTATGACAGCTAATAGAGAATCAGCAAGCTTTAATAATACAGAGCCAGGAGGCGAGTCTCTCCTATCAGAAGAGGATAATTCGAGTAGCATCTCTAATGATGACAATGGCCAAGTTGACGAGCGACCTAACAAAAGCCAGTTCCGACAACAGAGTATACCTGCGCAACGGACTGACTTGGAAACGGGCGAGTTTGACTCTTCTCAACCAAATAATCTAGCTTCGCCAGTAACTACTGCTGATCATACTTCAACTAATTTTCAATCAAACTCTCCGAAGTCCATGACTACAGAATCATCTCCCAGAATTGCCTGGTGGCAAACTTGGCAAATGTGGGGCATTGTTTTGGTAATTTTATCTGGGGGCATTGGCTATGGTGCAACCTCTATGTTACTAAGATTACCCCAAACCAAGACTTGTTCTAATGTTTTCTGGCCGGTGGCTTCGGCTGCGGTGAGAATCTACTGCGCCCAAAATCTAGCAGAACAAAAAACCGTTGAAAATTATTTAAATGCCATAGCTCTAGTAGAAGAATTACCATCAGATCATCCTTTGAGATCGGAAATTAACCGCAATGTGGAAAAATGGGCAACTGGAATTTTAAATATTGGGGAAACTAAGTTTCAAGAAGGAAATTTAGAAGCAGCGATCGCGATCGCCAAAGAAATCCCTGATAATGTAGAGGCTAGGAAGATAGTCGATTCTAAAATAGAAAATTGGCAAACTACTTGGTCAAAAGCCGAGGAAAATTATAGCCGGCTAGAAAGCTATTTACGGTCTGCCCAATGGAATGAAGCTTTCTCCGCAGCAGTCCGCCTCGCAGATGTTCGCAATAACTATTGGTCAACTACTAAATACCAGCAAGCAATTGATAACATTAGTATTGCCCAAGAGGAAAGTGCGGCTCTTGATAAAGCAGTTACCCAATTGAAAGAAGGTAGTATTGACAATTTATTTGCAGCTATCAGAAAAGCTAAAGAGATCGCCAATGATAGCTACGCCTATGAAGAAGCTCAGCATATCTTAAGTCAAGGAAAAGCCAGGATATTTACCCTGGCTGATAATTATCTAAGTGAACGCAATTGGTCACAACTGCTAAACATTGCTTACAATGTCCCCAGCGATGCTTTAGGTATTGAAGAACTAGTTCAAGAGTGGGAAATTATTGCCAATGCGGGGACGAGTGCTGACTTAGGGACGGTATTGAGTTTAGAAGATGCGATCGCAGAAATCACAAAATTACCCTCAGAAGCTAATCTTTATGCCCAAGCTCAGCAACTAATCTCCCGTTGGACATTGGAAATAGAAGATGTCAAACATTTCACTGAAGCGAAAGAATTGGCCCAAGGTGGTGATATCGCCAGTTATCGCACAGCAATTATGGAATTAAAGCTAATTCCTCCTGGAAATCCCCGTTATCAAGACGCTCAGGAACAAATGAGTCAATGGCGCGGAGAAATTCAAATTATCGAAGATCGTCCCATAATCGCTAAAGCCAAAACCCTTGCTGCCCCATCAAATGTTGCTGCTTGGCAGAGAGCGATCGCCGAAATTAATTTAATTTCTTCCAGCAGTCCCCTTTACACAGATGCCAGAAGATATGCTCGTCGTTGGCAGACTAGTATTGAAAGGGTAGAAGATCAACCGATACTAGATCAAGCTATTGACCTGGCTAATCAGAAAAAGTATGAGAGAGCAATTCAAGTAGCTCGACAAATTAGTTCAGGAAGGGCTCTATCTGATCAAGCACAAAAGAAAATTACTTTTTGGCAACAGGAAATTAATGCCCAAGAATATTTACGACAAGCCTTTCAATTAGCAGATCAAGGAACTCCAGATTCCCTAGCCCGAGCTATTAGAATAATTCGGCAAATACCATCTACGGCTTCCTCTTATTATCGAGTTGCACCCAATGCCAATGACTGGAGTGCTGAAATGGTTATGTTGGCACAAAGAGCTTCTGCTTCCTCCCTAGAAGAAGCGATCGCGATCGCTCGTAAAATTCCTTCGGGGACCAGTGGATATCTTAATGCTCAAAATCTGATTGCATCCTGGGAGGAGCGATTAAATCCGACTCCTTTGCTGGAAAAGAAAGCAAAATCAGTTCTTGATCGGAAACTAGAAAAAAACCAAACTGAAAATTAATATTTTTATAGCGTTTCTTTAATAGTGTTTCTCGCTCCTTGGTCAGGTATAGTATTTTTAGATTTTGATACTTGGTTTAATCGTTATGATGAAGGTCGAGTTTCCATTCCTTGGTATAACTTGCAAACAAGTCTGAGAAACTTACTTGCGCCAGAAATAGTCAGAGTAAATCATCGTTGTGTAGATATCTCTGAAAAAAACGCATCTATAGAAGTAGATTGTATTTCTAACAATCAGACTTTGAGTAATCCTTTTGCTCATTGGGAAATACCAAAAGCAGAACTAAATAAGACTAATGCTACAGATAAATTAACTGACATAAAATTATCAACTTCTAAGTCGTCTTTAAAGCAATTTCAAGCTAAGTTAGTTGTCGCAGCAGATGGAATTAATTCGACCATTAGACAAATACTTTATGGCAATTCAGAGTTAAACCAATGGGCAAAACCGCAATATTCTGGTTTTGTTGCGATCGGTTGTTTGCAAATTGATAATGTATCTCAGAAGATTATCCAAGAATTAGAAGATAAATATTTTCAAGATGATAAAGTAGTCACTTTATACAATGATTCTCGACCGTCTCATTTTGATAATTCAGAGCGACCTCGATTGATCTTAATTTGCAGAGCAGATAATGCTCTTGCTTATTTATTGCATGCTCCTTTCAAGGTTTAGAAGATGCAGCTATCATTGGTACTGCGATCGCAAATATTATTAATAACGATGCTTTAGATAATCAAGCAATAATTGACCATTATTTTCGTAAATATGAACAACTGCGTCGCCCTTTTATGGAAAAAATCCAAGAAGCTACCATGCAATATCATAATTGGTCACAAGAAAAATGGGAGAATTATAGTAATGCAGTTTATAGTCGAAATTTCCAGGATTTAATTAGTAATTTTATTTCTTAACGCACCTTGCAAGAGCGATCGCCGAAGCTGGCACTGCGTGATCGCGTTTGAATTCAAGTCAGAAATAATGCGCTCTTCAGCAACAAAAGGAGAATCTATAATGAGAAAACAAGTTAGTTCGATTGAATATAAGGTAAGTAGTGGCAATATATTTGCCGATATGGGTTTGGAAGATGCGGATGAGCTTCTACTGCGTGCGAAACTCGGCTACACTATCCGTAAAATTTTAGAAAGTCGTAATTTAAAACAGCAAGAAATCGCTGATTTACTTAATATCAAACAGCCAGAGGTTTCTAACTTAATGAAAGGGAAATATCATTTATTTTCTGAAGGTCGTTTGTTTACTTTTTTAAATAAGCTGGAACATAAAATAACAATTCAAATTTCGCAACATCAGAGAGGTGAACCTTTTCAAGATGTAGCTTTAATTAATTAAAATTTAGATTATACGCAGTTTTGTTATTGTCTTTTTTGCGATCGCGATCAAGCAAAAACTACTTGGAGTCGCGGAAAGTAGGGGCAGTTCTGGTAAATGTAGCCTTCTCGCACATAGTACTGCCCTTAAGGGATAAAGTGTATTGATAATGCTTTATGAGATTTCATTTTTACGATCGAGCTACTTAGTTAACTAAACTTAAATTTTACTTATTTCCTAAGTATATTTACTCTGATTACCTCAAGATAATGCCGTCAAAATTTGTTGTGGAGTCAAAGGATTTAAGCCTTCAATTTCTCTAAAATGTTTAACATTATAGGTGGCAAAATAGTCAATATTTATTCCCAGAATTAATGCAGCAAGACGAATATCAAAGATTTTAGCTGAAACAACATTACCGCTAACTGCTAACTGCATTACTTTGTCTATTGTTAAACTGTTTGGATAAACAATATCAAAAACTCCACTTCTGTAAGTTTTTGCGATTAAATCTGTAGCTTGTAACGAGGTTAAAGGTTTTCCTCTCATTGCTGCAGAGTTAGTCAACACTCTGTAGAGTTCAATAATATTTTGTTCGGCAATTATGCCTTTGACTTGATGAGAAAAGACTAATTTAAGGAGTAATGCTGATTCTATATGATAAGTAGAGGATCGATCATGAGCATAGACTAATACGTTTGTATCAAAAAATATCTTGCTCTGATTCATATATTTTTTCTCTATTTAGATACTCTTCTTTGACTCCTAGTTCAAAAGTTGGAAATGGATAGTTTTCCTCCAGCACTGGGGTAATTAATATCTCTACCGCGTCTCCCTCTTTGAGATTTTCGGGTATATTTTCCAGCAAAATAATATTTTTTCCTTTGATGTAGCCTTTCATGATCGAAATAATTAAGAAAAGAATTTTACTTTATCGCTCTATACAGTAATTGTAATTGCTCCTGAGTATTATTGGTTTGTGCTTTCTTGTTCCCTATTTAGCTTTTTTCTTCAAGTGAAAACCGCGATCGAGCTTGAGTTTTTAACCACATTAGAAGATCGAGATAAAGTAAAACTGGACAACAATGATTGTCTGAAATTGATCGATAAATTGTGTTTTATTTGATGCCGCAGAAATTAAATTTGTAAATTACGGTTGGGCTAGCAATGCTTGTATTTTGGGATGAGCTAGTAGTTTTTCCGTATCGGCAATTAACTTTTCTCCCCAAAGATGATCTTCTTTCAGATGTTCAACTTCGGCATGTTGCTTATCTAGGTTTAAAGCAGTTTCAGCCATTGATAATGCTTTTTCTGTATCTCCAGAAGTGAACAAAGTTACGGCCAGAGCGAGTTGGGATTCCGCCGATTTATCTTTATCCTCAAGGTTAATAGCTTGCTCAAATTGTTGCTTGGCTTCTTCTATTGCACCTAGTTCGTATTTGATTAAACCAATGTTTTTTGTGGCAATTTGTTCGTAATTAATGACGATAGTATAGTCTTTGTCCAAGGAAAGAGCTTGGTTGTAATCGGATAAAGCCCGAGCAAAATTCTCTTGCTTGTGGTAAATGAGAGCCCGAGCGAAATAAGCTAAGGCAAATTTAGAGTTAATAGAAAGTGCTTGATTAACATCGGCGAGAGCTAATTCGGTTTTTCCTTGTTTAAAATAAATGTTCCCTCGAAGTAAATAGGCTTTAGTATATTTAGGGTTAATAGAAAGTGCTTGATTAACATCAGCTAGTGCTAACTCTTCATTTCCTTGGTTAAAGTAAAGAGCACCCCGATTGAGGTAAGCCATAGTTAATTGAGGATCGATTTCAATAGCTTGATTCCAGTCAGCCAAGGCTAATTCGACTTTTCCTTGATTAAAGTAAATAAAACCCCGATTGAGATGAGCCATAGCTAATTGAGGATCGAGTTCAATAGCTTGATTAAACTCAGCGAGGGCTAATTCAGCTTTTCCTTGATTAAGGTAAATAAAACCCCGACTGATATAAGCTAGAGCAAATTCAGGATTAACAGAAAGTGCTTGGTTGAAGTTAGCCAGGGCTAATTCGACTTTTCCTTGGTTAAAGTAAAGAAGACCCCGATTGTTGTAAGCTAAAGCAAATTCAGGATCGAGTTCGATGGCCCGATTGTAGTCAGCTAAGGCTAAATTAAGTTTTCCTTGGTAACTATAAATAAGACCCCGATTGTTGTAAAAAGCAGCGCGAGGGCTAATTTCAATTGCTTCTTGATATGCTGCTTCGGCTTCTGAATATCGTTTTAAATTGGATAAAATAAAACCTTTTTCGCTGTATAAATTAGCATGATCTTGCTGTAGCGAAATAGCTTTTTCAATAGCAACTAATGCTTCCTCGTATCGATTTAATTTTTGTAAAAGGGCACTTTTTTTAACAAAAGCAGATCCGAAATTGGGTTCGGTTTCTGTAGCTAATGAAAAATTTGCCAATGCTGCTTCGTTTTCTCCTCGATACCATAAAGCTAAACCCTTGCCGTAGTATGCTAAATGGATAAATTCGGGATTAAGATCTATAGCTTTATCAAAGGCTGCTACTGCTTCACTGTAACGATGCAGTCGCCACAGTTGATTGCCCCTTTCTAACCATATTTCTGCTGTGGCATTTCCTTGGGGGATTTTTGTTTCTAAAATTGCGTTACCAAGAGCTTTTGCTTCCGTTGTATTTAATCCTCTTGGTCTACTATCTTGTACAAGTAGTTTAGAGTCAATCTTAAATCTCTTTGCTAAACCAATAAATGTATTTATCGGAATACCCAAACTATAGCCTAACTGTATTTGAGTAGCTGAACTGCTTTGACTATTAAAAGCCGTCTCTCCTTCCGCTAAACCATGAATCCCGATAACTCTACCATCTCGATCTAAAACTGCACCACCACTCATTCCCCGATAGGTGATACTGGTATAAACCATCTCGTAGCCGCCAGATAAACTATTTTGACTACTTGTTAGATCAGAACTATCTCTCGATAAAGAATCATCGGTAACATTTAACAATCCACTTTCTCGATCTAAACCGTATCCCAGACCCAATCGCCATTGAGCTGGTTGATGGTGACTTAGCTTGGGATATCCGGCCACAAATACCGCATCATCTATGATTACAGGATAGTTCGCTAATTCCGCTACTTGATATTCTTCGGTGCTAGTAAACCACACTACCGCTAAATCTACCCCTTCCTGTCTCCTAATAGTTTTGCTCTTAACAGAATATTTATTCCCATCAGGGGCAACTATTTCGTAGTCGTAATCGATACATTTTCTAGTCTCTCGATCTTTTTCGCAAATTACATGATCGGCGGTTAACACTCCATAGGTATTCCCTTCCTTGGCAACAATAATTCCCGAACCATTGATCCCACTGCTACTATCGATCCTGACGGTAATTTGCTGGGCTTTAGCTTCTAATTCGGCCAACCATCCTGTGAGCTGAGTCTTACCAATATTGGCAACGGTTTCAGGTAGAGGTAAGTTATAGGCTGTAATTATTTCTGGGTTGACTTGAGTTAATAAACGATGAAGAGATAGTCCCCAACTGAGCTGTCTCAGTTGTTCGATTTCCTCTGCTGAGGGAATTGTCCCATCTTGATATTCATATCCTGTATTTAAAATGGGAAAAGCACTTCTGCCATTAATGCCAATTAAATCCCCAAACACATTTAAGATCGCACCACCACTCATTCCCGAGACAATATTGCTATTGTAACCGATCTGATAACCTTCCTTAAAAGGTTGATTAGGGATGCGGTTGATTGTCCCTTCCTCAATCTTGAATTCCCCAGTTTCAACGGAGTAACCCACCGCTAAGATCTTCTGCTCAGTTCTTCCTGTGGCGGCACTGTTGAGATTGGTAACTTGGTAATTATTATCGCTGTTAAAGGTGAGTAACGCGATATCGTCATCGGAGGTAATGGGGTTACTGACAATTTCTGCTGCATGAGTCGTTCCGTCAGCAGTCTGAATGGTAAAACTATCCCCGCCTTGAACCACGTGCTGGTTGGTAATGACTAAATACAGATTATCCTGTTTGCCAATAATCACCCCCGAACCACCGTTATTGTTACTATCAATCTTGACCGAGATTGATTTGGCGTATGATTTTAATTCTGGGGCAATTTCTACGGCAATTAATTCTGTTGCCGATGCTACCGCTGGAATTATGAACGGTGCGGGGGATAGGATTAGAGCCGCAATTAAGGGTAAATAGCGTTTCATTTTAAGACTCGGGAGATTTGGGGACTTGGGGACTTGGGGACTGGGGGACTTGGGGACTTGGGGACTTGGGGACTTGGGGATTTGGGGATTTGGGGACTTGGGGATTTGGGGATTTGGGGACTTGGGGATTTGGGGACTTGGGGATTTGGGGACTTGGGGACTTGGGGACTTGGGGAATAATGATCTCCCTACTTCCCTACTTCCCTATTTCCCTATCTTCCCTACTTCCCTA
>JAAUYH010019215.1_pt1 | contig 12211 bp, 13 predicted proteins | sample 7278061 | NCBI WGS metagenome assembly JAAUYH01 (sample SAMN14350203, study PRJNA611818) | marine sediment metagenome | isolation source: surface marine sediment (0.6m) | place: French Polynesia: Moorea | collected 2018-08
ACTGTATACTGTTAGGTTTGACTGTATACTGTTAGGTTTGACTGTATACTGTTAGGTTTGACTGTATACTGTTAGGTTTGACTGTATACTGTTAGGTTTGACTGTACCCTATATGGTTCGATTGTATTTTTCCTGCCTGCTCGACATAATTTATGATTTTACTTCTATCTTTTGGCTAATTACTATTAGTAATATAAATTTTTATCTGAGTTAAATATAATTTTTATCAGGTTTTAAAGCTTAAAAAAACGTATTTTACTTCTTAACTTTTGGTTGATTTCTATTGTTAACTCGCTACTTATAATGGAGTATTAACCTTCAAAAAGTTTCTAGATTTATCTGAGTTTTTTGCCGTTAGTTTGATAGTTTTTTAGCAGCTTAATATTGTTGTTTGGGCTTCCTGTGGCAATTTTGCTGCTTCTGATCTTGGTTGTTTCTCAAGCTGTAGGTTTTTCAGGGTTCTGCGTTCTTCAGGGATTATTTTTAGCTTGTTGCCTTTGTTAACTCGGATTTGGTAACAGTGTACCTTTTTAAGTTTTTGAGGCTTTTTAGGGGTGTTTTCGTGAGGCTGGGGTTCCGCGATCGCTCCCCTGGAAATTTGTGGCAGAAAATAGTCTAACCCCCCCTAACTATGGCATTTTCTGCCAAACCCAAAATTGGCAGAAATGACGAAATTTACTTTTTTTTATGTAGTATGCTTAAAGCTATACCCTGTATAGTTTGTAACTGGCAGAACTTTATTTTGTATCAAACTCTGATACAAAATGAAAGTATTACTATATATAGCTTTGAGGGGGTTATCAATAAGCAAAAAGAATGCAGGGTTACAAATATACTATAATTGAGATTTTTCTTGATATATGGTTATCACAGCCATTCTCAACACGTAATTTATCTATAAATAACTAAATTTTAATAGATAAAAGTCTATGGTTATAGTAATTTTATAGATGTTTATAAAAAAGTTTTATACTAGTATATTTTGTCAATTATTAGTAGTCAGGAGTACTAAGTAACTCTTCAAATCGAGTAATGTTATCTTTGGTGACGATCAGTGCTGTAGGTTCATCTACAGAGTTAATTAGTTTTTGTTTTAGCTCGTATTCTTCGTTGGCTTTCAATATTATTAAACTAGCAAATAAGTATTTGAATTGATTTGCTAAATGAATATTTCGAGTAATATGTAAGGCAGAATTAAATTCTTTTTTACCTTCTTTAATTTTATCAGCAATTAAGTTTCTAATAGATTTGATATTATTTTTGTTATTTTTATTAGTATTATTTAAAGTTAATAATTCAAAACCTAATCCTACTGAATGTTTTTTTGCAAATTCATGATAGTTAATATCTTTAATTATTTTTTCTACGCCATAATTTTTAATTTGCTCAATATTTAAACTATTCCAAAATGATTTACTAATGGCATTTTTTGATAGATTATCAAGTTTACCTAATTGATTTGTTGTTTCAAAATTTCGTAATTGTTTTTCATTTTGGAATAAAAACTGACTACGAGTAATGAGTTTCATAATTTTAAATACTTTTTTTGTAAAACCCATTGGATGGGCTATTTTTTCTATTCCCGATTCTAAAAATTTAATTGCTTCTTTATTACCATCACCAAATTTAATAATTTGATTTTCTGAATAAATTACAGGTTCTTGATAGCCATTTTTAAGACAATCAATATACCAATTTAATAAATTGTTATCATTACCTTTAAAAGATCTAGCTTTTACTTTTTTAAATTCATCTGTAAAATTATATTCTGTGCCATCAATCCATATTTGTTGACCATTAATACCTTTACAATAGTTACCAGAACCTGTGTTGTAAAATTCAGTATAAATTGTCGTTTTTATATTAGATTTTATTTCATCTTTAAAAATTTCTTCTTTTAATTCATAAACATATCTATTAATAGGTATATGATTAAAATTAACTTCATAAAAATTATGTAAATGTTGAATGAAATTATTATCTATCCATTCTTGGTTAGCATTAACTTTTGATAGATTAGATTTTATTGATGGTTGATAGTCAATTAAATAATCAGGATTTTCAGTTAATATTTCTTTAAATTTTAAATCTATTGGAATATTTTTCCAGTTAAATGTACAACCATCAGTAATTACTTGAAATCCATTAAGTGCATTGATCATTAACCATGCTGTAGCTCTAGGTGAAGCAGTAATTTGGTTAGCTGCTAGCAAGTTATTAATTGGTAAATGTTCGCAAGCTAAAGCTCCATAACCACTATTAAGAAATAGCTTGTAAACTTCTTGTATGGGGTTGCCTAGTTTTTTATATTGGCTTCTTTTACTTTTTAGTTTTTGATAATATTCACCAATAGGAAAAGCTAGACACAGATTATCTTGTGAATATTGTTTTTCATCTATTTTGCACCATTTATTATTCTGACTTTCACTAATAGCATCTTCGGGATATAATGTTTTTTTATTTTGTAGTTCTTGAAAAGAATTACAAATCATTTCGTTAGGTATAAAGACAACAGAATCTACTAGTAAATTTAAATATTCTTCAATCCACTCTTCTGGTAATAATCTAATACAATCTAATAAATCTGCATTGATTAAACCAAATTTTATTTCTTTTGTTAGTAAAGTTGATTCTGCTTCTTTATTGCTAGTTTTGTAAGCATTAAATAGATTGATTGATTTACGACCAGGATTAATATCAAATATGCTTTTAAACTTTAGTTTTTTTGGTTTAAAGTCTAAATCACTTAAAATTAACGTATTTACTGCATTAATAAATTTTCCAGATACTCTAATTATCCAGCCATCTCTAGGACAATTATTAGTAACAAACTCTATTGCTTCTCTTAGAGTAGGTTTATATTTTTTACCACGATAAGTTGTTACTATTGGCTGTCCTAAATAAATTGTTAAAGAACATAATCTTGTAGCATAACAACTACTCATATCTAAATCACCTAACAAGCCATTAATATAAGGATATCTCTGGCATCTGCTATAGAGTAAACCTCCAACAGTTCTTAAAGGTTGGATACCAAAAGAATTTAGTTCTATATCCTGAATACTTTTAGCTTGTGCTAAAGCTTTTCGATGTTGTATTTCTTTAGCTATTCCTTTATCTTCTGAAGGGTTAAAATGTTTATGGTAAAGATCATTAATAAATTTGGCAACGTTGGAACCTGTTGTGTCTTTAACTTCAACAGATTGTAAATTAAAATCAGATCTAATCCCATCTAATAATTCGAGGTGTTTTAGAGAAAGATTATGAGTTGCTAAAACATCAGTACCACCATAACGAGCGAATAAAATTGGATCTAATTTTCGCAAAAGAGTCATGTTTTTTTTAATTTCTGACTTTGACTCTAATCCCATTTTACTTGCTATTTGATCAGTCTCAATATTAATTTTAGTACTATTAGCTTGGTAGACACGACATTGATTGTCAAGACTTTTTCCTGACAGTACAGGGAAGCGGTTCATTGCATCTCTAAGACTTAATCCAAGTTCATAAAGTTTTCCATTAAGCCAAATTGGAGTGATGCTTATTTGTCCTCGATTAGTTTTAATTACCCTACGGGATTCTAAATTAGCTTCTAAAATTATTGATTGCCAGTTTTGACCTATTGTTTTGAAAAGATCTACATCAGCAAAAAAGGCTTCATATTCAACTGTAATTTTTGGTAATTTAATTTCAACAAAATATGTTTTATCAGGTTGTTTTTTACAAACTAAGCAATCAGAGGTTAAATTGAATTCTGTTAATATTTCATTAAAAGTACCGTTTTTTATAGCTTTTTTAAAAGCATTTTTTATTGATCTAGTGCTAGATAAACCTTCTGTTACTGACTCATAAAGATCCCATATTTCTTCTAATAAATAATTTAACGATTCTTCATCAATAAATTTTGCGTTAATACCTAAGTCGGATAAGGGTTGGCTTATAAAGTTAAAATTGTCTGATAGTTCGTCTCGAAAATAGACTAATCCTTTACTAAAATTAATTTGAGGTATATATAGCTGGATCGAATCTATGGTAAGTCTATTAGAATAGGTAAATTCAGTATCATAGATTATTTTTAATTTTTCGATTTTTTCAATATCAATATTATTTTTAAGAGGTGTTTTTAAATAGGTAGCCTCATTGGTATTGAAATCTACAAGATATCCCATTAAACTAAAGACAAGATTTTTAAGATTATTGATGGGTTACAATAGTCTTGTAACCCCTCTGTTTTTTTATTTTGCCGATTTATCAATTGGTTCTAATGTGTTGATATCTATCTGGCTTAAATTGCGATTTTTTGCTTGTTTAAGAAGTTTAAACCTTACTTTTTGACCTTTTAGAATATCCAGGTCAAAATCAAGTTCTTCTCCTTTTTGATAAGCTGTTAATAATTCTGATTCTGTAAAAAGCTTTAACTGTAAACATAAACGTGTTAATTTACTGTAGTCCTTTTTACTTCCATTTTGATATTTTTCAGCATTAATATTCGTTCTAGTCCAAATTTTAAGGTTAATGGGTTTTTTTGTTCCTTCTGCTAGAAAATCAAATAAAAACTGTTCTTGTTGATATTCTGACTCGTCTGTATCTAAATAAGTAATATCAGCCAGAGTACCAGTACTCCAACCATTATCAACTTTAACGCAGTTGGCCATTCTAGGTTTTAAAGACATTTCTTACACTCCAAATAGTTGTTTTAAGTTACAAAATTGAGAGAATATTGTTCTAACTTTGAAAAATTTACTTTTTTTGATTTAATAGTTTTTTCTACTAATCTAATATGAGTAGACATATATTCTCTAGCAATTTTCTCAGGTAATAAATCTAATCGCCAACAAGGTATCCAGTCATAATCGGTCATAGTCTTTTTTTAATAACTGATTTAAATCTTACTGGTATATTTTTAAAAGATACCGATATTTAATATTTTTTTTATAAGTGAAGGAGTCTTATGCGAAAATCAATCGGATTCATCGAATTAGGTTCAAAAGTAATGCTTGGATCTGGCGAAAGGGTTATGGTTGGAAGCAACTGCGCGATTTCCATTGGAATAAAAAATTTTAGAATTAATATTAGTATTAGAGAATGAAGGCAGAAACAGTTTTACAAGAATACAAACGAGAAAGAAGGGATTTCCGAAGCCTAGATTTCAATGGTGCAGATTTGAGTGACGCCAATCTTAATGGTGCTGACTTGATTGGTGCTAATCTCAATGGTGTTCATTTGAGTTATGCCAATCTTAATGGTGTCGACCAGAGTTGTGTCAATCTAACTGGTATCATTTTTAAAAAAGTTTATTTGAGTGGTGCAGAGCTGACAGGAGCCGAGCTGACAGGAGCCGAGCAGATCGGTGCAGAGCTGACAGGAGCCGAGCAGATCGGTGTTGAGCTGACAGGAGCCGAGCAGATCGGTGCCGAGTTGAGTGATGCAGACCAGAGTGGTGCCAATCTCAAAGGTGTTTATTTGAGTGGTGTCAATCTTAATGGTGCCGAGCTGAGCGGTGCCGAGCTGACAGGAGCCGAGGTGATCGGTGCCGAATGGAGTGATGCAGATCAGAGTGGTGCCAATCTCAATGGTGTTAATTTGAGTGATGTCAATCTTAATGGTGCCGACCTGAGTAGTGTCAATCTAAGTGGTACCGACCTGAGTAGTGTCAATCTCAATGGTACTTATTTGAGTGATGCCAATGTTAATCGTGCTGACCTAAATGGTGCAGATCTTAGTAGAACCAATTTCAAAGACATCAAAAATCTTACTTCTCAACAAATCGAATCAGCTTTTTTTAGGAAGAACATGTTGTTAGACTCAGCGTTTGAGTTACTTATATATACTTATAAAAAATATTACTTATGAAAAAATGTCAATTATTTAATCAAATACAATTATTAAATTTGTCGGGTTTAACTAGAACTCAGCTAAGACAATTACATAAATATGAGTTATTACTTCGTCCAAAACCTAATGTTACATTTTTTTTAGAACAAGTTATTTATTGTAGAATTGTTTATTGGTTGAGAAAAGAATTTTCCTTTCAAAAAATCAGAACATTTTTATTGCCTTTTAAATATTATCTTGCTGATTTTATTTCATATGATTATGGTTTGATTACTTTTAGAGATGATATACCTCCTGTCTTCGAAATAATAGATAAACAAGATATTAAGGATTCTATTCTTTCTAAATTAGAAACACAATATATTTATCGTATAAGTGAACTAGCATTTGATGAGTATAAAGGAAAAATTTCTCTTGATAATTGTTATGTAAGTTTGAAAGCTATTAGAAAAGAAATTTTAAATAGGGCTTATGAATATAAAATAGATTCTATAGACATTAAATTTGGATTACCTGAATTTAAATATTAATATCGTCTTTGCTGATAGTATATCCCATTGATTCTAAGGTTTTAATAGCAATATTTTCATTGATTGCTATCTCAACGCCTGTAATTTTCGCATACATTTCAAATATGGAACGCAAGCCTTTAATTTGTTGTAAGGGATAAGCGGACTCACTGTATAAATGTTGAGTAATTTTAAAATCAACAATAGCAGTACTTTTAAAAAATAAGAGACTTAGAGCTTTTTGACTGCCATAAATTATCTTGTCAAAATTATGCTCTAAGTCTTGAAAATCACTAGGTTCTAGACCTATGGAAAGACAATAAGCTTCAAAACTAATGATATTGGGATTAATATCAGTATTTTCTCTTTGATTATTAACAGGTTCCAGACTCGCTTCGCTGGGAGCTTTATATTCAGGTAGATGATCGATAGCATGACGTTTTAAGCTATTGGGAGTAACTTTAAGCCCTCGCTCGCCACACCATTGAGCCAGATAACTAAAATTAGATCCAGCCAATATTTGTTGATCGATATTATCTCTTAATTTAGATTGACATATTTTACATTTACTCATAAGAAAAATAGGGGTTTAACCACCCCTTATGTAGTTTAAACCCCTAATACTTGTTTAACATCATAGTTGCTACCTTTACGATTATCTTTATCGGTTAAACCATGCTTGTTATTATGATCGTCAATCATAGTATGATAATTCTCAAAAAATTTGTTGATATTTTTTCGATTAGAGCCAGTAATTTTAAAGACAATACCTCTAGTAATACAAATTTTTTCGGACTTTTCCCCCTGAACATCGTTATGCTTCATAATAAGCTCGATAGCTTGTTCGATACGATAATCAGCAATACCTTTAACTTTAATATCTTTTAATTCTTCTTGAGTTTTAGATTCAAGCTGATTTTTATTTTCAGCAATAGTATTTAAATATTTAGCCCGTTGTAAGATACCATCTTTAATAATTTGTTCTAGGGTTAAACCACTATTTTTGATAGCTCGATCGACAATTTCAATTTCATTTTCTTTAACAGAACCGTCTTGATTATGAACTACCTCTAATCCCAAATTATGATAGTTTATTTCTCCAAATTGGATTTTATCTGCTTGTGACTTTAAGTCCAGATATTCATCAAATATATCAATCAGATGTTCGATAGTTTGACCTTGATTGAATTTTAATTTTTCCATTATGCTGTTGAATTTCTCTCTATGGGATTGTGATATAGAGGGAGAAATTCTGGTTTTCTTTTCCGACATAGCAAAATCTTATTTAAGCGTTATTTTTCAATGTTAACACAGTTTAATTGTATAGTCTACAAATTATTTGTACACTATACTTATTTTTGTATACTGTATAATTATGAGCAGCTACTAGAGAAAGTAATTAGCCAGTTCTTGAGAATCTTCTAAAGATAGGTCATAGTCGAGATAAGCCTGTGCTGATTGAGTAGTTTCTTCCAAATGTCCCATAATAGCTTTAATAAAGAGATCTTCAGTGCAATTTTGACCAGTATTAGATTGCTTATATAAAGCCCAACAGATAGCACTATAAGCAGAACGCAAATTATGGGGATTGAGGTAAACTTCTTTACCAGAAGGTATGGGTAATAATTTAGTTTCTTGAAATTCTTTTCTGACTTTTAATCCTAATTCCTTACTACCTTTCGGTCGTTGTCCTGGTTTGTGAGGTTTATTTTTACGCAACCAGACAATAGTATCTTGAACCATTTCTAATGGTGCGAGAAGGGGAATATTATAAGGGAGATCCTCATTATTTTTCCGTTTTACTTGTCCTGTAAATAAAGCAGATTCAATATCACCTGATTCTAACCAAGGAGTAATAATAGAAAGATTCTGCTCGAAACAAGGAAAGTCAAAATTACCAGTAATTAATATTTCCTCGTGACGACGACCAGTAAGTAAGTATAAACCTGCCACCTTACTGATATAGCTTTCAGATTCTATTAATTGTAATGATTTTTCAATCATGGCCACAGGATGAAAACTAGGACGATTGCTCTTATCTAAGGTGACTCTTTGCCGATCACGACTATTAACATCTCTTTTTTCATAGTCGGCGAGATTAAAATATTTTAATGCCTTATGAACTCTAATCTTGCTGCCATTTTTAATTATTGAACTAGAGTTTCTGGAAGTTGTTTCTAAAGATTTAATAGCATTACGATATTGACTAACTTGAGTTTTCAGTCTTCTAGCATCGCCAATAACACCAATAGGATAACCCTGTTCACTAAACTGGGGTTCTATTCTTAATTCTCGTCGAAGATAATCTAATTCTTCATTACATAGATTTTTAATTTCTTTAATTCTCGTTAAAGGTTTTAGTCTTACGATAAATTCATCAATTCTTGCTAAAGCCATAAATAAATCCTCGAACAATATTTCAATATTAACAACAAATATATACATTTATAACTAATTGTAGATTAACAATTAGTTGGTAAAGGTATCATATTTTGATTCGATAACTGATAGACAGCTATTAAGTGACAAAGCCGATCTTTCTTAACGGCTCTCGTTACTAAGCCTAATTTTCGAGCATGTTTGAGTAATTTCTGATAATCACCAGTCATTAAAAACTCGATTCTTTCTTGAAATATTTTTTGCTGGCAATAGCGTTTAGAACGACATAAACCAAGATAAAGACATTCTAAGAAGAGTAAAGCATAAATAGCTAAAATTAGATAATAGATGGCAATTAAACTGCCATTGACTAAAGTATTCAACATTATTTAATCCTCGTTAATTATGTAGCGATAAATCTTGAAATTGTAGAGTTATTCAAGATTAATTAATATATTAATTATACAAGTTAATATTAACTATTGTCAATAATTTAGCTTTACTGGATCGAGAAAATAAATTTTAGTTAGGTTAAAAATTAATTTCTAGGGGAGAAACAATAATAGCAAAAGATAAAGCCATAATAATATCATCATGTTTGCCATCAATGGCTTCTAATCGATTGCCATTTTTCCGAAAACTTAAAAATTCTTCGATGATAGTTTTGTCATTAGGAAAAATTAATTGCTGTTTTTCTAATGCCAAAGTTAATCGATTAATCATTATGGGCTTACTACTGCTAGTAGTTTTAACAGCTTCAAAATTAATGTTTAAATGTTGTTCAGATAATTGTTCATAATATATTTGACCACTAGAATTAACTTCGATACCGACCCTAATTGGATTATATTTGCGGATTAGTTCTCCAATTTGGTAAATATTATATTCATGGGTTTTCTTCCGTTGTCGATACATTTTTACTAGATGATATTGCTCACCTATTTTTTGCAGAATGGTACAGACGGTATAATCATTGCCTAGTAAAGAAGTATCTATTCCCATATAGTAAATAGCGTCATTTTGATAATCCTGCCATTGTCCGATAGCATTTTTTCTAATAATTTCCGAACTGAAGACTAAAGTTTCCGAATCAACAAAAGATAAATTATATTCTTGCTGAATGACATCTTCAGGTAATTCAAACCTAGATTTTATATCTTCTAGGTAACTATCTTTTTTGAGGCTAAACTTGGGATGGGCTAGCCAATGAAGAATAAATTTACACCAACCATTATTATCAGTCCAATATTGCAGAGGAGGAATTTGTTGAGTTCTAACTTGTTGGCAAACTTCTAAAGCATCCACATTACCATTATTTAAAGATAATTTATCCCAATACCAACCTGATTGACCGTTAGGAGTACTGAGAATGACAATTCTAGCTTCATCACCCACTACAGTCGTACAGGGAATGGAACTTTTATAGATTTCTTCAATTTCTTCGACAAAAGCACTTTCATCATAGAGAATATCGCTGACAGATTCTAATCCTCTAGCACCATTGGGAGTACTATTTCTAAAGAGAATTCTCCCCCCATTACTTAACTCAATATCTGTTAGGGAATCGGTAGTAGTTTCAATATATTCATATAAACTATCAATCTGTCTTCTAATACGTTTGGCAATATTGCTAGTATCCGATTGAGTTTTGGAAAAAATAACCCCTAAATAGCCCGAATTTGTACAAGCTTTAAATAAAAAATAATTAGCGATAGTTTCAGTAATACCTAGCTGTCTAGTTTTGGCAATTACCGTAGTATGATGCTTTTTGATTAACTCAATAAGTTTTATTTGGTAATCGTAGGGGTGGAAATTAATAACCTGACTGCCAGATCTAATTTTACAGAGCTTAGCAAAATCTAACCAATTATTGGGTAAGGGTTTTTTAGCCAAATGACTGCTAGTACTTTTGACTAATTTTTGTTGATATTTTAAATTTAATTTATGTCGCAGCAAAATAGATAATTATCTTAAATTTAATAGTATGTACTTAAATTTGAATAATAGTATCCATCATCGTAAATTCTATTATTTAAACCTGAGTCAACTTCTACCGAAGTATAGTAAAAACCCTTCGATTTTTCTTCTCCTCTAGCATGAATTGCACCACGAATCATCGCGTGTAAAGTTAAACTTTCATATTTTCTACTACGTCGAGCTTCGATTAACTTTTGCCTATCTAAATCCCGATTAGTTTTAATTAGATCCTCATCAATATAATTAGCGAATAATTTGTGAGAACTTTTTAATTCCTGCTCGTCAATTATTTCTTCCTCATCATTATATTCAACATATAACTTATCAAGAGTTATTGCCTTAGAGATGGCATCATCTAGCTTAGAATTTAATTTCTGATTATCTGAATGGATATAGATATTTAAACTTTGAAAATTATTTTCTGCTAAAGAATATTCGCAGATGAGTTTTTTAATAGATTCAACGATTTTGCTTAGGATCAGTTTACCCTGGTTAAAGGAATTTAAAAAAGTAGTTTCTTCATGGAGATCGGTTACATACAGGGATACCGCAAAGCCATCAAGATCCAGTACCAGATAAATATAACTTTTAAAACTTTTATTTTCTTCAATTATTCTTGTCATAATACCTCTTTATAAAAATACTAAAAATAATTTGTACAATTATGTCCCCTGTTATGGGAAATTGGTAGAAACTCACCCTAATTCAGTAACCATGAAGATAGATCGACATGGTAAGGCGAAAATACTAACTCCTGAAGAAATCCAATTATTGTTCAATCAGGGAACCAATAAAGATCGAGATCGGGTGTTATTTGGCATTTGTCTCTATACAGGTTGTCGCATTAATGAATCTGTTACCCTTGAAAAAATCGATGTCTACGATCGCTACGGTCAAGTCAGACCTGAACTAATCATCCGCAAGAAAAACACCAAAAATAAATTGGCAACCCGCACCATACCAGTATTAGAGGAATTACGATTATTACTGAGCAACTATCAGACCCGATTTGATAATCCCTATTTATTCCCAGGCAAGGGTGGTAAAGGTCATCTTCATCCAGATAGTGGAGCTAGACTACTCAAACAAGCTTGTCGCCGAATCGGTCTAATTGGTATTAGTTCCCATAGCTTCCGCCGCACCGCCTTAACTCAAATGAGTAATGCAGGAATTCCCTTGAGGATCATTCAAGAGATCTCGGGACATCGCAACCTCGAACAACTTCAAAGATATTTAGAAGTTAAACCCGAACAGGTCAGGGGAGCGATCGCATCTCTATCAATGTTATCTCATGTAAAACAGGATCGTGAAGGGATATTCGATAACTCGATCGCCAAAATAGATCGACCCAGTTCAACCGAGTTAAATTCTTACAAACAATGAAGTTAGGTAATTTTTGCTCGCAAAATTTTTACAAAAATACATTGTTTCAAGATTACTTAATTACAAATGTAAAAATGAACATTTTCATGAGATGGTGTTTTTACGTTCCTGAAAATGTTCATTTTTAC
>JAAUYH010137647.1_pt1 | contig 12211 bp, 12 predicted proteins | sample 7278061 | NCBI WGS metagenome assembly JAAUYH01 (sample SAMN14350203, study PRJNA611818) | marine sediment metagenome | isolation source: surface marine sediment (0.6m) | place: French Polynesia: Moorea | collected 2018-08
CCACAATCGCAAGGCGGTCGTCCAGCGGTTCTCGATGGACGCGCTCACGGAGACGTTCGCAGACATCCTCGACGGTGTCGACAGAGCGTTGGAAAGCCAATAGATGCACATCTGCTTCATCGAGGACACCCAGCTCCACGGAGGCACCCAGATCTGGGTGTCGGAGGCCCTGCGAGACTTCATCGCCAAAGGTCACGACGTCACACTGATCACCGCGGCTGATGGGTTCAATGCGACAGACGGGCTGGAGACCGACGCCCGGGTCGTGACCTATGACTACGACGCAGTGACGAGTCGCGACGCCTACCACCGGGATCTGTGGATCGGCGCCCTGGCCCCTGCCGACGTGGCCGTGTGCACCGTCCACCCGCCGCGGGGGACCTTCCACTGCTCCCGCTTCGCGGCCGAGTGCATCGCCGAGGCCGGGCTCACCACAGTCCTGCAGCCGAAGACGGGCACGATCGTCCGCGAATACCTGGCCGAGTACTACGCCCCGCCCGAGGACATCAGCTACCACGTGATCTCCATCACCGAGTTCACGCGTCGGTACCTCGTCGAGACCTACGGAATCGATCCCGAGAAGGTGAGCCTCATCTATCAGGGCACGGACGTGGCCACCTTCACCCCCGATCCGGAGCGAGCGGTCACGGCCCGGGCCAAGTACAGCGTGCCCGAGGACACGACCATCGTCTTCGGCAACGTTGGATCCTTCGAACACCGGAAGGGCCAGGTCGAACTGCTCCATGCTCTGAGCCGGGCTCGCCAAACCGTGCCCGGAATCCACCTGATGCTCGTCGGCGACGGCCCCGACGAGCCAACCCTCAGATCGACCGTCGCCACACTCGGCCTCGAGAGTCACGTCACCTTCTTCCCCTTCACCCGGTCACCGGCCGAGGTGTTCGAGGTAATCGACGTTCTCGTTCTCTCGTCTCTCTACAAGGAGGGATTACCGAACGTGTTGCTCGAGGCCCTGTCGATGGGGCTCCCCGTCATCTCATCCCGACTGGCCGGCACTCCCGAGGTCGTTCTCGACGGCGAGACCGGGATCCTCGTCGACCCCGGTGATGGGGGGCAACTGACCGAGGCCCTGATCAGGCTGAGCACCGACCGGGAGCTCGGCGACCGGATGGGGAACGCCGGGCGACGGCTCATCGAGGAGGAGTTCGACAAGCAGCGCCAGTTCGACGCATTCCTCGACCACTTCGCCGGTCATCGGTCCGCCTGACCGAGCGCGGCGCCCGGCTCAGCCGCCCCATGCCATGTTTGTCTGGTGGAGGGCCCAGGCCTCGGCGATCCTGTCGCCCTCGACCCGGTATTGCGCGATCCAGGCGAAGTTGATCGGGGTCATGGTCGCCAGGCTCACGGCGTGAACGTTGGCCCGCATCCACACGTTGTCGCCGTCGACGGTGAGGGCCTCGATCGAGAGCTTGTCCGTCCGGAAGGCGCAGAGAGCGTCGCGGAGATGCTCCTTGAGCTCGCTCGGCGTGAAGCTCCTGGTGCCGTCGGCGGTGTGCCGGATCGAGGGGTCGGTGACGAGGTTGTCGAGGGCGTCGAGATCGCGCCCGACGAAGATGTGGTCCCAGTAGGTTCTCACGACCGATTCGGGATTCATGACTTTCCTCCGATGCTGGTCACAACGTCGATGCCGGGGGCCGGGATTCCCGGCCGGTCACGAAGGTCGAGCCAGCGGAGACGAGCACGACCAGCGCCCCCATCCCGACGAGTGTCTCACGAAGCCCGACGGCGTCGGCAATCAGGCCGAGAGGGAGGGCGGCGAGACCGAAGCCCGAGAAGCTCAACATGAGCAGGCTCTGGACCCGCCCGTGGTACTCGACCGGACTGTTCGTGAGAACCAGTGAGTTGTTGAGGGACTGGAATGCGGCCGAGGTGGCCCCGACCACCACCATCAGAGCCAGCGCCAGACCGAACTCTGGCGCCACCGCGAAGAGGATGAGGGCCAGGCCGAAGCCGATTGCGGCGCCGATCTGGAGTCGGGGGACACGGGCGGGGGCCGTATCGGCCAGAGTGAGCGAGGCGGCCAGCGCACCGAGGGCTCCTGCCGTGGTGAGGAAGCCGAAGCCGGCCGAACCGGTCTCGAAGATGTCGGCCGCGACCACGGGGAGGAAGGCGATGTAGGGGAACCCCAGGAGGACGACCAGATAGGACAGCACGATCAGTCGGGCAATCTGGCGGTTGGCCCGCACGAAGCGCACGCCGTCGGCGATGTCGGCGAGGGGCGAACGGGTCGGTGGGAGCAGGGGGCGGCCTTCCGGTAGGCCCACCGTGAGCGCGAACCCGGCGATGGCACAGCCGCCGGCGATGTAGTACACGCCGCCGATGCCGATGGTCTCGACGCCGATCAGCGCGCCGGCAACGGCGGGGCCGACGACCCGGGTGAACTGAAGGCTCGACTGCGACAGGAGTACCCCGTTTGTCAGGTGGTCGCGGTCGAGGGTTTCGGCGATGAAGGCCAGTCGGGCCGGGCCGAGCATGGCGACGACTCCGCCCTGGAAGATGCTGGCGACCACGAGCATCCAGTAGGCGATCACCTCGGTGACCGCCGCCGTGGCGAGTGTCAGCGTGATGGCGGCCTGAAGGGTGGCCGTCATCAACAACGTCCGTCGCTTGGGGGCTCGATCAGCCAGCACGCCTCCGACGGGAATCATGAAGATCGTCGCGGCTCCGAAGGCGATCATGATTCCGCCGAGAGCGGTGTTCGTGCCGGTCAGGTCGAAGGCGAGCCACCCTCGGGCCGTCGCCGAGATCATCATCGACAGGAAGCTGAACGTGGCTCCGAGCAGGAGTCTTCGATAGACGGGAATGCGCAGAGACGCGAACCGGCTGACGGTCACTTCGGCGGTCGGCGTAGCCGAGGTCGACGTCACCCGGTCAGGTGTCCCAGAGGGTGGGGGAATAGGACACGGGTCTCGGCGCCGGCTCACCCATGGGCGGAGGGCCGCACAGCCGCTCGAGCAGCGCATCCCAGTCGTAGCTGTCGGAGACCTGCGAGGCCGGGAGCTCGATCAGCCGATCGGGATCGACGAGCTGGGGGATGATCAGGTCGAGGTTCTTCTCGATCTCCTGGCGGAAGCGTTCGTTGGTGCTGCGCACGCCGTCGGCCTGGAGGGCGACATCAGGGCGCAGGCGAACCAGAAGGTCGTAGGTGCCGGCCCAGTTCGCCACCAACGGTTTCACGTCGAAGGGGTCTCGGCCCCCCGTCGCTCGCAGGAAATAGGCGAAATTGTCGACCACGGCCCGGTCGAGCACGAGCACATCGGCGCGCGTCCTGAGCTCGAGCTCCTCGCGAATCTGCGACATCAGCGTCCACAGCTGGGCCTCCGGCGTCGCTCCCTCGTTGATCCCGAGGGGGCTGAAGCGGACGACCTCGCGGCCGACCTCGACGCTGCGGCCGCTTCGTCCCACGGCGCTCGCGAACGAGTGAACGGCATTCGTCTTGCGCACCGAGTGCGACCCGATGAAAGCGATCTTGTGGGCGGCCCTCACCACTCGGAACCTATCGCGCCCATCGCGCCGGCCCGACCGCCAGGTGGGCTGGAGTCGGAAGATCGTCGACGGGGCGCGTAACGTCGGACCATGAGCGAACTACTCGATGCTGCCGCAGCCGTCCAGGACGACGTCGTCGAACTCCGACGGGCGATCCATCGCGAACCCGAGGTCGGACTCGACCTGCCCCGGACACAGGCCAAGGTTCTCGACGCCCTCGCCGGGCTGGGGCTCGAGGTGACGACGGGAACCTCGACAACCTCGGTCGTCGCCGATCTCGACTGCGGGGAGGGGCCGACCATCCTGCTCCGGGCCGACATGGATGCTCTGCCGCTCACCGAGGAGAGCGGTGAGCCCTTCGCGTCCGAAGTCGAGGGGAAGATGCACGCGTGCGGCCACGACGGCCACACCGCCATGCTGCTCGGCGCGGCCCGCGTCCTCGCCGAGCGTCGCAGCGAGCTCGGGGGCCGGGTGCGGTTCATGTTCCAGCCGGGCGAGGAGGGCTATCACGGCGCCGAGTACATGATCGAGGAGGGCGTCCTCGACGGCGTCGACAAGTGCTACGCACTTCACTGCGACGCCAATCTCGAGGCCGGCCAGATCGCCGGCCGCGTCGGGCCGATCCTGGCCAGCGCGGACGAGTTCCATGTGACCGTGAGTGGTAGTGGTGGCCACGGCTCGGCGCCGCACCGCACCGTCGACCCGATTCCGGCGGCGTGTGAGATGGTCCCAGCGCTCTCGACGATGGTCGCCCGCACCATCGACACCTTCCAGCCCGTCGTGGTCAGTGTCACCCACATACGGTCGGGAACCACCACCAACGTCATACCCGAGACGGCATTCTTCGAGGGAACGATCCGCACATTCGACCAGGCCACCCGCGAGGACGTTCACCGTCGCATCCAGCAGATGACGTCGTCGATCGCCGACGCCCACAGTTGCACCTGCAAGACGGAGATCGTGCACGGTTACGGCCCCACCATCAATCACGCCGCCGAGGTCGAGGACATCGCCGGGGTGGCCAAAGCGGCGCTGGGTCCCGAGCGGTACACCGATCTCGACTACCCGAAGATGGCGGCCGAGGACTTCAGCTACCTGCTCGCCCAACGCCCCGGGGCCATGGCGTCAGTGGGAATCTGCCCGGCCGACACCATGGAGGGTTCCGCTGCTCCTCTGCACTCGAATCGCATGCGAATGAACGAGGATGGGCTCGCCTCCGGCGTGGCGGTTCACGTAGGCGTCGCCATGCACAATCTCGGCGGGGCGCTGAACACCGATTCCTAAGCCAGTCGACTAACGCGTTTGGCCCGCTTGATCAGGTCGAGCGACGTCCGGCGGCCCCGAAGCAGCACTCTGGTGGCGGGGTCGCTCAGGCGGGCTGCGCCGGCGGGCCACCAGTGTCGGTGCGGCTCGGGCCGGAAGGCAGCAGACGGTGTCTGGCGCGTGGCGATCTGCTGATGGACCGAGTCGCTGCCCCAGCCGTCCTCGAACGGGTACTGAGCCCAGGCCCGAGCCTCGTCGAGGTCGGGTGACTCCCAGAAGAGAGTGAAGGCGTCGATCGCGGCTGGCCTCAGGTCGATGTTTCGATGGCTGACCAGGTCGGGGTCGAGCACCAGCTCGGCGGCCACGCGCCGAACGGTGGAGTGCAGCAGATCGAGATTCCAATCCCCGGGCCTGAGGCCCCCCTCGCCGAACACCGGCTCGATCCGGCCCGACTCGTCGCGATAGCCCGTCACGGACCCGTGGGTATCGGTGCAGACCATCTCGAGAACCGTGAGAAGGCCGGGCGTGCGTCCGAATCCGGTCGAGGCCACGGCGTCTCTGAGATAGGCGCGCGGGAGCCCGTGACCGGAGTCCTCGACGCCATCCCGAAGGCCGAGGTAGAAGCTCGTCGGCGCCGGTCTACCGGCTGACGCCAGTATGGCGCTGAGGGTGTTGTGCTGCGTGGCCCCGGTGCCGAGGTCGACCAGACCGATCTCACGATCCTTCAGCAATCCGACCTGCTCGAAGTAGCGGAGCGCCAGCGCATGGGCGGCGGCAGCCGATCCGGAGACGTGGCCGGCGATGACTTCGTCGGCCATCATGAGATCTTGAAGCTGCCGGCACTGCTCGGTGTCGAGCTCGCGATCCCAAGCGCTCTCCGCCCAGCCGGCCTCGATCAGCCGGTGGGAGATGAGCTGCGGATCGATGTCGAGGCGGGCGAAGACCCGGCGGACGGTGGTTCCCACATCGCTGTGGTCCGTCGGGCACAGCGCCGCCATGGCCTTGGAGTCGCCCGTGTGCAGGGCGGGCAGGGCCCAGGCCTGACGAGAGCCATAGAGGTAGAGGAGCTCGCCGGTATAGCCGATCTTGGGCGCCAGCTCGGCGGCGATTTCCCGGAGAAGCTTGCCGTCGCGGGAAACGAAGTAGATGGCCTCGAGGCCGTCGTCCTTGGCCTGCTCGAGCAGCCACAGGACCTTCCCGATCAGGAATGGGGCCACAGCTCCGGCGGTCACATCGGACAGAACCTGTTCGTCGCGATTGCCGGCGGTCGCGACGCCCAGCCGAGCGAGCCGCGAGGCCCCGGCGATCGCTGATGTGAGCCCGTCGGTCTCGATCGAGTAGCTCTCGAGAGTGGTCTCGTACCGGTTGAGGTTGTTCCGGTCGACGAGAGTCGTTCGCAAACCGGCCCGCCGAGCGGTTCGATCGTCGCTGCGCTCATCGTTGCCGGTGTGGTGGACCCGGGACGCCTCGACTCCCAGCTCGTCGAGTACCACCGGCCACATTCTCCCGGTGGCCTTCGACCGAGCGCGCTCCGATGACACGAAGATGCGGTCGCCGTCGCGGAGCATGTCGTTGAACCTAAGGAGATCGGCCAGTTGGTCCTCGCCCAGGTACATGTCGGAGACGAAGATGATCTGGTCGCCGCGGGCGCGGGCGGCGGCAAGGCGGGCCACTCCGCTCTCGACCGGCGTGAGCAACTCCCGCTCGAGCATCAGCTCCTCGGCGACGAGCTTGTCGACGTCACCAGACCCGAGCCGCATCGATGCGGAGACCTCCCGGTAGATGGTCCATATCGAAACGGTGGAGTCGAGGCCGCCCGCCTTCTGAAAGCTGCGGACCTCGGCATCACGACGAGCGGCGGCGAACGCAGCCGGGGAACAATCGACGAGGCCCTTGCTACCGAGTCTTCGGCCGAGGAGCACAAAGGCGGCGCGAGGATCGCCTACTCGTCGGGTCAGGAGGGTGTCGAAGACGTCGAACGACGCCACACCACTCTTTGTGCTCGTTTCCCGCCCGATTCTCCTCACACCCGCTCCCGCTGGTCGGCCTACACACCGTAGGCATGGTCAGGGTCGACATCCAGTGATACTGCAATGGCGCGGAGTGGTCATGAGCCGCCTGGCTCAGGCAGCTGTCGCAGGGCCAAGATGGCGGCCATGAGCTCGGACCAGCGCCCCTGCTTCCGTTCGCCGTGGCGATGGCTGGGGCTCACCCTTCTCCTCGCCACGATGGCGGCCTCGTGCAGTGGAGGGGAGAGCGACTCGGTGCTGCTCGTCTTCGCTGCGGCCTCGCTGTCAGAGGCGTTCGCCGAGCTCGAAGTCGAGTTCGAGTCCCGTCATCCCGACGTCGATGTTCGGCTCAACCACGCGGGCAGTTCCGCTCTGCGCGAGCAGATACGGGCCGGCGCACCAGCCGACGTCTTCGTCTCCGCCGACCCCTCTCACATGGATCTTCTTATCGCCGCCGGTTACGTTTCCGAGGCCCCCGACAGACTCGTCGGGAACCGTATGGCGATCGGTGTACCGGTCGGAAACCCGGGCGCCGTAATGGGGCTGTCCGACCTGGCCGACGGAGGCCTCGAGATAGGCCTCTGTGCGGCGACGGTCCCGTGTGGCCGGCTGGCCCGATCGGTGCTGGAGGAGGCGGGAGTGGTGCCGGCGCTCGACACGGAGGAGCCCGACGTACGGGCACTCGTGACGAAGCTGGGGGCCGACGAGCTCGACGCGGGCATCGTCTACGTCTCGGACGTGGTCTCCGGGGCGGGGGTGATCGACGGAATCGAGATTCCCGAAGAGTTCAACGTCCTGACCGAATACCCGGTAGCCACCCTCGGGGACGCTCCGAATGCGGCGCGAGCAGCGGAGTTCGTCGAGTTCACGCTGTCACCGGTCGGACAGGAGACACTGTCCCGCTATGGGTTCGAGGTGTCGTGAGCCGTTTCGACCGGTCGCTCGTCGGAGGCGCGGCCTGGCCCCTCGTCACCCTCGCCGCGATCGGTGCCACCTTGTTCGTCCTGCCGCTGCTCGGCCTGCTGTCACGGACACCGTGGTCGGACCTTCCCGACCTCGTCACCTCCGAGGTGGTGGGCGATGCCCTCCGGCTATCGCTTCTGACCTCGGTGGCGGCGACAGTGCTGTCGTTGATATTCGGAGTCCCGCTCGCTTGGCTGCTCGCCCGCGTCGACTTTCCCGGTCGCACGGTTCTCCGGGCCGTGGTCATGTTGCCGATGGTGTTGCCACCGGTCGTCGGCGGTGCCGCCCTGCTGTTCGCGCTGGGGCGTCGGGGGCTCGTCGGCGAACCCCTCGACGAGGCCACCGGCTTCATCCTGCCGTTCTCGATATGGGGGGTGATCGTGGCCAACACGTTCGTGGCGATGCCGTTCCTCGTGCTCACCGTGGACGGGGCGCTGGCCGGCGCCAACCGTCGCTACGAGGACGCGGCCGCCAGCCTCGGAGCTCGCCCGCTGACGGTCTTCCGACGGGTGACGCTACCGATGATCGCTCCTGCCCTGCGCGCCGGTGCGCTGCTGGCGTGGGCTCGTGCCCTCGGTGAGTTCGGTGCCACCATCACCTTCGCCGGCAACCTCCAGGACCGGACCCAGACGCTTCCCTTGGCCGTCTTCGTCGCCCTGGAATCCGACCGGGATACGGCCGTGGCCATCAGCCTCGTGCTCATCGCCGTGTCGCTGGCCGTTCTCGTATTGATGAGGAACCGATGGTGGACCCGATGACTGCTGGCCTCAACGCCCGTCTCGACGTCGTCCGGTCGCCGGACTTCAAGGTGGACATCGAGCTCAGCATCGAGCCGGGTACGACCGCAGCGCTGCTCGGCCCCAACGGATCCGGCAAGTCGACGGTCGTCGACGCTCTGGTGGGTCTGGTCCCCCTCGCGGCCGGCCGCATCGAGCTCGACGGTCGGGTGCTCGCCGACGCCAGGGCGGGCGTCCACACGCCGGCCGAGGAGCGGCGGCTCGGTGTCGTGTTCCAGGACTACTTGCTCTTCGACCATCTGGACGTTTTGGACAACGTGGCCTTCGGCTTGGAGGCCGCCGGCGGTTCACGTCGGGACGCGCGGGCAGCCGCTCTCGACTGGCTCGATCGGCTCGACCTCGCGTCGCTGGCCCATCGGCGACCGGGCCAGCTCTCCGGGGGAGAGGCCCAACGGGTTGCTCTCGCCCGCGCCCTGGCGATCGGGCCCGACGCCCTGCTGCTCGACGAACCGCTGGCCGCACTCGACATCGAGACCCGCACCCGGCTGCGACGTAGCCTGGCCGAGTACCTGAACACCTACGCCGGCCCCCGTTTGTTGATCACCCACGACCCGGCCGACGCCTTCCTGCTAGCCGACACGATCCACGTGCTGGAAGGCGGCCGGATCACCCAGACCGGAACGGTAGAAGAGATCCGGCGCCGACCGGCCACCGCCTACGTCGCCGCCCTGGCCGGCCTGAACCTGCTGGCGGGCGTCAACCGGGGCGGCACGGTCGAGCTCGACGACCATGACCACGTCATCCAGACGGCCGACCAGCACACGGAGGGCGCGGTGCTGGTCACGATCCACCCGAACGCCATCGCCCTCCACCGAGACCAGCCCGGAGGCAGCCCCCGCAACACCTGGCGGACCACCGTGGCCACGGTGGAGCCCCTCGGCGAGATCACCAGGGTCCTGTTGGATGCTCCCGTGCCTCTCAGCGTCGACATTACGCCGGGAGCCGCTGCCGCCCTCGATGTGCGGCCCGGAGCCGATGTCTGGGCGTCGATGAAGGCGACCGAGATCGAGCTGACTCCAGCCGACCCGCTCGCCTAGCGTGGCTGCATGACCAGACTCGGATACCAGATTCCCAACTTCACCTACCCGAACACTTCACCCGGCGACATCTTCGATGCCGTCTTGGCCCAGGCCCAGGCCGCCGAAGCCGCCGGCTTCGACCGCCTCTTCGTCATGGACCACTTCTATCAACTCCCCGGGATCGGCGCGCCCGACGAGCCGATGTACGAGTGCTACACGCTGCTGGCGGCCCTGGCCCAACACACGAAGACTGTCGGGCTGTCGGCGTTGGTCACCGGCAACACCTACCGGAATCCGACGCTGCTGGCGAAGACGATCACCGCCCTCGACCACGTGTCGGGCGGACGGGCCACGCTTGGCATCGGAGCCGGGTGGTTCGAGCTGGAGCACGACAGCCTCGGATTCGAGTTCAACACGTTCACAGAGCGGTTCGAGAAGCTCGAGGAGGCCCTGCAGATCATCGGCCCCATGCTGCGCGGCGAATCGGTGAGCCTCGACGGCAAGCACTACCGGGTCGAGGACGCCGTGAACCAGCCGCCGCCTCTCTCGAAGATCCCGATAATGATCGGAGGCTCGGGCGAGAAGAAGACGCTGCGCATGGTCGCCCAGTACGCCGACGAGTCGAACCTCACCGGCGACATCTCCGAGACGCCTCGCAAGCTCGAGGCCCTCGCCGGTCACTGCGACCGGCTGGGCCGGGACCGCAGCGAGATCAAGGTGACGAAGCTCGTCATGGGAGTCATCGCCCCCACGATGGACGAGCTCGAAGCCGACTTTGCCGAGATGGCAGTCGCCAAGGGTTGGCCACCCGAGGCCTTCGACATGCTGAAGTCGGTCGGGATCGTCGGCGACCCCGACACGTTCGGAGCCGCGCTCGACGAGTGGATGGGCTACGGCCTCGACGGCATAACGGTCAACCTGCCGGTCAATGGCCACAAGCCCGAACGGATAGCCCTGCTGGGCGAGGTCGCCGGCAAGGTGCTCGGCTGAGATGGCGGAGGAGAAGCCGAACGCTCTGTTCGGCGTCACCGCCGATGACCTCAAGGACCTGGCGGGGAGCGTGGTGGGCGACGCCGGCGACAGCGACGTGCTGAAGGCGGTCGCCTTCGTCCGTGATCATGGTGACGACGTCATAGACCTCGTCGGACGTCTTCCCGAGCTCCTCGCTTCGACGTCGTCCGCCCTGACCGACGCGGCCGACGATGTCTCCTCGGCCGCGGCGTTCCTGACCGGCGGTCGCGACAGTGGGCCCGGCGTCCAGAGGATCGCCGAGCTCGCCGGCGACGCCCTCGAGACCTGTCGGAGCGAGCTGGCCGATGCCGAGGGCCTCCTCAAGGACGTGGCAGGCATGTTCGACCGGGTACCCATGGTCGGCGATGACATTCGTGACCTGATGGAGTCGGTCGCCAAGCGGTTCGACACGGTCGGCGATCGACTGGCCGAGGTGGCCGTCCAGTTGCGGGGCCTGGGCGGTGCCGTCGACAGCGCCGGTCACGGTCTGTCCCGCACTGCGGCCAAGCTCGACAGTGGCGGCCGAGCCCTGGCGAGCTTCTCCGACTGATGGCGACCGGCATCGTCGATGCATGGATGCAGCACCCGACGCCGCGCCATCTCGGTCACGAGATGTTCACCTCCTTGCGGCGCTGGACGGGCGACACCATCCCCGAAGAAGGCATTCCCCTCGAGGCGACCTTGGCCGCCATGGACGAAGGCGGCGTCGAGGTCGGCCTGATCTCGGCTTGGTACGGGCCCACCGGTGACCTGATCAGCAATGACGAGGTCGCCGGTTGGGTGAATGCGTACCCCGATCGACTGAAGGGTGTAGCGGGCGTCGACTTGCGGAAGCCGATGGAGGCGGTGCGCGAACTGCGCAGTCGGGTCGAACAGGGATTCGTGGGCCTACGGGTGATCCCGTGGTTGTGGGAAGTGCCGCCCACCGATCGGCGCTTCTATCCGCTGTACGCGGCCTGCATCGATCTCGGCATTCCCTTCTGCACCCAGGTGGGCCACACCGGCCCGCTGCGGCCTTCGGAGCCGGGTCGCCCCATCCCCTACATCGACGAGATCGCCAACGATTTTCCGGAGCTGGTCGTCGTGTGCGGCCACATCGGATATCCCTGGACCGCAGAGATGATCGCCGTGGCCGACAAGCACCCGAACATCTACATCGATACATCCGCCTACTCGGTCAAGCGCTACCCGCAGGAGATCGTCGACTACATGAAGGGGCGCGGGCGCAACCGCGTCATGTTCGGTACCAACTACCCGATGCTCACGGCGCGACAGGCCCTCGGCGACCTGGACGCTCTCGGTCTCGACGTCGAAACGTCCCGACTGTTCCTCGGCGCCAACGCCAGACGGGTATTCGGACTCGCCGGCACGAACTAGACGACCCGGTAGTCGCCGCCCCGTCGCTCGCTTTCGGCGCCGGCGGAGAACCCCGTGGAGGGGTGCCAAGCCGCAGCCTGTACGCCCCCGAAGAAGAAGCCGACCTCGTAGGTCATGATCGCCTCGTCACCGAGCGGCATGAGCTCTTCTACCTCGTCCGGGGTCCGACCGTGAGACTCGATGTAGATCGTGTCGCCGTCGGGATGGATGCGAGGAGCCAACACCGCAGTGTCGAGACGCAGCCCGCCGTCGAGGTTGTTCACCAGGG
>JAAUYH010204189.1_pt1 | contig 12211 bp, 8 predicted proteins | sample 7278061 | NCBI WGS metagenome assembly JAAUYH01 (sample SAMN14350203, study PRJNA611818) | marine sediment metagenome | isolation source: surface marine sediment (0.6m) | place: French Polynesia: Moorea | collected 2018-08
CATAGGCCTCTGTGGCACCGAAATGGTCTATTTCGCAACGTCTTTTCTCAACGCGCACGGCGGCATAATGGTGACAGCGAGCCACAATCCCGCGGACTACAACGGATTGAAGCTCGTTCGTGAAGAGGCGCGCCCAATCAGCGCCGATTCCGGCCTGCAGGATATCCGCAAGCTGGCCGAGGCCGATGAGCGTGAAGTCGCCGAAAAGCCCGGCGACTTGCACCGCCCCAGGGTTTTTGACGACTACGTTGACCACCTGATTGGCTACATAGACACACACGAGCTCAAACCGCTGAAGCTGGTCGTGAATGCAGGTAACGGCTGTGCGGGCATCGCGCTCGACGGGCTTGAAAAGCGGCTGCCGTTCGAGTTCATCAAGGTCAATCACGAGCCCGACGGCACCTTTCCCAACGGCATCCCGAATCCAATGCTGCTCGAGAATCAGGCGGCGACGGCGGACCGGGTAGTCGCGGAGGGAGCCGACATGGGCATCGCCTGGGATGGAGATTTCGATCGCTGCTTTCTGTTCGACGAGAATGGCGGATTTATCGAGGGCTACTATATCGTCGGCCTGCTGGCCGAGAGTATCCTCGCCCACAATCCCGGCGCAAAGATCATTCACGATCCGCGGTTGACATGGAACACGCTGGACATTGTCGAGAATGCCGGTGGTGAAGCCGTTCAAAGCAAATCGGGCCACTCGTTCATCAAGGAGAAGATGCGCCAAGTCGACGGAATCTACGGCGGCGAAATGAGTGCGCATCACTATTTCCGCGATTTTTCCTACGCGGATAGCGGGATGATTCCGTGGCTGCTCGTTGCCGAGCTGATTTCCAGCACAGGCAAGTCGCTATCGAGTCTGGTCGGCGAGTGTCAGGCCAATTATCCGGCCAGCGGAGAGATCAATCGGCAGGTCGAGGATGCAAAGGCGACGTTGGAGAAACTCAAGTCCGTCTATGGTTCCGACGCGATCAGCGTCGACGATACCGACGGCTACAGTTTCGAATTTGCGGATTGGCGATTCAATATCCGGATGTCCAATACAGAGCCGGTAGTGAGACTCAACGTCGAGAGTCGCGGCGACAAGGCGCTGATGGAGGCAAAAACGGCGGAAGTTCTACAGAATTACTAGCGCCAGAATCAATCCTGCGACTGCGCCGCAGGTATTTAACACTACATCGATCACAGTCCCGAATCGGCCGGGGACGCTCGTCTGGTGCCATTCGAGAGCTGCGCCGAGCCCTGCACTGGCCAGGAACGACAGCACAATCCTCAGGCCGCGGTGCTGCAGAGGTTGCAGTGCCCACATCCAGAGCGCGGCGAGGACCGCGTACAAGCTGACATGCATGGCCTTCTGTACGGGCGTCGCCGTATTGACGACCAGCCACACGAACATCGAATCGCCGCTTGTTTCGGTACCCGGTGTCACCGACAACAGCACGATCATTGCGGTAAAAGCCAAAGTAATCAGCCAGCGCCAGCCGGCAGGAACCGAAAGCAACCCGTCCATTCAGGGGCGTTGAGTGTCCGATCGACGTCGCAGGCACTCGACAGCTCGCTCCGCTGTCTTGCCGTCCCATAGCGATGGCCTCGTACCCCTGCGCCATTCGCCATCAAGTACCGACTGCAGGTTTGAACCGAGAGTGGACGCAGCAACGAGCGTGTTGGTTCCTTTGGTGACCGTAATCGGACGCTCGGTGTTCTCGCGCAAGGTAAGACAGGGAATACCGAGGTAAGTAGTTTCTTCCTGAAGGCCGCCTGAGTCCGTAATTACGACCCGGGCGCGCGTGACCAGGCTCATGAACTTGACGTAGGGCACGGGTTCGAGCAACGTGACTCGAGCGTGTTCCTGCAACCGTGTCTTCAGTCCGAACGTTTCAAGGCCCTTGATCGTGCGAGGATGAGCAACGAATACAACGGCCAGCGAGTCAGCGGCATTGGTCAGCGCGTCCACGATGGGTTCGAGCGTCTCCAGCGCGTCGACATTCGATGGCCGGTGCAAAGTAACGAGCGCATAGTCGTCGCCTGCCAGGCCCAGCTCGCTTGCAGAGTCGGCCTGCTCGATGTTGTCACGCAACATCTCGAAGGAATCGATCATGATGTTGCCGATCAGGTCTATATTCTCCGCCGGCACGCCCTCAGCGATGAGGTTTTCATCAGCATCTGGCGAAGGCGTCCACATCACGTCGGCAATTGCATCGGTAACGAGGCGGTTTATTTCCTCCGGCATGCGTCGATCGCCGCTTCTGAGTCCGGCCTCGAGATGCACAACCGGGATCCACAATTTGGCACCGACCATTGCGCACGCGGCCGTCGAATTTACGTCGCCTACCACAACGATCCAGTCGGGCCTGTCCTCGAGACAGACTTTCTCGTACGCAATCATCACGCCACCGGTTTGTTCGGCGTGCGATCCGCTGCCGACACCGAGATGAAAGTCGGGCTCAGGTACGCGCAGGTCCCGGAGAATAGCGTCCGACATATTGTGGTCGTAGTGCTGGCCGGTGTGAATCAGCTGGGGGTCGGCCCAGTCCGTCGCTTTTAGGGCGTGATACAACGGTGCGACTTTCATAAAGTTGGGTCGTGCGGCCGCGATCAGATGGACTTTGGTCAATTCTGGTTCTCACTTGTCTGGTCGCGCAGCAGTATAACAACAAAGGCTCGTGGCTCTCGTGTGATTCACGTCTTACCGGCAAGTGAGATAGGTATCACTACGACGAACAGCGTCTGCGGCTAGAATGCAGCGTCTCGGGCCGGATGGTTGATTTTGATCATCAATCGGTAGCGAATGTTGACAGTCACTGGAGTAAAATAGCCGGCTCAGCTGTCCCGCAAGTACTAATGCCTATTCGGTCCACAAAAAGCCAGGTTCGGACGCCGCTGCTGCTAATGGCCGGCGTTGAATTCGTGATCCTGTTTTCTTCGGTCTATGTCGCTGGCGTCATGGTCGCGGGTAGCATCGCTGAATGTGAGCGGTTGCTGGGGCCATTGGCACCAAAAGCGGCGCTGGTTACACTTGTTACTATCGTCAGTCTTGGGGCGATGGGCTTGTACCAATACCACCAGCGGCTTTATTTCAGTGAGGCCGCGGTCCGGGTGCTGGTTGGATTGACGGCGGCCTGTCTTGGTCTGGCCGTGCTTTTCTACGCGTTTCCCGTGCTAATGATCACGCGCGAGATCGCGACAATCGCAATTGTGTACGCGCTGGTTCTGCTGCTGATTGTACGGTACTGGTTCGTGCATACAGTGGACTACCATGTGTTTCGGCGTTCGACGCTCGTTTACGGGGCGGGGGAGCGAGCGGCGAGCATCGCGTCAATCCGTCGCAAGGCCGACCGGCGAGGCTTCAAGATCGTTGGTCGCGTTGCCGCGACAGGTGACAAGCTCATAGACGACGAAGACGTCCTGCATACGGGCGCGACGACAATTGCCGAAATCGCGATCGAAAAGGGTGCCGAGGAAATCGTCGTTGCAATGGACGACAGACGTGGAAACCTGCCTATTCGGGACCTGCTCGATGCGAAGTTGAAGGGTATCGATGTCATCGACCTGCTCGAGTTCCTCGAGAGGGAAACCGGCAAGATCCGAATCGATCTCGTGAGCCCGGGATGGCTGATTTTTTCGCCGGGTTTTCGCCGATCGAAGCTTCGACAATTTGCAAAACGAGCGCTGGACATCGTAGTCAGTGGAACTCTGTTGCTAGTGGCCTGGCCGGTGATGTTGTTCGTTGCGCTCGCGATCAAGACAGAGGACGGAATCACAGCCCCGGTGTTCTACAAGCAGTTTCGGGTTGGGCGGGGCAATGAGCCTTTCAACGTGCTCAAGTTTCGCAGCATGCGAGAGGATGCAGAAAAGGATGGCAAAGCGGTGTGGGCGACAAAGAACGACAGCCGCATAACGAGGGTAGGGAATTTCCTGCGCAATACCCGGCTTGACGAACTGCCTCAGGTTTTCAACGTTCTTGCAGGGACCATGAGTGTCGTCGGACCGCGCCCGGAGCGGCCCGAATTTGTCGAAGACCTGCAGAGGAATATTCCGTATTACTCCGAGCGTCATGTCGTAAAGCCGGGCGTTACGGGCTGGGCACAGCTCAAGTATTCGTACGGAGCCTCGGAAGAGGATGCCGTAGAGAAGCTGCAGTTCGATCTGTACTACATAAAGAACCAGACCTTGTTGCTCGATATCCTGATCATTCTGCAGACCGTCGAGGTCGTGCTCTGGGGTAAGGGCGCGCGTTGATCGCACTTGGCGCTATCGGCTACGGGGCAGTCGGCGTCTTGTATGCGCTGTTGCTGGTACTGCTGCTGGCGACCTGGCGTGGTCACCGAGCCGGCGTCCTGCTGATTCTGGCGAGTCTCGGGAGCGCTATCTGGGGAGGCTTGTTGGCGGCGCATACGGCCTACGGATCCATATCGCCGTTGCTCGTTGCAGTCGTCGAGGTCTTGCGGACGACGGCCTGGATCGGCTTTCTTGTCTATCTCGTGTCGCAGATCGGCGTCAGCCGACTGTTGAGCACGTTGTCGCTGCTCACCTGCGCTGCGCTTGTCGCCGCCCTCCTGTTGTTCGGTCTCCGCGTCGTCGGCTCGTCGGGCGAAGTCGCGAATCTGGGCACGCTGCTATTTCCGGGCGGCCTCGCGATTGCGTTGTTCGGTCTGGTACTCATCGAACAGCTGTATCGCAATTCGTCGGTTGAGACGAAGTGGTCGCTGAAGCCGCTGGTACTCGGACTTGGCGGGATATTTGCCTACGATCTGTTTCTCTACTCGCAGGGTGTGCTCCTCAATGCAATCGACGCGGCAACGTGGATTGCTCGTGGCATCGTCAATATTGCCTTTGTGCCAATGATTGCCGTGGCCGCGCGCCGCAATACCGATTGGCAGATGCGAATTTTCGTGTCCCGCCAGGTCGTATTCTATTCAACGACGCTCATTGCTGCCGGCTTCTATCTGATTATGATGAGTTTCGGCGGCTACCTGATCGTTCGCTATGGCGGCTCCTGGGGTGGCGTCGCGCAGATCATCTTCTTTGCCGGCGCTGTTGTAGTTCTGATTACCTTGTTGTTCTCGAGCACGCTCCGGGCAAGACTCAAGGTCTTCCTCAACAAGCATTTCTTTCACAACAAATACGACTACAGGGAAGAGTGGCTCCGACTGGTTGCAACATTAGGACAGTTCGATGCGAGCTCGGCGCAGGATGTTGCGGTCAAGGCACTGGCACAGATCGTCGGCAGTCCCGCCGGGGTCATCTGGATCCGCGATGCTGAAAGCGGCGAGCTGTCGCCAGCCGCTCGCTATGAAACGGAAGAGGCGTTCCCGAATCTCTCGCGTGACGACAACATTGTGCGCTTTATCGAGAAGAGCCGATGGCTCGTCGATCTCGCTGAGTTCCGGGAGCACCCCGAACGCTACGATGAGCTGCAGATTCCCGAGTGGCTGGCGAGAAAGAGTACCGCCTGGCTGCTGGTTCCACTGCAAGCCAATGACGAATTGATGGGACTTATCCTGCTACTCAAATCACCCGTGCCGCTGCGCCTGAACTACGAAGACCGGGACTTGCTGAAGACGGTTGGCAATCATATCGCGGTGCACCTTGCCCAGGCTCGCGCCGATGCCGCGCTCGCCGAGGCTCAGCAATTTGAGGCGTACAATCGCCTGACGGCATTCCTGATGCACGACCTCAATAACCTCATTGCCCAGCAATCGCTGATTGTCACGAACGCGGAAAAGCACAAGCGCAACCCGGAGTTTGTTGACGATGCCATAAGTACGATATCCGGCTCCGTAGAGCGAATGAAGCGCGTGATGCGCACGCTCAGAACGGCTGGGTCGGAGAGCCCTGCGAAGCGGACGGAAATCAAGTTTATCGTCTCCGCAGCGGTCGATCGTTGCGCAGCGAGCAAACCGGTTCCCAAGCTTGAATTGAACGGTGTCGACGCGAGCATTGCCGTAAATGCCGAAGAGTTTACGATGGTTCTGGCGCACCTCATCCGCAACGCGCAGGATGCCTGCGGTGAGAAGGGTGAGGTTGGGGTGAGTCTGCGTGCAGGGGATGGCGCCGCAACGATCATCGTGGAGGATAGCGGCCACGGTATGACCCCGGACTTTATTCGCGATCGGCTGTTTCGTCCGTTCGATTCGACCAAGGGTGCCCAGGGGATGGGAATTGGCGCCTATCAGGCGCGGGAATTCGCGCGGAAGCTTGGCGGCGATTTGCGCGTCTGGAGCGAGCAAGGCATCGGCACGCGGATCTCATTGACGGTTCCGGTCGACTGAATCAGACGTCGTTCCGGCCCGGAATGTGAGCAGCGTCACAATTTCAGGGCGCCACGATGCTGGCGATGAACTGCCTGTGGCGGCTGGGGTAAACTTACCAGCTGGCCGGAGGTTTCTACTGTAAAAACAACGCGCTCGGCTTACAATCAGCAGCTCACCAGTGAACGGACGAATAATGCAACCAACTCGATCGCTCGCCGCCCAGGCGCACCCCCGCTTCCTGTCGGCAATAGGTGCGTTGGCTTTGAGTTTCCTTGCCGGTTGTGGGCTCGCCATGGACAGCGACGATCGCCTTGCGCGCGGCGAGCAAGCGCTGGCAGATGGCGACCAGCGGACCGCGATTATCGACGCCAAGGACGTTCTGCGAAAGGAACCCGACAACCTGCGCGGCCGACTGCTGCTTGGCCGGGCTTCGGTCAAGGTCGGGGACGGCCCGGCGGCTGAGAAAGAGCTTCGAAAGGCAATAGAGCTTGGCGCGGATGCCGCCGATATCGCGGCTGAATTCAGCATTGCATTGCTGCTGCAGGGCAAATACCAGGAAGTTCTTGACAGTGTCTCGCTTGACGGTTTGCCGGACGACACTGCCAGGGCAACGGTGCTGCGCGCCCACGGTGATGCGAACATGGGACTGAACCGACCCGAGGTTGCCAGGGAGCTGTACACGTCGTCACTCGGTCTGAGGCCGAATGATCTTGATGCGCAACTTGGCGTAGTTTCCAGTTTCATCGCCGAAGCGAATTTTGCCCAGGCTCAGGGAGCGCTGCAGCACGTTCTCGAGTCCAATTCGGAAGCCTCACGTGCATGGTTGTATTCCGGGTCATTCAACGCGCGCATGCGCGATTACGAGTCGGCCGAGGCTAACTATCGGGCAGCTCTGGAACTGGCGGAGGGACAAGATGACAAGCAGTCCCGGATATTGGCGCTGGCCGGTGTCGCGGAAAGCCTGCTCGAGCAACAGCGCGCGGACGATGCACGCCAATTCGTGAGTGAGTTGGAGACGGATGCGCCCGGCTCATTCCAAACGCAGGTGCTGGTCGCGCGAATTGCGTACCTCGATGAGGACTGGAATACGGCACAGCGGAGTCTCCAGAAGACGTTGCAGGTTGCGCCCGACTTTCGGCCGGCACAGATGCTTCTCGGCGCTGTCCACTTGCGCAGTGGAAATCTGTCGCAAGCCGAAATGTATCTGTCGTCCGCTGTCGCATCGATGCCGAATGACATTACGGCGCGCCAGTTGCTGGCCGAGACCAGGCTGCAGATGCGCAAGTCAGACGAAGCTCAGGAAGTGCTACAACCCATCATCGACAGCCCGAACGCCGACCCCGCATCGCTGCAACTTGCTGCGCGCGCGAGCCTTGGGCAACACGATGTCGATGAAGCCATCGCGTTCCTGCAGCGCAGCGTCGACCAGAATCCGTCGAGCGCCGACCTGCGCTTTCAGTTGGCGGCAACGCTGATCGAGGTCGGACGGACCGATGACGCACAAGAGGTGCTCGATCAGATTGACGTGGGTTCCTCCGGTGAGAATACGTACCGCCGCGATGCATTGTTCGTCGTCACGGCGCTGGGTGACGGGCAAGCGGCGACAGCTCTAAAGAAGGCGGAGGAACTCGCGGGCCGATTCGGCGAGCGCAGCGGAGCATTCAGTCTGTTGGGTGCGATTCAGCTGGCGAACAAGGACGTCGACTCGGCGACGCGTAGCTTTGAGAAAGCGTTGGCAATCGACGCGACGGAAATCGTGCCGCGCCGTTACCTGGCGGCAATTGCCGAGGCGACGAACGACCTTGGCGCCGCAGGGCTGCACTACGGCAAGATAGTCGAACAACAACCCGATGCGGTATGGGCGGTGTTCGCGTCGGGCAGAGTGGCCTACAGACAGGGAAATTTCCTGCGGGCGGCTGAAAATTTCCGCAAGGCATCGGAGGCGGCGCCCGACAATCTCGATTTCCGGCTAAGTGTTGCCAAGGCTGACCGACAGCTCGGCAAATCCGCGGAAGCAATGAAGGTCCTCGAGGACGACCTCGAAAGGGTATTGAATCATCTCCCTTCGGCGATCATGTTGGGTATGCTGAAAGCCGAATCCGGCGACATCGATTCAGCACTGGACATCTCGGAAATCGTGAGTGAGCGCTATCCGGACAATGCTGCGTCCTATGCACTCAAAGGAGAATTGCAGATAGCTGCCGGAAAGATGACCCTTGCGGACGCAGCCTACGACAAAGCTGTTCAATTGGGTCCGGTCCGTTCCCATGCTATCCGTTCGTACCAGATAAAGCGCGATCTCGGTCTTTCCAACGCGCAGCAGCCGCTATTGGCTTTCCTGGAAGCCCGGCCATTGGACAATTCAATGCGCGCCGTGCTGGCAGAGGCGTACCTGCAGGCAGATGACGTAGGAAAATCCGTCGATGCGTACGAACGCGTCGTCGCCGACGAGCCACAAAACGTGGTTGCGCTCAATAATCTGGCCTGGGGCTACTATCTTACTGAAGACCCGCGGGCGATCGAAACGGCACAGAAGGCGTTCGATCTTGCGCCAGACAATGGCGCGATTGCGGATACGCTGGGCTGGATCATGTTGCAGACGGGTTCGGTCGAAGAAGCCGAGCCGCTGCTTCGTCGAGCTGTCGAAATGGAAAACGGAAGAGCCGAGATTCGATACCATCATGCGGTGGCGCTAATCAGGCTGGGTAAGATGGTCGAGGGTCGGGATGTGCTCGAGAAGATCCTGATGTCCGACGAGCCGTTCGCGAGTCGCGCAGATGCGCAGAAGCTGTTGTCTGAACTATGAATATCAATATGATCAGATTGTTTGTTTTGTCTATCCTTGTCGCAACGGCCGCCTCATGCGCGTCTGACCGGCCCAGCTATGGCGCAGGCGACGTCGCAGGGCCAGGGCCTTCCAACGACTCGGACTACGCCATTGGCCCCGGGGACTCGCTCCAGATCTTCGTCTGGGACCACCCCGACTTGTCGACACCGGTACAGGTCCGTCCGGATGGGAAGATCTCGACACCGCTGGTCGAGGATCTGCAGGCGGCTGGCCGCACGCCGACGCAACTCGCCCGAGACATCGAAGGCGTGCTCAAGGAGTATGTCCGTACTCCGGTAGTGACCGTCATCATGCAGGGATTCGTTGGCGAAGGAGCGCAGCAGATTCGCGTAGTGGGTCAGGCGGTGGCGCCCAGAGCGTTACAGTACAAACAGGGCATGACAGTGCTCGATGTAATGATCGAGGTCGGCGGTTTATCCGAATTCGCGGCGGGTAACCGCGCCAAGATAGTGCGCACGACGGCCGGGCGCGAGGTCGAAATCAGAGTTAAACTTGATGACCTGATCAACGACGGCGACATTGGCGAGAACGTCGAAATGAAGCCAGGTGACGTTCTGATAATTCCGCAGTCATTCTTTTGAGGCGATGCAGATGAGTCCGGAACAACTTCTCGAAGAATTGCGCGATCAGATTCGCGGCATGTGGCGTTATCGCTGGTATCTGATCGGGGTTGCCTGGCTGATTGCACTGCCGGGCTGGGCGTATGTCTATGGCATGCCTGACGTATATCAGGCGACTGCAAAGGTATCGGTCGATACAAACAGCCTGTTGCCGAGCCTGACGAGGGGCCTCACCGCCAGCGAGGACCTCGGGGACGAGGTGGGCCTCGTCAGTAAAGCATTGCTGTCGCGGCCCAACCTGGAGGAAGTGGCGCGCCAGACGGATCTCGACCTGCGCGCACAATCCGCGGCGGAGATGGAAGGCCTGATTACCGGCCTGCAGAGCCGCGTTAGCGTCAGGGGCGGGCGCGATAATATCTACACGATATCGTTTGAAGACAAGAGTCGACAAAAAGCGTCTGACGTCGTCGCCGCGCTGCTCAACACGTTCATGGAATCCTCGCTTGGCGCTCAGGGCGACGACGCGGAAATCAGCGAACGAGCGATAAGGCTCGAAATCGAAGACCACGAAGAACGCCTGCTGCGAGCGGAGGCCGATCTTGCCGAGTTCAAAAAGGCCAATATCGGATACATGCCGGACAATGGCGCCGACTACTATACGCGGCTGCAGGCCGCACTGGCCGCCGTAGAGGACACGACAATGCGCATGCGGCTTCTGCGTCAGCGGCGTGACGAGATTGTCCGTCAACTCGAAGGTGAAACGCCACTGCTGTCGGCGTCTACGACCGGGGAAGCATTTGCGACCTCGGGTTGTTCGAAAGCGGCAAACCTCAATTCACTGCGTTTGCAGTTGTCGGCATTGCAGGTGGACTTCACGGACAAGCATCCCAGAATCGTCATGCTGAAAGACACGATATCGGCGCTCGAGAAGGACTGCGACAGGGAATATGCGGCGCTGGGCGGGGTAGAGGCGTTGCGAAATGCCGATACACAGTCATTCGACGCGAATCCGCTGTATCAAAACCTGCGGCTGCAGCTCAGTGACGCCAACGTGGAGCTGGCGGCATTGCAGGAGGAGTTGCAGTCCCACCGCGCCGACGTAGCCAGATTGCGCGCGGACGTCGACAAGATCGCGGACGTGGAAACCGAACTGAAAAAACTCAATCGCGATTACGTCGTCATCGAAACCCGCCATCAGGAATTATTGCGGCGCTGGGAAACGCTGCAGTCGAAGAAGCGCCTCGATCCCGTGACCGACCAGGTGCAGTTCAATATTCTCGAGCCGCCGTTCGCTGCCGCGGCGCCTGTCGCGCCGAACCGGCCATTGCTGCTCATCGCTGTCCTCGTCGCCGCATTCGGCGCCGGCGGTGCGCTGGTCTTCGGGCTAAACCAGCTGAAGCCGGTTTTTTACCGGCGCAGAACGCTTGCTCGGGTCAGTGGAATCCCGGTACTCGGCAGTGTCGGTATGATCCTGTCGCCGAAACAGATTGCGGCTCGCAAGCGCGGCACAGTGGCCTGGGCCGTAGCTAACCTGGCATTGGTCGTCGCAGGCGTCATGGCCGTCGCGCTTGCGAATCCGATTCTGGCGTTGATGAAGGATCTGACAGGGAGCGGATTCTAATGAGCAAAATCCAAGACGCGTTACGGCGATTGCAGAAGCAGGGTACTGCCCAACAGTCATCTGCTCGAAGTACGAAGCTATCGAAGCGCCAGCTTCCTGAAACGGTTATTCCGATAGCCAGCAAGAAGAAGATCGAGATTGATGGCGAGAAGTACCCGCTGGACGAGGAGAAGCTGATCCGGGGCGGATTGCTGGCGCCTCTCGATCAGGCAATACCCGTGGCCGACGAATTTCGACGCATCAAACGGCCGTTGATCGATAACGCGATCAAGCATGGCGCCGATCACGACGATCACATGAACCTGATCATGGTTGCCAGCGCGCTACCAGGTACGGGCAAGACATTTTGTTCGGTGAACCTGGCGGCAAGCCTGTCTCTCGAAAGGGAACTGAATGTCCTGCTTGTCGATGCCGACGTTGCCAAACCGCATATCAGCAATGCTCTGGGCCTGGCCGACAGGGCGGGTCTCATTGACGTCCTCGAAAACGAGACGATTCCGATAGAAGACGTGCTTGTTCGCACCGATCTCAACGATATCCAGGTATTGCCGGCCGGGAGGAAGCACGCGCAGTCCACGGAGCTTTTGGCCAGCGAGCGTATGAAAGACCTCATGCACGAGCTTGCGACACGGTACTCCGATCGATTGATTGTCATGGATTCGCCGCCACTGTCAATTACGAGTGAGGCACAGGCGGTCGCGCGGCAGGCAGGCCAGATCGCATTTGTCGTCGAGGCGGGAGTTACCACAAACCAGGAAATTCAGGAGGCCCTGGAGCAGCTGGATCGTGACAAAGCCATCAACATAATTCTCAATAAGAGCGTGTACACGCAGTCGGGTGGATACTATGGCGGCAGCTACGGACACTACGGTTTCAATGAAGAACGCTAGGACACTGCTGGCTGTTCTGTTTTTGCTGGGAACATGGG
>JAAUYH010058434.1_pt1 | contig 12209 bp, 9 predicted proteins | sample 7278061 | NCBI WGS metagenome assembly JAAUYH01 (sample SAMN14350203, study PRJNA611818) | marine sediment metagenome | isolation source: surface marine sediment (0.6m) | place: French Polynesia: Moorea | collected 2018-08
CAGCTGAATTGTCACCCAATGGTGAAGTGGAAGCAATAGATTTGATGGAAATCGGCTGGTTCAAAGCTAATCGATACTTTCAATGGCACTTTCAATAGTCTGGTACACCTTCTCTAATTCCTCTTCCTGAATAATATATGGAGGATGGATATACACGGTATTTCCAAGAGGCCGTAAAAATACACCATTAGCCATAAAGTGTTGGAAAAGCCGGTCTCTTAATTTTCCATAGCGTTCCATTTCTAGATCCAGGTCTATTGCATAAATGATTCCACACTGCCTGGTTTGGGCAATCTTAGGATGACCCTTGATCCGCTGGTCAAATTGTCGATGGGAGCCTGTAACTCGTTCTATATTATCCTGCATCTCCTCAGTTAAAAGGAGTTCTATTCCTGCCAAGGCAGCTCTACAGGCCAGGGGATTGGCTGTATAGGTGTGTCCGTGGAACAATCCTTTGTGGATCTCATCGCTGTAAAAGGCATCGAATATCTCTCCGTTGCAGGTGGTTACAGCCATAGGCATTAGTCCAGCGGTAAGTGCTTTGGAAAGACAAACGATATCAGGTGGTATGGACAGGTGATCTGATGCAAAGTTTTTACCGGTCTTCCCAAAGCCGGTCATCACCTCATCAGCAATGGTTATCAAACCGTATTTCTTACAGCATTTTAGAATGCGCTCCAAATGTGACGCCTTATACATCTTCATGGCAGCCGCACCCTGCACCAGTGGTTCATAAATAAATCCCGCCACATCCCCTCGTCTCAATCGGTTTTCCAGATCAAATAAGATGTTTTCAACAGTATCATCAGTTGGCACTGGTATGCGTTCAACTTCCATCAACCACTGTTCAAATGGCCCGTTGTAAACCGAAAGACCGGAAACCGACATAGAACCAAATGTATCGCCGTGAAATGCTTCTTCGAAGGCCAGGAATACCGGGCGTTTGCGACCTGAATTATGGTGGTATTGCAGTGCCATTTTAATACCGATCTCCGTTGCCGTAGATCCATTATCCGAGAAGAAGACTTTTTCCTGATTCGCCGGAAGTATTTTTAGCAAACCTTCTGCCAGTTCCACAGCCGGTCTATGAGTGAAACCGCTAAAAACAACCTGATCCAATTCTCTCATTTGCTGTTCTACCCTGCTCAGAATATACTCATTGCAGTGTCCATAAACAGCAGTATACCAGGAGGCAATGGCGTCTATATAGGAATTTCCATTTTCATCGTAAAGATAAACACCATGGGCTTTCTCAATACCCAACATTACTGGATGAAGTTTATGCTGGGTGAGTGGGTGCCAGATAGTATGTTTGTCGCGTGCAGCTAATTTTTTCAACTGATTTCAGTTAATTAAAAATGCAATTTACATATCTTGCAAAGATGGGAAATAAACTTAAGATCCGCTATGCTGCTAAAAGCTATTGATCGTCTTGTCCCAGACTATTCTCTTCTCAAAAACAGCAAGGTCTTTATTTGGTTGTTATCCCTTTCTCTCTTTTTGAGACTACCCTTTGTTTTCCGTGATTACATAGACCGTGACGAAAGTACTTTCATATTGGTAGCTCAAGGCTGGGTGGATGGATTCCTGCCCTACACCGTCCTTTGGGACCTAAAGCCTCCGATTACTTTTTTGTTCTTCAGTGCTTTGATCTACGTTTTTGGAAAAAGTCTTATAGCGATCCGGATTGCAGGTATTCTGACAGTGAGCCTGATCGCCTTTTTTACCTACCTGATAGGTAAGCAGCTAACCGATAATAAGGTCTCTTTCTGGAGTGCAACTTTCACTGTATTTCTGATTAGTATGTTTGGCAGTCTCCAGGGTGTTATGAGTGAACATATCAGCATGTTGTTTTTTATGCCAGCCCTGTATCTATTGATCAGGAACAGAGACTGGCAATTCTCGATCATAGCAGGAGTTTTGATGGGGGCGGCACTGATGACAAAGATCAATCTCGCCTATCCGGTACTTTTTCTAGGGCTTTATTTGATCTATGACCGTTTTAAGCTCGGTTTTCGTATGTCAGGATTAGGGCAGATTTTTGCCTTCGCTGCCGGGGTAATTCTAACGATTGGACTCACTATTCTGCCTTATTATCTGGAGGGGAAAACCCAATTGTGGTGGGATGCTGTCATCTTGGCTCCATTGGAATATGCCGGGGTTCGCAGGCATTCGCCAGGTCGATTTCTCCCTTTACTTATTTTTCTTATCCTTTTATTCTCCTATGGGACATGGAAAAGAATACTGCCAATGAAGAACTCTTCGATCCAACTACTCCTAATAGCCATGATCGGGATCGTGATTGCTTTTATTCGTGGAGGCCGGATCAATGGTCATTATTTGATCCAGTTGCATCCTGTTTTGATCATCATTGTAGGTATTGTGATCAGTGCGACCATTCGCATCAAAAAGTGGAAGTACCAGCCATTTGTTCTCCTGGTTTTACTTTTACTTCCCTTTGAGGCTTACAAGGAATATCGGGATATCATCAGGCACAAAATTGAGCGTGGAAGTTTTTTAAACGGCGAAGGCTATACGGTTCCGGACTATATTCGCAAGGAAAATTTATCGACGGAGAATATTCTTTTTATGGAATACCATATCGGTTACTGGTTCCTGAATACACTACCCCCTACCAAGTCGGCCACACATCCAACCAATATTTGCAGGGATGAGACATTCCAATTCTACGACAATCCCAGAACGAATTCCATGGAGGAACTACGATACATCATGGAAGATATTGCTCCGGAAATAGTTGTTACGAGGAACAAATGGAGGATCTTTGATAAAAAACAAGAAGAAGAAAATACCTATATAAGGAGTTATCTGGATCAACACTATACAATCGAAAAAGAGATTGACAATGCAGAAATTCACAGGAGATTATAGTGATTCTATTTCCGGTAACAGGTTGTTGGCGTATTGACTTACAACTTCCCGATTAAACTCCTTCTCCTCATTAATCCTTCCTAAAACTCTGGCTCCGGTCATCTTGGCAATGATGGTTTCGGTGGCTTTATTTTCTTCACCACTAAATAACAAGGCTACCTCAAGACCCATATTTTGAAGCCGTTCTACAGTTAGTAAGCTATGATTGATACTTCCCAAATAATGCCGGGAAACAACGATCACCTTATAGTGCGGCCTGATGAGGTCCAGGATTGTGTTTTCTTGATTTAGAGGCACTAATAGTCCGCCGGCTCCTTCAATAACCAGATGATTGTTGGTCCGGGGTTCCTCGATCTTGTCCAGGTCGATTTCAATCCCTTCCAGGGCCGCGGATGCATGCGGGCTCATGGGAAATTTTAAGGCATAGCTATTTTCATGAATTACCGTCTTTTGGTTGCTTATCAAGTCTGCGACCTTATGGCTATCTGAATATTCCAGATCACCGGCTTGAATAGGTTTCCAGTAATCAGCCTTAAGTGCTTCCACTACAATGGCCGAGGTCATGGTTTTACCAACTTCAGTTGAGATCCCTGTAATAAAGATTCGTTTCACTGTCTTTGGGGTTTTGTGATCATTTGACAATTCAAGCAGCGGTATTTTTTAGGCTCCAAAAAGGGAAACAGTTTGTAGAGCAGTCCTTTTCTGCTGTAGTACACCTCTGATCTGGCAGCTTTACAGTTGGGGCACACAACAGCTATTCCATTTGAGTCCAAAGCATAGGATCTGATATTGTCATAAATTTCTATCGCTCTGTCCCTATCAGTTGTATATACCTGGAGTTTTACTCCTCCGATCGCCGAGCTGATGAGCGGATCCGTATTCAAGGTATTCTCATCTCTAAGAAACACAGGTATTCCCTCGGATTCGAGTTTGGCTTTGATCACCTGTACATCTGCCACATATTCAAAAGCGCCAATGGTATAGAATTCCTGTTTCATAGCATATTCAAGCTTTTGGCCAGTAATTTTAGTACGGATTCAATCTCATCCGCTGTATTAAATGCATGAAGGCAAAAACGGAGTCGTTCTGTATCTTCAGGGACCGTGGGTGAAAGAATGGGCCGAACATCAAAATTCTCATTCTGCAAAATATCTGAAATAGATTTTACCCGGTTATTGCCCTGAATGAGACAGCAATGAATGGCCGAATCGCTATGGATAAAATACTTCTCAAGTCTATTGGCCTTCAGTGATTTCTTAAAAATTTCAATCTTGCCACTTAATCCTGTCATACGTTTTGTGCCTTCTTCTGAACTTAATAGTTTGTATCCCTGGTATATGGAAGCTACAGCATGAGGAGATAGCGCCGTAGTGTAGATAAAACTACGGGCAAAATTTACGAGATATTTTTTCAGTTGCGGTGAACCTAGTACGGCAGCACCATGACAGCCTAAAGATTTACCGAAGGTGACTATCCTTGCAAATACCTTTTCATTCAGTTTCAGATCATCAATGAGGCCACGACCATTCTCGCCAAAAATACCGATTGCATGGGCTTCGTCTACTACGAGCAGACAATCTTCCTGAAGGCATATATTGGCCAGGCTGATAAGGTCCGGTGAATCTCCATCCATAGAAAAAACGGATTCAGTGATCACATAGATGATACCCGAATGATTTAATCCTCGATTTTTATGACGATGGATAATAGTTTTAAGATCTTCCTGATCGTTGTGCCGGAATTTAAAAGCTTTGGCCTTACTCATCGCAATACCGTCTCGAATACTGGCATGGGAATACTCGTCATAAATGATGAGGTCTTCCCGCTGTGGAACCGCCGAAAAAAATCCCAGATTAGCATCGTAACCTGAATTAAAAATGAGAGCAGCACCACTTTTGTGAAAATCAGCGATGTATTTTTCCGTTATTTCAAACAAGCTGTTGTTCCCGGATAGCAGCCTGGAACCTGTTGATCCGGTTTGTTCAATTCTGCTTTTATGGAGATAATTCCCTATGGTGTTAAAGTGGTCCGGATCCCTCGCAAAACCCAGATAGTCATTGGAGGCAAAATCCGTTTTGCCCTCTTGAATAACCAATTCCCGGAGGGCATTATCAGCCTTTCTTGAGGTAATTTTCTCTTTTAGTTTGTCCGGAAGAGATCGCATTTGGCAAATGTAGTATATCCTTAATTTATATAGTAAATTGAGATGTACAAACCATAGATATGGTGGCCAGGGAGATTGAATTTACCAGATGTAAATCACAGCAAGAGCTGGAACAGATCCTGCTTCTGCAAAAGCAGAATTTACCGGGCAATATTTCTACTGAAGAGAAAATATCGGAAGGATTTGTGACCGTATCACATACACTATCACTCTTGGATGAGATGAACCAGGTTTGTCCGCATGTGATAGCCAAATCAGGGCAATCAGTTGTGGGTTATGCCCTTTGTATGCACCCTGTTTTCGGTGATCGAATTCCCATACTGAAACCCATGTTTGATCAATTGTTGTCCAGAATACCAAAAGATCAGACATACATGGTCATGGGGCAGATCTGTATTGACAAGTTATTCAGAAAAAAAGGCCTGTTCAGGGGTCTGTATTCTTTAATGAAAAAGGAACTCAAACCGGAATACGATCTCATCATCACAGAGGTGGATGCAGAGAATATCAGATCACTTAACGCTCATTATGCCGTAGGATTTGAAGATCTGCATATCTACAATTGGGGTAGCCAAAATTGGCACCTTATTCAATGGAAACTCTAAGTGGATTATACTCCTGGTGTGAAAGGACTAGTCAGCGAGAACAATTACTTTGTTATCCTTCATTTCTACGGTGCCGCTTGTTATCTGGAGAATTGTTTTCCCTTTACTGTCCTTGCTAAATTTATCAGCGTATTCTTCTTCCAAAGTAATATCACCTTCAATTTTTACCTCCCCTTCTTGTAACAGAGATACGATAGGAGCGTGGTTAGCCAACATCTGGAACTCACCATTTACGCCCGGAACGGTAACTGAAATCACTTCTCCGGTAAATAATGTTGCTTCAGGGGATACAATTTCCAGTACCATGTTTTCTACAGATTACTTTGTAATTCTCTTTTAAATACGGCTATCTAGGATTCTGCAAGCATCTTCTCGCCAGCTTCAATAGCTTCTTCTATACCACCTTTAAGGTTGAAAGCCGATTCTGGCAGATGATCCAATTCTCCATTCATGATCATATTGAAGCCTTTGATCGTATCCTTGATATCCACGAATACTCCCTGTATACCGGTAAATTGTTCGGCTACATGGAACGGCTGGGAGAGGAATCGCTGCACTCTTCTGGCTCTACCCACGGCCAACTTGTCTTCTTCAGATAATTCTTCCATACCCAGGATAGCGATAATGTCCTGAAGTTCTTTATAGCGCTGCAAAAGCTCGATTACACGTTGAGCACAATCGTAGTGCTCGTTACCCAGAATTTCAGGTGTAAGAATCCTTGAAGTGGAATCCAGTGGATCCACGGCCGGATAAATACCTAGTTCCGCGATCTTCCTTGAAAGTACGGTAGTAGCGTCCAGGTGGGCAAAAGTTGTCGCTGGCGCGGGGTCTGTAAGGTCATCCGCAGGTACGTAAACTGCCTGCACTGAAGTAATGGAGCCTCTTTTTGTAGAGGTGATTCGCTCCTGCATGGCACCCATCTCAGTTGCAAGTGTAGGCTGATAACCCACCGCTGAAGGCATACGACCCAACAGGGCAGATACCTCAGAACCGGCCTGAGTAAAACGGAAAATATTGTCTATAAAGAACAGAACGTCTTTTCCCTGGCCTTCACCCGCTCCATCACGGAAATACTCCGCAATGGTCAGTCCGGAAAGCGCCACACGTGCTCTTGCTCCCGGAGGTTCATTCATCTGTCCGAAAACGAAGGTTGCCTTAGACTCTTTCATGGCTTTCTTATCTACTTTGCTGAGGTCCCAGCCACCTTCTTCCATGGAATGAAGAAATTCATCTCCGTATTTGATAATTCCAGACTCAAGCATTTCTCTAAGCAGGTCATTACCTTCCCTGGTTCGTTCACCAACACCTGCGAAGACAGAAAGTCCACCATGCCCCTTAGCGATATTGTTGATCAGTTCCTGGATCAAAACAGTCTTACCAACACCAGCACCTCCAAAAAGACCGATCTTACCACCTTTTGCATAAGGTTCTATAAGATCAATTACTTTAATCCCGGTAAACAACACTTCTGTGGATGTCGATAGTTCCTCAAACTTAGGTGCCTCCCTGTGAATTGGAAGGCCGTTCTTCCCTTCTTTAGGTAAATTCTCCATCCCGTCAATAGCATCCCCCACTACATTAAAAAGTCTTCCGAAGATTTCTTCCCCAACTGGCATCTGAATGGCATTACCAGTGGCAATTACTTCAGTACCGCGGCTTAATCCATCCGTAGAATCCATAGCCACAGTTCTCACTGTGTTTTCACCAATATGGGACTGTACTTCGAGTACAAGTATAGAGCCATCTTCACGTGTAATGTCCAAAGAATCATATATCTTAGGCAATTCGGTTCCGGACGCAAATTCCACATCGATCACCGGCCCGATAACCTGTCCAACTTTACCTGTAATTTTAGCCATTATAGAAGTATTTATGTTTTAAGGATTCCAGCAATTCAAAACAACGTCAATCAACTAGCTAAACGTTTGTTTTTTCCGGCTGCAAAGATATGTTATTCCGATTGAAATAAGAACCGAAAAAAGGGGTTTTTTTATCCATAAAAAAAGCGCCCCGTATGAGGCGCTAAAGACTTTTAAAGACTTTGCTTTTTTTAAGGATTATAGGTCCATGACAAGTAAAATATAGAACCTACCGCACCTGTTCCTATAGCGGAGAAATACTCATCCCCGAGGATATTGGATCCGCCGGCTTTAATAATGGACTTCCAATTGGGTAATGAGTAATTGATCTGTGCGTCCAGAACAGTATACGCATCGATAAATCCATCTCCGAAAGTGGCCTGCCAGAAGTAACTGTCACTCCAGCGATAATTAACATTAAACCCAAAGTTGTCGAATAATTCCGTATTTCCGAAAGAAATCTTCACTTTGTGATTTGGTGTATTGAAATTTGTTCGGAAATCCGGGAATACTGCCTGGTTGAAATCTAAGTCTGCATAGGTATAGCTACCTCCGATATTGAAGTTACCGAGTATCTTGGCATCAATACCGGCTGTAACACCGTAGGATTCAATATCTGCCAGGGAATTGGTGTAGGTCTGATAAGCGAAGACGTCCTCATTTTGCAATGCGAGCAGAGAAAGTGAGTTATCCCCGGCTTCCCCATAAAAAGGTACTAAAACCGTTGTATTGGATATAAAGTTCTTATACTTGTTGTAATATCCGCTGATATCGATGGCTACATTTCCGAATTGTGCCCTGTAGCCTACCTCGTAAGCTGTGATCTCTTCCGGCTGTACTATCGGTGTCTCCACTGCTTCAGGGGCACCTTCGTTCACAGAGTTCAAGGAAAATGCGTTCTCATAGGCTGCCCTGCCAACAATAGTGACCTCGTCATCACCGACAATCGTCTGTCCGGGAATACTGACCGGGAATGTCCTTACATCCCTGTCCAGGTTATCGGGCGCTGATCCAACCAGGATAGCCCTTCCGGCATTCAATCCTATAAATAGGTCCTGAGTGGTTGGGTTACGGAAACCTTGTTGTACCGAGACTCTTATATTCTGATTGCGGATTTCTCCGAATTCATATAAGAGAGAGACCCGTGGTGAAGCAAAGCCGTCAAAAAATTCATTTTTGTCGTATCGTAAAGAACCGGTGAACTTAAAGTGATCGTCCCAGAATTTCTTTTGGATTTGGAAATAGGCTCCATATTCATTATAGGAGATCGGACCATCTATGTCCGTAAAGATAGTACCGCTTGAATTCAGCTCGTATTCCCTGAAGGAACCTCCCACCTGAAGATCGAATATATCACTCATCAAATGGCTAAAATTGTAATTGGCATCTATGTGACGGAATTTAGTCTCGTCAATGAACTTAGAGCCGGTGGTAAGATCACCATCCGAAGTTACGTCATCAAAGGCATCCTGAAATTCGGGGGTTCCGGGCATAAATCTACCAGTATCAGCAGCAACCCGGGCAGCGGCATGCGCCTGGTCTTCCGGGAGCATTACCCCAGTCCCGATGCCAAGTCTGGCACCGATAAATGTGGTGGCATAGTCGGTAAACCACTGTGTATCCGACTTCCACCTTCGGTTGACATTGATAGCTGTAAATCTGGTGTCGTATGAGTCGCCCGCATCCTCAGAAACAATATAACCCCTGACAAAGAAGTTGTTGTTACGAACTTCAATCTTGTGCTGTGATAAGGTGAAGTCTGTTACAGAATAGCGGTTGGCCCCCTGATAGATGGTATTTCCAGTACCAATCCGACCATTATAAATAATTTCAAAGTCATCTCCCCATGGCCTGTAATGTACCGCAAAGTCTGTTTTCAGACTTTCGGCATCATAATCAACCAGCTGATTTTCAGCGTATCCTGTCCTGGTCACAAATGCAGAACCAACGGTACCTGATGGCAATCCGGCGGCGGCGTCAAAATTCAATAAGGTACCAACTTCATCACCGTAAATATTAAGGCCGTCATAAGCTGGATCGGTACGAGTTCTTCCGGGATTTAAAAGATCATCCTCCCTTACTGCATGCCAGTCTTCTCCCCTGAGGTAAGAGATATTTGCTTTCACGGCAAACTTATCGCTGAAGGCGTGGGCAATTCGCAACCCTACATCGTGGTAGCTATTGTCACCTCCGGCTTCCTGGGAAGTCAGACCTGTTTTGGCATAAGCACTAATACCCTGGAAGTCAAACGGATTTTTACTTCGCATAAAGAGGATTCCATTGAAAGCACCGGCACCGTAAAGTGCTGAGGATGCGCCAGGAAGAATCTCCACGCTTTGAACCTCTAATTCAGACATACCTACCAGATTCCCCAAAACGAAGTTAAGACCGGGCGCCGAGTTATCCATTCCGTCTACCAGTTGCAGAAACCGGGTATTTGCAAAGGTTGCGAATCCTCGTGTATTGATAGATTGGAAGGTTAAACTATTCGTGTTGATATCAACACCTTTTAGATTCTGTAGCCCACCATAGAAAGATTCCGCGGTGGTATTCTTTATCTCACGTAAACCAAATCTCTCAACAGATACGGGGGATTCAAAAATCCGTTCAGGCGTTCTTGAAGCACCGATCACCACTTCATCCAGGTTCGTAAAACTCTGTTCTATTTCAATCACTAAATTCGAAGTGGACCCGGTGATTTGAACAATTATTCGGGTATAACCAATGTTAGTAACAAGAAGGTTAAATGGAGGTGCTACATCGGTTTCTATGCTGAAATTTCCATCAAAATCCGTAGCTGTCCCGGAAGTGGTTCCTTCGATAAGGATTGTCGCCCCAATTACAGGCTCTGCATTTGCCTTATCAACCACTGAACCACTAACAATTGTTTGGGCATGAGCCATCATGCCAAACAGTAGCATGGCCCATAGTATGCGTGTTCTCATTACAGTTCTTAGTTAAATTAGTTTAATGGACAAGATACAGATTTTTTTATTTTGAAAATGCAAAATCCAAAAAAATTATGCGTGCATAATAATAATTAGATAATTAAATCGGGAGATTACTAAGGAATACGCAAAAAATAAAAAGGCGAGTACTTAGTTACTCGCCTGAAACTGTTTAATTTATTGTACAGTTATTCTACGGTGACCGACTTGGCCAAATTTCTGGGCTGGTCAACATTACACCCTCTCATGACGGCGATGTGATACGATAATAACTGAAGCGGTATAGTAGTGACTAATGGAGAAAGGCTTTCTAAAGTGTCAGGAACCTCAACCACATGATCCGCTAATTCTCTCACCTGTTTGTCGCCTTCTGTAATTACAGCGATTATCCTGCCATTGCGGGATTTTATTTCCTGAATATTGCTTACCACTTTTTCATAATGGCCATTATTGGTAGCGATCACGATAACAGGCATTTGCTCATCTATCAGTGCAATAGGACCGTGTTTCATTTCTGCAGCGGGATATCCCTCGGCGTGGATGTAACTGATCTCTTTTAACTTTAGTGCTCCTTCCAGTGCCACCGGAAAATTGTATCCTCTCCCCAGATAGAGACAATTGTTGGATTCTTTATAAACATCAGCAACTATCTCGACCAAAGGATTTGACAGCAGCGCCTGTTCTACCTTTGATGGGATATTCTCCATTTCAGTGAGGTATTCATGGAACTTGGAGTCTGAAAACTCTCCTTTTTGCTTCGCCAGTTTAAGGGCCAGGAGTGCCAATACGGTTATTTGTGTAGTAAACGCCTTGGTGGAAGCTACCCCGATCTCCGGTCCGGCATGGGTATATGCCCCTGCATGTGTTTCCCGGGCTATGGATGATCCTACCACATTGCAAACCCCGAAAACAAAGGCCCCTCTTTCCTTGGCAAGTTTTATGGCCGCCAGTGTATCAGCCGTTTCCCCTGATTGGGAAATAGCGATAACAATATCATTATGTGTAATTACGGGATTCCTGTATCGAAACTCAGAGGCGTATTCAACCTCCACCGGTATCCGTGCCAGGTTCTCGAAAATATACTCAGCTACCAATCCCGCATGCCAGGAAGTTCCACAAGCTACAATTATGATCCTTTCAGCGTTCATGAACTTTTCTATATTCTGATCCACGCCCGCCATTTTCACGATGCCCTTGGCCACTCTGAGCCTACCTCTGAACGTATCCTTTATTGCCCTGGGTTGCTCGTATATCTCTTTAAGCATGAAATGTTCATACCCTCCTTTTTCAATCTCCTCCAGGTTCATCTGAAGTTCCTGAACCAGCGGATAGGCAATTGCATCATCCTTGATCTTTCTCAACTTGATCTCCTTGCCCAACCGAACGATTGCCATTTCCTCATCTTCCAGGTACACGGCATTATTGGTATATTCAATAAAAGGAGAGGCGTCCGATGCGACAAAAAATTCACTATCCCCAATACCAATAGCCAATGGGCTTCCCAACTTGGCTACTACAATCTCATCTGGCTTCTGCTTGTCAAATACCGCGATCGCATAAGCTCCCACAACCTGATTCAGGGCAATTTGAACAGCCTTTCCAAGCTTCACACCTTCCTTCTTTTTTACCTCTTCTATGAGATTGATCAATACTTCGGTATCTGTATCCGACTCGAAAGTATACCCCCTTTTGGTGAGCTCTTGCTTAATAGCATCGTAGTTCTCAATAATACCATTGTGAA
>JAAUYH010107932.1_pt1 | contig 12209 bp, 8 predicted proteins | sample 7278061 | NCBI WGS metagenome assembly JAAUYH01 (sample SAMN14350203, study PRJNA611818) | marine sediment metagenome | isolation source: surface marine sediment (0.6m) | place: French Polynesia: Moorea | collected 2018-08
ATTCCTATGCAGTAGAACTTTGAGCTGTCGATATACCTGTACTCAAACGCGCCATCACTCCCATTTCCGTCGAGCTCGCGACGTGTGAACCAATTTCAGCGACAATTGCTTCGTCCCAAGTGATTTAGGTTGTACGCCTGGTGGGAATGCGCGATTCCACAGCCCGCAATGGTACGAGCGATATTGGCGAACACTTTAGTCTGGGCTATTGATAGGCGTGGTCGGTTGTGCTGTTCCGATGCAAAGACACGTCAATGGGCCTATCTTGATGACCCCCCGCAAAAGCCGACCGTTCTCGCGTATTGGAAAGAACACAACCGCGTGATTGTGGGTTGTGCGGACGGGTCTGTGCATGTATACGATGGCACCGAAAGAGTTAAATTCAATGAAGCACATGCGACGTCAGAAACCTCTATTTCAGCGCTATGTGTTTTGGAAGAAGAGAACGCGTTATTCGTTGGTACTTCACTCGGGAATCTTGTTCGACTAGAGCTTGCAACGCTTGACTTATTTGCCGAGCTGGACCAAGAAAAGGGCCACAACGCACCTATTACTTCTATTGTGAAAGTCGACAACTGGTTGTTTTCCGGCGGTGCGGATGCATTGATTTACGTGTGGGACTTCGCGGATAATTCCTGCCACTCGATAATTCGAATGTCTGAACAACCCATTACTTGCCTGTTCTTCTTCGACAGGTATCTTTGGATGGGCTTGCAAGACGGAACTGTACAGGTTCTTGACGTATTCGGAGAAGACGGATGTGAAATTGGCATCGTGAACAAGGTACAAATCCACAAAGGCGCTGTGAGATGTTTCTTGCAAGTTGGCGAGCGAGAGTTGTGGTCTGCTCCAATCGATAATACCGAATATCATATCTTCGGCGGCCCCTCGCATGGCCGTACTCGTGGCGACGGCGATGACGACGACGACGACGATGAATCTAGTCAGGACGCAATTGCGGTGTGGGATCTTGAAACATGTCAAGTGAAATCGAAGTCATTACCGCTACCAGAAGACGGGCTGCTTGGAATACTGATTCGTCAGCGGTTCGTTCACGAAGAGTTGAAAGTTTCTGTGTTTGATACCAAGTTAATGCCGTTCGACATCAATGTCAAGACCCCAGCAACATGTCAACCCATCTGGACACCCCCAAACTATTCTTCTGTTCTAGAAGTCGTCACACAATCGGAACTGAATCGTCTCAAAGACCGATATCGGCAAATGCGGGAGAATTGCACCTGCCATTATTCCCAAACATTGAATGGATTCAACAATGGGAACCCAGCCAATATTGATCCCGAAAGCGGTATCACTTCGAATGAAATTTCAGTAGACATGGATGTTGATACAGCAAGAAATACGGAGCCAAATTCCAAGCGTCACCCAACCGAACGGGCATATACGAGTCTCATCCAATCCCTTCATACTGCGCGAAAGAATTTGTTGACTGTACTTGATGAATCCAAACTCAATAGCAGCGAGTACAATCGGAACGGAAGAAGGGACCGAGTAGATGTGGGAGGAGTCGTTTCCGCGTCCGAAAATATTCAAGCTGCAATTGGTTTGGCGTCGCAAGTTGACCCCACGAAAATAATGAACGCGGACATATTGAATCTTGGATTTGATGCAGTGACACCCACGAACAATTCGGATGGTTACTTGAGTTATACGAAGAAACCCAAGAATCGACCTATAAGCTTGCAAGATTTCAATGCGATAATGCTGCAACGTGACGATTTGGCAAGCGAACTCGAATTGCTGAAGCACGACACGAATACCACTATCGATGGGATGGAAGAATTAATCGAACAGTACAAGCAACGAGTGACCAGATTAGAAGAGAGTCTGGAGAAGGCTGCGATTGACGAGCAGGAGTTTGAATCGTCGAAGCGAAGAGTTGTCGAACTTGAAGTTTTACTGAAACGTTCCATTGAGGACATGTCTCAGAAAGTGAAAACTATGGAACCCATGTTGACCGACCATATCACTCAAGCGTACGATCACATGGCTGGAGACAGAGAGCAATTGCAAATGTTACGTGATGCAAAGGCCGACTTGGAATCAAAGCTGGGAATTAGTAATATACGAATTTCGGACTTTGAACGAGAAACAGCAGACCAACGCGAGTATATCAACAAGTTGACTATGGACTTAGACGCTGCAACGAGGGAAGTTGAAGAACTCAAAGATGAGCAAGACTCTATGGAGAAATCAATATCAGAACTCCGTGTGGCGTGCACACTTCATGACAAGGAATTGGAATTCACTCGTTCGGCCAACTCGAAGTTGAGAGAAGCGATGGAGGACATCCAATCCGAACTAGAGCTTACGAAAGGAAATTTGCGACGCACCCAAGAGTCTGAAACAGAGTCTAGGAAGGAAGTGCGGAGGTTGGAAGTGGAAGAGAAGAGTTTGAAAACACAACTCAAATTGGCGGTTGAAGAAGGACGAAGTCGAGAGAGGTCGATATTGGATGGTCAGTCGGCGGTTGATGACATGGGCGCCAAATTAGAAAAGGCGGAAAAGACGCTCAACTCTACACGAAGAGAAGTCGCAAAACTAACTCGTGTATCGGACTCGGTGAATGAAGAAAACAAATCGTTGAAGAGACAATTAACCGAAACCCGAACGTCTCTGTTCGAAAAGCTGCAGCAACTAAGAAGTTTGGAAGAGGAAAAGAAGGCGCTACTGATGGATCGGAATACACTTGAAATTCAGCTGGATGATATGCCAGACAGCGTTTGTACTAGCAGCGATGATCAAAATGATCAATCTGTAGCGCGAGAGTCTTCAGCGTCGTCACCACGAAAAGTGAAGAAACGGCCACAACATTCGATGGTGAGAGCGACGGAATGGGAAGTGAAGGGATCACGAGATGACAAGGAACTTCGGGAAGCTTTGGAAGCAGCAGCGGAAAGCACGCGATGTACTCAAGAGGTGGTGAAGGAACTGGCGTCGACAGCAAAAGCATACAAGAGAGCGGCGGCGTACCATGCACAATCGCAAACAGCGATTTACGCGATACTGAAACGAATGCGGCAGTTGAAGAAACGGAAGACGGTGACGGGCGCGCATATCACGCCTATCATAGAGGCGCTTTTGAAAGTGATGTACATAGACGACTCCACTGATGGCGTGGAAAGGCGGCCAAATTCTGTTGCTTCTTCGTCATCACCACCTTTGAAAACATAGTGTACTAATATTTTTGTTGTGGGATGCGCAACTCGTTTTGAATCTTGTTCATCTTGAGTAGCAAGTTATTATTATAAGCCGTCCTCCCAAACAACCACTCGCAGTGTTCTCGCCTCTCGTGTTCGTTCAACTTAATCTTATTAACTACCGTTCCGTACAATGCCATTTCGTGTGGTTATGTTGCTAGTCTACTCAACATGTTCAATAAATGATGTTCTGCACCTGATTCTCGCTTGCATTTTTGTCTTGACTCTTTCTCGGAAACTGTTCATGTAATTGAGTGACGCTTGGTCAAGCTAAGCTAGCAGCTAAACAAGTTCCAACAGTTAGATTTGGATGGGGTTGTTTTCATTTCGTTTCTCACTCATTTTAGCTACATCTTGCTCATTGAGGAGTGCTCCTCGTTTCTGTTCTTCTGTTAACGGTTGCGCCATACTTCGAAGATAATCCCGTGCGATACTGACTGACGCTTGGGTGTCGAGATCGAGGTGACTTTCATGCATTAGGTTTTGAATCCACATGGGCAGTTTGTTCTTTTTATCCGCACGAATATATCTCTTGTCCGCCAACACAGCCAGTCCATAGTCCGCCTTGCTTCGCACCACACGGCCAATACACTGTGCAGTTTGTCGCATTGCGTCAAACGATAAATAATCACCTTCTCGAATGTCCAGATTACTTCGCATGTATTCTAGACGCGCACGAAGCACCCGACTTTCCGTGTATTGAAATGGAACACCAAGAACAAGTACGGCCCGTCCGTAATGTCGGTCGAAGTCAATTCCCTCCGCCACTTTTCCTCGTGCCACACACAGAAATACTGCACCACGACCCGTATCGCACGCACGTCGATATCGATCCAATGCAAGCGCCGACTCAACACCATCAGGGGTCTCAATAAATACCAACTTTTTCTCGAACAATCGATTAATGATTCCCATTTCCACCCACATCGATATCATTTGTTCCATGTATATGTAAGATGTGAAGAACACAACTATACCGTCTGGTACCACCCCGGCAAGGTCAATCACGAGATTGCCATAATTTCGTACCACTGACGTATCCGAACGACAGTCGTACTTTGAACTTATCGCCGCTTGATCCGCACCACGAGAAACTACCAGTGGACATATAGCTTGTCGTTGCAATGACATGGTGAGCGAACGCATGACAATCGGGTTGAATCCCAGAATTTTCGCGTACAACGGTAATGGTGAAATTGTCCCAGACGTTAAGACTACTGATTGGAATTTGTCAAACACCGGTTTCATCGCCAACGATGCATCCAAACAGGCAAGTTGTAGCACAGGATCCGGAATATTGGGTAAGCGCTCATCCACAGGTTCGAATACAATGCCGAAGCTCTGAGTGTGTCCGTATGTACCTAAAAGCGTAGCGAAATCCGCAATTAGCTGCAATGGCGTGAACTCGGCTACATCAGCCACTTCCAAAGTAATCAATAACGATTTCAACCGGTCGCTGCAAAATCGTAGCGGGCGCTTGTCACTGTGCATTTCATTGAGCATTTCGTACAGGAATCGCGATGGTTGCTCTTGTTTCGATTCACGTCCACGCATTTTCTTGTCACGGATAAATTGGATTAGACGACGTAAATATTGAATGAAGTGCTCTGCTTTACGAATACTTCCCGGCACATGTTCGCGTAGGATGTCACGCGGTATAATAGGGTTCGCGGCGAGCGAATCGCCCGCGGAAAGTTGCGGCAAAACGGTGGTGGACAATCCATCGAGCAACCGAGTGTACTCCGTTTGCAATCGATTGGCATCGGTATCTTTCGCAGTTTGAACGTATTGTCGAAGCCGAGCGATATTGCCAAGTCCTTTTCTCAACGTAGCCTCGCGAATGTTCACGCTTAACGCATCGATACAGACTGTATCAATATTATGCGCCTCATCGAACACCACGATACTCTCACTCGCCAGTGACTTGGAAATTAGTCCCGAAATTTTCGGATCAAGAAGATATTGATAGTTGTACACAATGACATTCGCGAAACTTAGACTGTGACGCGCGGTATAGTACGGGCACCACTTCTTTTCACGGCCAAACTGCATGAGATCATCAAGCGTATAAATCCCAGAAGGCATAATCGAATCGATACCTTCACGCTTGTGACCCTCGTAATATTCGCACAATTTCGGATTACTATCGGTACCGCCAACGTCTTCGATATCCATCACGGAAGAGCGAACCCACGACGCAGTGAGAGAACGGCATGCAGAATCGGCCTCTTCTCGAGAATCCATCGACGAAACCTCGGGTTTCAGGCATAAATTTCGACGAGTCGTCAATCCCAGCGCTAACAGTTTCGGCGCGCCGGTGACCGCCGCCGGGTTGTCTTCCACATACGCCTTGTCACGATACGAAATCACGACCTGCAACTCCTCAAGCACCTTCTCCATTTCACCCACTGTGCGCGTGCAATAGATTAACTTGGCCATGTCGGGACGGCTGAGATGGTACGACGTGATGAAGGAGAGAAGCGTGACAGTTTTTCCCGTTCCTGTGGGCATCTCTAGAATACAATGGCCCTTGGCATCAAGAGTCTTCTTCAGTTCGCACATATACTCGTACTGCTCGGGATACATGTTGGGGTACGGGAAGTAGACGGTCAAGCCGTCGATCTTGATTCTCATCGTGACAGCAATAGAAAGTTGTCGCAGTTGGTGCCTTCGTATCAGAGGAAATAAACGGAAGCGCTCTTATGGTACAAAGTGTGGCATCTGGATACGCATGCAGCGAAGCGACAGGGTCGAGTGTTTTTGGGTGAACTCAGAGGAACGATAGGCTAAATTATGAAGGGTACAGTTGTCGCGTAGATTCTCGACGTTGGCACATGATGTGTGTAGGTAAAATGGAAGTTTCTAATTTAGTCATTAATTTTAAAGTTAGTATCAGGAAACGAGATCAAGTCCCGATCGCACAGTATCAAATCTCTTGATTACTATGTATGTCGCAGTCGTAAGAATTTGTTGTACTGCATAGTGTGGGTTCTCTACCAAGGGAGTGTTTAGAATCCAGAATGAAATGTGAAAGAAATGATCGGTCTTGGAACATAATTTCGTGCACGATCCATGAAGTGTAGTGACATAGAAACACTGGAGATACAATGCTTGAAATTTAAGGAACCAACACCTCTGTACGAAATGCTTGTGGCACTCTCCATCTACACTCTATTATGCGTGGTTTCTTCTACCTAATTGTTGTTCTCACTCTTTGGAATGTTGTACTTGTATCGATTTGTTTAAGTTCCCCCATTGCGCGAGATCTGAAACCAGACACAGAATCGAAAACCACGAAAGATAAAGAAGAAGCAAAGAACAAATTATCGGAAATCCATGGGCAACGAGAAGCACAACTAAAAAATGAGCGTGCTAAAATGCGAACAAGAGTTCCACCCCCTACAACAGGTGCGTCTGAGCCACAATCTTCTTCGAAAAATTCACCGAGCTGCTTTCCCGAGACCGCGCAAGTAGTTGTTGTCGATGAATCGAGAAGAAAAAGAATGATGCCCATTCGAGAACTACGCATTGGCGATTCGGTTCAAGTAGGTCATCGAACAAGTTCCCCTGTGTATATGTTTTCTCATGCGGAACGTGATGAATACTACAAATTCATAGTGCTTGTTACGCATGTTGGTAATCTTACGGCTTCTGCTGATCATTACGTTCATACTACTGCGGGCATTCATGCTATGCGACATATCTCTATTGGTGACCAGCTACTCACTGCCGACCAATCCAAAGTTGCGGTAATCAGAATAGAACAAACGTGGGCAAAAGGACTATACAATCCGCAGACTATCGACGGCAATATGTTGGTAGATGGGTTTCTCGTTAGCACCTTCACGGGAGCGATAAGAGAACAAGTTGGTGTCGCGCTTCTCGCACCCATACGATCCATGTTTCGATTGAGTGGAATCGACATATCGAACGGTTTGTTCCATGGAGATAACGTAGTTCGTCGGTTACTGTGGTAAGAGTTCCCAAATCAGGTGCTACTGTAATAAATCACTGCTAACCGCACTGTTCGGAATACATTCACCGCACTAATTGGCAGATGTGTGATCCGTGGGAGGGTGCATGGGCTTTCGAATTTAAAATGTCATGTTCTCTCTGTCTACCTCCACCTCAACATCGTTCAACCTCAACCACTCCGGAAGTGTGCGCTTGTCCATGCCATGGAGTCGCACTCTGACTCGTCACCCTCAGGCGACTCGGTGATTCACGTTAATTTGGACCGGCGTTCATCACTGGACAGAATCCGTGACGTCGGGAAAACCGTCGCACATGGACTGTCCTCGCTGCGAGACCAATTAGCCAGCGGTTTCGCGGCCGACCAAGACGACGACGAACCCGTTGCATCCATGAGTGCTGTGACCGAAGAGCAAGAGAATGTAGACAAATCTTCGATGGGGGATTTGCGCACACGACTCGCCGCATCGGAAGAACGGGAACGCCAGCTACGCGGCACTGTCCGCGCGCTACGCGCTGAACGTGACGCGCAGATGCGCGCTGCGGCGCGTGCAAACGCTGCGTTAACAAGCGTGCAAAGTACTCAACCTGATCCCGCCGTGACCGAGCGACTGCGGAACGAGGTGGAACGGTTACGTGGGGACGTAGCACGACTAAGGACTGATGGCGTAGCATTACAAAGAGCGCTTGAAGCGGCACGCTCGCGTGCCAATGATTCGTTGCGCGAAGTAGCCGAGGTTACGCGGGCAAAGTCAGCGTTGGAGCGTGTGTGTATGAAATTACGTGCGCGCGTAGCTGCTGCAGAGAAAGAGGCACGCCGTGCAGCGGAAGTAGATGATGCAGTAGCGGCGCGGGACCGTGCGCGTGCGGAATTGGTTGATGTGAAAGCCGCTTGTGATGAACAGACCGCGAGAGCGGAGGATGCCGAGTTGAAGCGTGACGAGGCGCTACACCAACTGGCGGAAGCGAAGAAGACCGCGGAGAGTATGCGGAAAAAAGCCAGCAGTGATGAAGAGTCGAAAGCAGAACTGAGGCGTGTGCGACGTGAATTGAGGGAGGCGAAGCGAACGGTGGAAGAGCAGGACGATCGAATCAAGAGATTGACGAGACTTCTCGCGGATACGTCGAGTTCAGGGTCGAGAAGCAAGACAACAACAACGACTACATCGAGTAGGAGAAGTGGGACCGCAAATAGTAAGCGAAGTCGCGGGCGAAGTGGGTTGTCTATAGAAGATGATTCGTTGTTTGATGCGCGATTACGAGTCGAGATGCATAATGAGGTGACGCAGGGGTCGGAAGGATCACTACTTACGAGATTGGACGATGATGAAGATGATGATGACGAAGACGGTGGACGAAGTAGGCGAAGTGGCGGATATAGTCGGGGCAGTGCATTGCCCGAGGCGTCACCGTTACTGAGGGCGGTGGAGCGAGCGCATGCGCAACTACAGGCGGCGTTTCAGGTATCCGACCAACAAGCGGCAGAAATTCAGCGACGATTTCCGCGCGGTAATGTGTGAAGGAGCTACATAGGAACAGGACACAGGCTATAGCACGCGTTTATAGACCCTATCGAAAGAGGTGTGAAAAACTAAAATCAATCCAACTTGACAATCTCGCACCAACCATGTCGATCTTCGACCTCGCCATATTGAATCGCCCGCACCTCCTCGTACAATCGTTTCATTCGTTCACACACCACATCGGGGTTATCTCCGATTTCCAGCAATGTGCCGTCGCCCATCGCAATACGGCTCACAGCGGTGATAATCACGGCAGTACCACAAGCCCCAATCGCATCGAACTCCTTCAGCTCATCTATATCCACCGGTCGTTTTTGCACGGTCATGCCAAAGTCCTGCGCCAGTGTGGCCAGCGTGCGGTTCGTGATCGACGGCAAAATGCTTGGTGAATCCGGAGTCACGTAAGCGTTGTCCTTGAACGCGAAGAAGTTGGATGTGCCAAATTCCTCGACGGTGCGACGGTTCTGCGCGTCCAAGTACAGATTTATCGGATACCCGGCAGCCTTCATTTGTGTGGCGGGTTGCAAATCCGCCGCATAGTTGCCCGCAACTTTAACATGCCCCACCCCGCGCGGTGCCGCACGATCGTGCGAATTCATCAATGCGGCCGTCACAGGTGCTAGACCGCCACGGTAGTAATCGCCAACCGGGGTCACCATCACGAGAAAAGTGAACTCGTCACTGGTTTGCAATCCGATTTTCGCACCACTGCCAAATAACAACGGTCTCACATAAAGCGCGCCTTTCGTGCCGTACGGTGGAACGTAGGCCGCGTTGAGTCGAATGGCTTCCAGAACGGCAGTGATGAACAACTCTTCGGGGACCTGCGGAATCATGAGACGGTCGGCGGACGAACAAAGTCGTTTCGCATTGTCACGCACACGAAACACACCCACACTATTGTCGGCGCGTCGGAAGGCTTTCAAGCCTTCAAAACAGGATTGCCCGTAGTGCAACGCCGTCGCACCGACATGCATGCGAAGGTACGGCTCGTCAATTTGCTCGAGCGCACCCCACGCACCATTCCGATAAGAGCATTGCACATAACCCGCGGTTTCCCGATATTGGAAGCCGAGATTTGCCCAGTCCAGATTCACATCGGTTTTCGGTTTCGTAGCTGGCGTGGTTTTCGTAGTCGCGGTGCTGGTAGTCGGTTTCACTTCAGATTGCACCATGCGCGGTGTGGCATACCGTGGAAGTCGATGTGCGGGCTCGACATTAATACAGGTCGATGAACGTTTGGTTCCGAGCACCAGTGGTGCGGCAAAGGCGGTGGTGGTGGAGGCAGTGGCGGCCATGTTCGTAACGGCGATGGTGACGGTGGAGTGTGAGCTGTCGCGGGAGCGTGTAGCTGTTCTCTTCTGTGAGGCGATGTGTAGATCAAGTGCGCTGTAATTGATCTCACAAATGCAATTGATTCGTAACTTGGCAAGGCCGTATCCAAACTAGGGTACGAATTAGGGTCGTGCCGTGTCCTCGCCAACGCTCGTTGCAACTACTGCTGCTACAGTGATGAACCGAATCTTGAGGGTCCTTAGAACACACCTCGACCGTTGGACAAGGCGTAGTTTCGGATTGATGGCTGAGCTCGGTGGAATCGATGGCGCCTGAAGGAGACATGACCTCGGACGTCCCCCCTCCCCTCGGTTTCACTAATTGGCTGGGAAACGTTTTCTTTCATGCTCAACGGAATCCAAGCAGAATCGATGAGAAAGTGACTGTGCTGTACAGTACTGCGGTGACGCTATGCTTCTATCATCTGCAGCACAACATGGAAACTTTTAGCACTGTACTACTGTACTGGTACAGTAGTCCTTTCAAAACTCGTGTCACAGTCATGAACGTTGGTTCTTGTCTGATTGTTGAAAGTAGAATGGTCTTTCGAACGGTTCCACAGTTTTACATAAATACACTCAAGACAGCATTGTAGCGTACTTGGCTCCACATCGGTGATACCGTCGGAAATGAAGCAAGTTCCTTCTGCCATCATTTCTACTAGTCAAGTTTGATTCTACCGTGGCAGGTTGCTATGAAGCACAGAACTCGTTGATGTGCTGTGCAGCAGATTTGGACATTCATTTTGTTCGTTTCACAAGTTTTTTGCACGATGTATTGTAGGTGGGATTTCAGAAATGCAAGAATTAGGTGACCTAGTTAGGACACAATTGTACTGGGGTTCATCACTCGATCTCATCTGTATCTCTCACATCGCCTCACCACATCGAAATGGCACAACTAACAAAAACGAGGCAAAAGCATGGACATATCGGCTTTGCCTTGTATTGCACTGCAACGACTCGGCCCAACCATGCATCTGCACCCGCGGTGAATCGACGCCAATGTATTCGGTTGATGGCGACAGTCGCTGTATCTACGTTGGTTCGGCCGGTGCGTAGCGAAGCACCGTCACTACCTAAGGGAGCTGCTGAGTTTTCACGGGTGCTAGCTGCGAAAGAGCGATGGGCCGAGCTGGGTGGTGCGATATCGAAGAATGACCTAACTGATGCGGAATGGAATAACGCGCGCAGCTACTTGCGTGCGTTCTACTCGATTGGTACGGATATGCGTGCGTTAGCGAAACCTTGGGACAAGGATAAACGTGCACTAGCGGACAAGAGTGCTACAACACTTCAGTCTGTCGTAAAAGGCATGGACCCAGCTGCAAGAGACCATGACGTTACCTCATTTTTGGCCTCCCACAAATTGGCCGCTGACGAGGTGGACAAGTTTTTGGCAGTGTTTACGGATGCCGTTAGCTCCGATATACCTGACGAATTGTAAAGGGTTCTAAAAGGCGAGATGAAGTAAAGTGGTAGGTCATGCTTGCCCCTGATCTCATACGCTTTCTTCCGACTTGACTTTCACACGACGTGTCGATAATCGTAACGATTGCGATTACTGAGTCTGTAGTACTCACGAGCAAAACTAAGGCAAACGGGATTGAATAAAGCAACCAAAAGAACTTTTAACGCAACTTGTAGCTATTCCCTTAGGACGCCATCATCACACCTCACACGACACACACACACAAACATACGCAAGTACGACCAAACAACGAATTCCTAATTGCGACGCTCGTCGTAGCCACCCAAGAAATCCGAGTTATCCTGTGAACGTCCAAACTGGATAAACAGGATGAGGAAAGCGCCAGGAATGAGTACTAGCGGGATCCAAAGTAGCGGGGAGTCGATACCGAGGCCCTCGCCAGTTCCCTCAGTGGCCCAGACTGGTGCGGTGGCTACCAGGGAGGCGGGAAGTGCGGCGAGGCGCGCGGCGGCACGACGAGCCACATTCGGCTTCGGCGCGGCGGCCATACGCGGGGACACGCGTGCGGCACGCACGGATGTGCGAGGGAGCGCCGGAGTAAGCGATACGAAAGCGGAGTTGACCATCTTGCTCGTCGTTGTGTTGGGAGATATTGGTGTCAGGTGAGGAAAAATAGTTGCCGATTTATGAGCACCGAACCTCGGAGATGAGCACGTGGATTATTGTTGGG
>JAAUYH010045148.1_pt1 | contig 12207 bp, 8 predicted proteins | sample 7278061 | NCBI WGS metagenome assembly JAAUYH01 (sample SAMN14350203, study PRJNA611818) | marine sediment metagenome | isolation source: surface marine sediment (0.6m) | place: French Polynesia: Moorea | collected 2018-08
CCCTACCTTCTCATCTCCCCTTACTTGCGGAGGGGGAAACCCCGTCCCTACCTTCTCATCTCCCCTTACTTGCGGAGGGGGAAACCCCGTCCCTACCTTCTCATCTCCCCATCTCTTCATCTCCCCATTTTCTTCCTCACAAGATCCTCACATTTATTTCCTAAGTTCATAGTAGAGGCAAATAAATCCTAAATTTCATCAGTCATCAAGGCTGAAAAATCAGAAAAGTCCAATAAACAATTACTAAGAAAATCAGTGAAGGGTCGATAATCTCTGCGAAAACACAACAAGAGTCTCAAAAGACTAGAAGGGAGGGCGAATTATGTCTATTTTCAAGAAAATTGGCATGAAGATTATGGAAATCATTCGTTATGTAGGTAAAGCAATAACTCGGATTTTCGGTCCTACTGATGATGAATATCCACCTACAGGTGTTCAACCTTTCACGGGAGAACCTCCAGAAAAGAAAAAGAGAAAACGTTTTAGTTGGTAAAGACAACAAAAATACGGTTACCCGGTTTGAAATCATTTCAATTCAAACCGGAACCCCTCCTCACAAGTTCCTCATATTTGTACTCTAAGCTATAAATGGAGAGGGTCTCCTTATGCTAAGAAACAAGCTAGGAATTGCAAATTGAGGGGGGACTAAATTATGACAAAAACCATAGTAAATTTAACATTACCAGCAGTTGTAGGAGTAATTGAGGATATTTTAGAAACTTATCCTCATCATCCTTATCAACAGGCTTTTTCGATTCCTGAGGTACGTCAAGAACTAATTGCTCATGTCCTGAGTAGAATTTCTAATTCCTATACGGTTGTTGAAGAAGAACAACAATCATATATTAGCTTCAAGTCTTTACCTTGTTCTTTGGAAGAGAAGTCATGTATTGAAGCTACAATTCACGAAGGTATTGAGAAAATAATGTTCAATAAAGGAAAAGACCTGAGTCACCAAATTCCAGAAGAAGTAGATCCAGGTTTGGAACCTTCTCATTGGTTTGGTTGATAGATAATATCAAATCTGATTTTATTGGTCTTGGGTGGTTACTAAAGGAAAAAAGGAAACGATTAGGACAACGACTAAACAACAAAACCATATATCCAATAGATATCTGGTGGAAAAGAATGTTCCAGACGTAAAATTTTACGTCTCTATCAGGGTTGTAGTTGACCCATATTTAATTTTCACATCTAGGTCTAATAGACATCTGGTGGAAAAGAATGTAGAGACGTTGCAATGCAACGTCACCGAACAAGGGTTTTGGACAATGCATATTTAATTTTCACGTCTAGGTCTAATGTAGGGTGCGTTATGCTGTGCTAACGCACCTTATGTTTGAAATGCAAGTTATAGCAGTTTTCACTTCAGTCCAATACACTAAGAACCTCACCCTCTTTCCCTCTCCTTAGTAAGGAGAGGGATGTCCGGTCTTGTCAGGGTGAGGTCAAATTTGTATTGCACCCAACCGAAAACCGCTATATCTGTGCAAACTCCAAGTTATACTCTTGTGGGATGTTGCTCTCCAGCCTGTTCGAGTATCCAAAAATCAAGTGCTAATTGTTACTTTGTTTCTAACAGTAAATAAAAATATATTTTTGTAACAAAAGAGACAATAGCTGATAGGGAAAGATAAGATATATGTGTATTGTAATGCTGATCAGGGTGTAGCTACGGAAAGGCAAAAGTAACCTGAATAGATAAAGAGGGAGACCTTTAAAACGGGAATTTCTCGTTCCTTGTCTCTGGCAAGGAATGCAGCGATTGAGGCTCCCGCATCAAATCCAGGCTGGAGGGAGGAGCCTTTCGTGAGTGCATTTCCAGGCTGGAGCCTGGAAAGGAGAGAGACACTCAAAGTTGGGGGTGAAACCCATCACTAATTGATTAACAGCATCATAGATAAAGAGGCTGAAATGGCATTACTGAGAGTATTATTATCTGATTTTATACTGCCACGTTAATCATTTTTACGGCATGGTTTTGTAATTATTGACTTCCGGTTCTAAGTAAAAAGATAAAAGTAAAAAGAAGAAATCCCCATGTAGCTTGCGCGAATCCTAGGGGTATAAATTCAAGATTACAGGAATACAAAACACATTCTTGATGAATGCCTTTTAACTTTTAACTTTTAACTTTTAACTTAAAAGATGTTCAAATAGGAAGAAAGGGTCTACCTATGATTTTCACGTGCCGCATCTCGACTCAATGCCAAAATTACCCGTAGGGGTATTGTCTAAAATCCGGTAATTTTAGATGTTAGAAATAGGGAACAAAGTGCTGGGGGAGGCTAAAGGTTCCGTTGACGTAGCCTATCTTTGCGCTTAAAAATCTCAATTTTCCCTATTCCCTATTCCCCGTTTACTCATGGATGGAGAAGCAAACTAAGGGGAATGTCCAAAGTTGAAAATTTATATGGAGATAGAGATTAAATATGAGTCCAATTAAACCTAGAGTGAAATTAGAAGCTGAATACATTTACACTAATAAGTTCAGCAACAAACAGATTCGATTTTATCCAAAGCAGGATGAAGTAGTAGCTACTTTACAGCAGCAGTCTCTGGAAGAAACGGAGGTCGAGGAGACACAAGGTGCTGAGAACATGTTTGCTGATGTGATGAGAACTACCTCCTTAGCCATGAGTCAAGGAATTAATTTAGACCATGGTGTTACGGTTTTCCAAGTTGACCCTAATCAGGATATGGAGGTAGTAACTACAAGTCTAAACACTCAGCCCCAAATTGCTAACGCAATGCCAGTAATGTTAGACGAAGAGGGTAATTCACGCTACTTTCTACCTGATGAATTTACAGTCCAGTTTCGCCCAGGAGTCAGTAAAGAAGAAGCATTAAATATCATCCAAAACCAAGGTAGTCAAATCCTTGTGGAACAGAGGACTCCTGGCTATTACACCCTAAACGTGCCAGCAGGTCAAGGGTTATTTGAAACTTTACGCCAGTTCTCGAATTTAGATGAGGTTGCTTTTGCAGAACCAAGTGAAATTGGCTTTGATGATGAACTTGTTTATATACCTGATGACCCAGACTTTCCTAAACTGTGGGGTTTACACAACACTGGTCAAGTAGTAAATGGCATTTCTGGTACTTTTGATGCTGATATTGATGCTATCCAAGCCTGGGATATTAATCAGGGTAACCCTGAGGTGATTGTGGCGGTTATTGACACTGGTACTGACTTAGACCATCCCGACTTGGAAGCTAATATTTTGCTTCGGGGTACAGAAGACTGGGATTTTGCTGATGCTGGTGACCCCTGTCCTGACGATCCCTCTGGTCATGGTACCCATGTAGCGGGAACTATTGCCGCAGTAGACAATAAAGCTGGTATTATCGGTGTGGCACCGAAATGCCGAATCATGCCTCTACGAGTTAATTTGAAGTCTGGAATGAACCAGAATCGTGCTGATGCTATTAACTATGTAGCAGCTCAAGCTATTGCCTATCCAAAGCGTAGGTACGTAATTAATTGCAGTTGGAAGATGAGTGGTGACCATGCTGGTGTCCATCAGGCTATCATTAATGCTATTACTAATAATGTGGTCGTGGTGTTTGCAGCTGGAAATAGTGCTCGCGACATTGATGTCCAACCTCAGTATCCTGCCATATACCCAGAGGTAATTGCAGTAGCAGCCACTGACCAAAATGACCAGAAGGCTGGATTTTCTAACTATGGCTCGAAAGTGGATGTTGCAGCACCAGGGGTTAACATTTACTCTACCTATCCTGATGACAGGTATGCCTTCCTCCAGGGAACCTCAATGGCATCACCCCATGTAGCTGGGTTAGCAGCCTTAATTTGGTCGCGCAACCCTTCTCTGAGCAATCATGAAGTTCGCGAGATTATTGAAAAAACTTGCGACAATATTGATTCTAAAAATCCCAGCTATATTGGTAAACTAGGAAAAGGTCGGATTAATGCTCGCAAAGCTCTCAGAGCTACACCCTTACCACCAGTCAGTTTCCAATTTGTCCGCAAACTGAAGTTTCCTCAAAAAAACAATGGTTCTAGCACTGGTCTAGCTTTTGCACGGCATATCCGTATAGGCTATAATCCTCGGTCTGTCTTGTTGTTTGTGACTCAGCAGCCAGGTACAGAGAGAATTTACTATCTCAATCCCAAAACTGGTAGCGTTTTGAAATCAGTTGACCCAACAGGTAACGATACCATTGGTAGTCTTGTCTGGGATGGAAATTATATTCGGGTTGCTAATGTCACAACTGGCTCTGGTTCTATCAACAGTATTAACTCCAATTCAGGTAACCAAGTAAATTCTATTCCCGCACCATCGGGACGTGGGGAAGGACTAGCTTATGATGGCACCTATCTCTATTACTCAACTATTAATCGGATTCATGTCCTCAATGCCAATACTGGTGCAGTGATTCGTTCTTTTGTACCTCCTGGAGGAGCTTGTCGGTCTTTGACCTATGGCAAAGGTTATCTTTTTAGTGGTAACTCAAATACTGGCAAAATCACCATTTTTGACCCCAAAACTCTCGCCATTCGCGATACTATTCCAGCCCTTGGTGGTGGTAATAATCAAGTCGATGGATTAGCATTCAGTTCTTGTACTAGTGAACTATACATTGCTAACCAGAGCGAGAATCTAATTTATGTAGTTCAGTTAATGCTCTGAGACTGCAAAGAAACCGGGTTTTTATGGGTAGGTAAGTGATAATCAGGGTATATAAACCAAAAGAAACTCGGTTTCTCGACTCTCACGAGAGTTTTATATTTGTTTTATAAACACCCTCTGAGCAAAAGTCACAATCATTGTATTCTCAGTAAACAGGCAGAAATAAATACTACATAGGCTTAGAGGTCACCCTCATAAAAATTAAAAATAATTGTCTGGGAACAATGAGGGTGACTTTTTTTGTGGTTGTCAAAAGGAACTAATGAACTCACTCAGAGTCAATAGATATATAAATATGAAACTAATCAACCAAGATGCTTGCCATGACTTGGTTAAAAGCATTGGTAAAATGGCAAAATTCTTTATGAATAAACTAGTATTTCTCACTGTTATAGTTTCACCACTCTGGTTGATTTCTCCAACAATGGGGCAGTTTCTTCAACCAAGTGACGTTATTGCCCAAGACCAATTAAATCAGGGAATTTATCTAGATGCATGTTCTAATAGTTCTTCGTTTTCTGATGTACCAAAGGAACATTGGGCTTATACAGATGTGGTCAATATTGGCTCCTGTAAAATGAAACACAGAAGTTCTGTACCAATTAACAACCTCTTAGCTGCCCCTAACAGGGTAACTATAGCTGGACGTTCCTACCGAATAGAGACTTTTGTTTGGCGCGATTTTATGCCTGGAAGTCCAGAATCGATGATTGCAAACTTGCGTCTGATAGCAGAGGATGGAAATAATGTGCCATCTAACCTCACAGTCGATAGGTTATGGGTTATTAAGTCTAATGGCAAAGAGGTTTGGGAAACTACATTCTCTGATGAACCCAGATTCTCACCAGGATTTGTGGAGATGGTGGCAAGGGGTGGACCTGTTTGGGAACCCGACAGCACTGTCGATGTGGTAGTTCGTCTGCATCAGGGCTTGGATCAAACCTATTTTCTGCGTTCTGTGTCCCAGACTATTCAACGCACAGATTAGATATTTCCAATAGATATAGCGCTTTTCATGCTTTGTGCAATACAGTCGCTTACCTCACCCCCTTCCCCTCTCCTTATTAAGTAGAGGGGTGTGCGGAATGTGGGTTATACTAATTCACGACAATCTTGATACAGATAGAGAATAGACAATAGGAAACAGAGGATTACAGGGCTAGAAACTGTTTATCAAATATAATAACAGTGGGATGGGCATCCCTGCCCGTCCTAATTTCGCTATATGGTTCAGTTTCACAAAATAAACAAAATTACAAGGGAAATTCATCAAATTTAATAACCCCAGCATCGGGTTTGCCTGTATCAAAGCGATAGCTGCTGACTATACCTGTCTGTGTGTCAAAAATACTGAAAACTGTGATTTCATTACTGGCAATATAAGGCATAGTTTGACCATCTTCCCCTAATATGGGTGCAATTGTTGGTATTACAGGTTCTAAGCCATTGGGATCTCCAATTGCTATATAATCTTGACTATGGAATTGTGGTAAGTTATGCCGTTTTTGATTCCCGTAGGCTGCACCGTAAGAATTACCAACATTAGAACTCTCTAAAAAATGCATTCCCGAAGGACTGACAAAGCGGTTCCACAGATGGGAATGTCCAAAAAATACTAACTGCACCCCAGCAGTTTCTAGTAGTGGTAACACGTCCCGAATCAGGTAATCTGCATTCCGGGGATATTCGTAGCGTACTCCTGTAACCTTACCATCTTCATCCCGTTCAATTATCTGCACGGGGTCAGTATAGGGAGGGACAATGTTATCACCCAGGGTATGGGGTGGATGATGGAACATTACCACTTTATATTTTGCTTGTTGAAACTCCGGACTTTGGAGTTCTTGGACTAGCCAGTTATATTGTTTACTACCTTTAGCAATTGGTTCGTAAATATGCTGACCGTATCCCCAATTTTCAGGGTTATTTAATTCATCTCCTGGTTCCCCGTATTTACCTCGTTTGTTATTTTCACTGCTGGGATGTCGCCACATATTGGTGGCATATAACACTACTAAACGAACATCGCCAAAGCTGACTGCATAATAGGTTTTCCCCCCTGTTTCACTTTCTGGGAGAGTAAAAATTTCTTCGTAAGTATCTGTATTAAAGGAATTATCTTTGAGGGATTTCTCTCCATATAAATCCAGAGCAAAATCACGGGGAATGGTATCCTCGAACTCATGATTTAAACTCTCTGTCCTCCCCAAGCGTCCCATGATTTCGTGATTACCAATACAAGTAAACATGGGTGCATGTTGAATGATTTCTCCCCCGGTATAGTTGATTTTCACCCCATCATATGTCATTTCATAGTTAGCACGACCTTGCAAACAGGGGAAAAAAGCATTACCACGACTATCATCAAACCATTCACTAGCGCGATCGGGAATATTGGCTAAATCCCCAGCAAACCAAACCCCATCTACTCGTCCCACTGTTTGAACAACCTTCTGTAAATTGGCTGCTACCATGGGTTTGATTTGATGGTCAGAGGTGAGAAGAATTTTCAGGGGTGTTCCGGGGGTGGGAGTAGCTGCGAGGGTAAAGACATCACTGCTGACAGTTTCCCCATCTTCCCGGACGCTGGTGACTCGGTAATTAACCCTTTTACCGGGAGTTAAACCAGTAATTTGGGCTTCATGTCGCCAAATGTCTCGTAGAACCGGGTGTTGGTAAATTTGTCCGTCCTGGATTTGATTCCCTACCCGTGAATATTGGTCTTCGCAGGTACGACTGAGTTTAGTTCTAGTCGCAGTGGCTGTTTGCTGCAGATTTTCGCCGTAGGTGACTATGTGGTTATTACCCATAAACTCGGTAAACCAGACAACTCGGACAGAATTTGTTGTCGGTAGTTGCAAAAATGGATCGGTTAGCAGTTGCGGTGGAGGTGTCATTTTTTCAGAAGGGAATAGGGAATAGGGAATAGGGAATAGGGAATTGTTGCGGAATTAAAAATTAAAAATTAAAAATGCTTATATAGCAGGGTTTTGGAATAATAATCTTGAGATAACTTTGCCTATTGGTTGCTGGAATTTAAATTATAGGTGGTTGTGAAAACTTACACACTTAAGTAAGTCGGCGAGAAAAATTCAATGTATATTTTGATGTAGGGTGTGTTACACCGTAGGTTAACGCACCTTAAATTGTTGATGGTGCGTTAATTTACGCGACAACACACCCTACTTAAGTAAGTCGGCGAGAAAAATTCGATGTATATGAAGAAATATAAATTTGATGTAGGGTGTCGTACTCTCAGGGGTAACACACCTTAAATTGTTGATGGTGCGTTAACTTACGCGACAACACACCCTACATTTAAACTTCTTAACATAGCTTGAAATATTACCACCGACTTACTTAGTTTACAGGTTTTACAATCGAAACAAGGCAAGATTTTTGAATTTTTAATTTTTAATTTTTAATTCCAAAATGCCCAAACACCACCGATTCATCCTTTATCCCCTAATCTTCCTCCTTTCTTTCCTCCTCTGTTTCCCCTGGGTAAACGCTAAGGAAGCATCCAAACCCAAACCCCAGGAATGGCAAATTAACGGCATTGTCGCCGCTTTGGATGATGGCTATGATGAAGTTAAGGGATATGCTTTGGAGAAATTACGAGAATATGACACCAAAGATTTAAAATCTGTGGTGAAGAAAACGGAGGATATTGCTGAGAAAATCCTCAAAGATGAAAAGGTGAATGACTCTGTTCGTCAAAGTGCAGCATTAGCGTTGGGCAATTTTGGGGAACCAGCAGCCAAATACATCCCCGATATCGTCAACTTCCTCAAGGATGAAAAGGTGGATTCCTCTGTTCGTAGAGGTGCAGCAGTAGCCTTGGGGAATTTTGGGTCAGCAGCAGCCAAATACATCCCGGATATCCTCAACATCCTCAAGGATGAAAAGGTGGATTCCGATGTTGGTTATGGTGCAGCACTAGCCTTGGGGAATTTGGGGTCAGCAGCAGCCAAATACATCCCCGATATCGTCAACATCCTCAAGGATGAAAAGGTGAATGACTCTGTTCGTAGAGGTGCAGCAGTAGCCTTGGGGAATTTTGGGTCAGCAGCAGCCAAATACATCCCCGATATCGTCAACATCCTCAAGGATGAAAAGGTGGATTCCTCTGTTCGTCAAAGTGCAGCAGTAGCGTTGAGTAAGATAAAACAACTAGAGTTAAAACAAGTTGTGGTTGTGCTGAATAATCTTTACGATCGCAGTCATAATCAATTTAAAAAAACTTGGCGTTTCCTGACCTATATTACAGGTGGAGGAACTGAGGAAGTAAAAACCCTGCTGACATGGTTAGGTTTTCCCCATCCTGAAACAATCCCCAAACAATTAAAGCACGATGAAGCTGTAAAAACCCTGAAAGTGTTTCAAACCGCTTGGGAATCTAGTCAGGGATTAAATGCTTTACGAGAGGATTTAGCCAAGCAAATTGCCGTAGTCACAGCTTACAAAAAGGTTACTTGGAAACCCCAAGATATCGCCTTACTGCAATCTCACTACAACAACCTCAAAGCTGTCAACTCTACCCACGCTGATGCAATACAGTCTGTGATAGTTAAACTCGAAGGTTGGCAATGGTTATTCAAAGCTAGAAATACAATTATCATTCACGCGGCATTTTGGCTAGGATTAATTTTCGCCTATCCCAAATATCCCCAAATTCAAGCCATCTTCTTCTGGAACCCCTGGGTAAGAAAGATTCTGGGTATGGGTTACGTCGGCTTTCTTCTCACTTGGGTTCCCTTCCTCCGTCGCAAATTATTTGAACCCTTCCAACCTTCCCTGCTAGCAGATGCGGGTTTGGATAATTTCGACGACAACGCCTATTTTCCAGAATCCATGGTGAACACTAATACTAACACCTCTCCCCTTCCCCTCCCCTTAGTAAGGGGAGGGGTGGCGAAGCCGGGGTGGGGTATTCCCATTACCCAAGCAATTCCCACCATCGAGGGACAAATCGTCTTAGAAGGGGATTCTGGCTTGGGAAAATCCATGTTTGTGCGTCACCTCCTGAAAACTTCCCAGCAAATCATCGTATATATACCAGCCCGCAAATGTGAAAATGGTGTAATTGCAGCCATCCAAGCAAAACTCCACGGACAAGCACAGGACGAGAATTTCCTCAAAAACCTTATCTACAGCGGTGCCATTGACATCTGCATCGATGGACTCAACGAAGTTACCGCTGACACCAGGGCAAAAATCAGCCAATTCGTAGAAAGCTACTTCCGGGGCAATATTATCATGACAACCCAGCCCCTAGAATGGATATCCCCCTCCACAGCCAAAACCTACTACATCCAACCCCTACAACCAACACAAATTGCAGAATTCTTACTTTTCCGTCAACCACACCTACCCGCAGACGCCAAAATCCAAGGTACAGAATACCAACAAGCCTGCAAAGACTATCTCACACAAATCCTCAACCACCAACAACCACCAGAAGAACTAGCCGCAGCTAAACGCATACTTTCCAACCCCATGGATTTAACCCTGGTAGCTCAGATGTTATCACAAGGCAAACACCCAGACCTATTTCGCCTGCAAGAACAACAATACAACCAAATGGCAGCAGAATACTTGCAAGAATGGAAACATGAATTCCCTTTGAAAAGCTTCTCCCAAGCCGTCTACCAAATGCGTCTCAACGATGAAAGCGCCTTACCAGCAGAAAAATTTTACCAGGAATTAGACAGCATGGAAGACGAAAAATACAAAATGGTAGTCAGTCGTCAGTGGAAAGAAAACGACGAAGCCAAGAAAGAATGGTACTTCCGCCACGATAAAATTATGGACTTCTTCTTGGTGCAAAACTTTCTCGGTGAAGGTACAGAAATAGAAACACGTCTTATCGACCACATGGGCGACCCGCGTTTTCGCGGAGTTTACTTTTTGCTCGCAACCTTCCTACCCTTGGATGCAGCGCGGGAATTGCGGGAAAAATTAATCCAGTACGCAGCAGACACAAAAGATCATACCGTTAGCGATACCTTTGTACAATTGTTACGTTCTAGATGACAAGAGAACCTCACCCCTAGTGTTCTGTCCCATTAGTTTTGATGGCTAGTAGTCCACCACACCAACTTTGCCGGGTAAAGGCAGAGAGGGGGAAGAGGGGGAAGAGGGGGGAGAGGGGGGAGAAAAAACTTTGTTCTTTCCTTATTAACCCCGCATAGTTTACTTGGTGGAGTACTAGTATTTCACCAAGCAAACTTTGCAGGTTTAATTTCAGCAAAGCAAGAGTCCTCTAAAAAACTCACATACCAGATTAAGAGTATTTTGTCAACCGTACATATTTATCAGTCTGTCTGGGGTGGTGAAAATTGGTCTTTTCTTATGTCATCAAAATTTTACTTTGAAGCGAGTTACTACGACAGAAAGAGGGTTGTAGCTGTTTTGGGTAATTAATGGTCAGAGTAAGCCCCAATTACATTTTTTTTATAATAGCATGAAACAACGGAATTGCGTCAAGAAATTAGGAATGATTTTCGATAAAAAATTGACCAAAAATCAGGTCTTATATTAATTACCAAACAAAATGAGGTTAAAAATAACTTTTACTTATATTATTGATCAATATTAGTACTGTGCAAATTCCCGACTTCTTTGAGGTTGATTTCAAAAAAATAGGAACATGTCAGTAACTAGTTCAAATTAAATATAAAACCTCACCCCCATCCCCTCTCTTACCCTATGGGTATGCCGTAAGGCATTGTCGTAGACTAGCCATGACCTATCTACGTAAGGAGATGGGTGCCGTCAGGCGGGGTGAGGGTGAGGTTTTATCTTACATTTAATTATGGCTACCTACTTATTTGTAGTATTTTAATCAACAACAGTTTCAAACCCATGTCCTCAACTCATCTAACACTGAATTTAGTAGAAGGTTCCGTTTCTTTCAGCTTTTCACCGCAGGCTGCACGGGAATTAAAAGCAGCAATCGATGAATTAATGCAGAGTTTAAAAGCTGTGGCTGCTAAACCAACTCCAGGAGCGGGTAAAGTTACTCCCCAGCCATCAATGGAATATCGTCATACTGGGGAAGTATTTCTAGAAGTTTTTTGTAATCCCAATATTTGGGCTACTCCCTTTGCTGCTAAAGTCTTACTGACAATCCGCGATGCTAGTATCCGCTTAACCACAGAGGCTGAACTGACTCGTATCATTGAAGATTTGAACCAATATTTAGAGCAAGTAGAGTTAATCTGATAACTTGCACCACCCTCAAGAAAAGCCAAAATTCGGCGTTGCTGAATCCATGGCGTGAAAATGATTTTGCATGATTCCAAAACCCTTGTTCGGTGACGTTGCACTGCAACCTCTGGAACTGATTGACTGACAAATCTTTTTGATGTAGGTTGGGTTGTAGCTTGCTTCCCCGGAGGGGTAGCATGTAGACGCGCAAGACAGGTCATGGCTTCTCGTATGCGTAAGCATTGCCGTAGGCTAGAAGTGCGGCTAGTCTACGACAACGCCTTACGGCGTACACTCTACGTAGCTTGCTTCTCCGTTGCGTTAGCTTCCCGCAGGGTAG
>JAAUYH010068482.1_pt1 | contig 12207 bp, 10 predicted proteins | sample 7278061 | NCBI WGS metagenome assembly JAAUYH01 (sample SAMN14350203, study PRJNA611818) | marine sediment metagenome | isolation source: surface marine sediment (0.6m) | place: French Polynesia: Moorea | collected 2018-08
AGTCATCTGTCTGATGCGTGCTTCAGTCTCCGAGGAAACCGAAACCTGCTCAAACAGTGAAGCTGACACTCTGATCATCGGCCGAAGCCTACAGAGCCGATATGCAGGATTGATCCATCGAATGAACCAAACCGCCCGCATATCTCTTCAGAAACCAGCGATTTCAAAGAGCGTAGAGACAAAACAAACTGGCTGCGCCCTGTCTTGGTGCGGCGCGCCCGGCCTCAAGTGTCTCTAGTTTTTGTTTCCGCCGCGTTGCCAGTTGGCTCGTTTGACGTCCCCACAACGCCTCAGCGCCGTCGGTGAGGGGCTATTTACGTCCCGGTGCCGGGGCCTGCAAGTGCTTTTTTCAAGAAAGGTCACATTTTTTTCACGCAGTTCATTTTTCTATCAATATCTGGGGGTTGAGCGGCGTTTTCGACTATTTTTGACTGCCGTTAGATGCGGCTTGGCCAGGCTTGTCAGCCAGATTCGCCGTTTTCCACACCTAATCCACAGACTCAGCACCGGCTTTTTTCGGGTTTCAGACCTTTTTTTCCGAGTTTGCCGCCGCGACTCGCAACGCATCCCCGGAATCGCTTCGAACGGGCAGGCCGCGACTCACCCCGATTCCCGGCCCCGCAACAACCGCGCCGCACTCATCACCCCCTGACGCGGCCTCAACCGCATCGCAAGAAGCGCTGTGATGATCACCAGGTAAACCAGCGGTTCGATCTGCCAGCCCTTAACCAGCATCAGAAAATGGATGCCGCCAAGCGCGACGGCAACATAGGTCAGCCTATGCAACCTCCGCCATCCCAAGGGTCCCAGCTTGCGGATCGACCAATTGTTTGACGTTAGCGCCAACGGGATCAGCACCACGAACGCGGCCATACCGATCGTGATATAAGGGCGCTTGAGAATGTCCGCCCAGATCTGGCTCCAGATCTGAACATCGAGAAACAGCCAGACCAGAAGGTGCAGGACCACATAAAAGAATGCCGTCAACCCGATGGCCCGGCGGAACTTGATCAGGCTGATGCCGAAGAACTCGCGCAAAGGCGTCACGCACAGCCCCGCGATCAGAAGCTGCAGAGCGAATTCGCCATAAAGGTGCTCCAATTCCTTGATCGGCTCGACCCCCAGCCCACCGGTCAGCCCGAGATAGAACCACCAGGCGGCCGGCAACGGGGCAAGCACATAAATCACCCAGGGCGGCACCTTGCGCGCGACATCATTCACAATCTGAGCCAGCGACATCCGGTCTACCCTACTCGCAGCACGCCGCGCCGTCCTGAACAGGCGGACATGCGACGGTCCCATAGGAGCAGAAGACACAGCAATCTCCGGGTTTCGGACGTAGCACTATGTGACAGGAACCGCATTCGTAGAAGAACTGGCACGCGTTCGTCGGCATTGTCTCGACCTCGACCGCGCCGCAGTGCGGGCAGGTGAGCGTCGATTCCAGGACAGCCATCACCAGCGGCTTTCTAGTAGAATTTCGTCAGGTCCATCCCGTCGTACAGCGACGCCACCTCGGCCTCGTAGCCGTTGAGCATCTGTGTCGGGATTCGTCGGGCAAAGAGCCCGCCGCCGACCTTGCGCTCGCTGGCCTGGCTCCAGCGCGGATGGTCCACAGACGGATTCACGTTGCTGTAGAACCCGTATTCGCGCGGATTGGCCATATTCCAGCTGGTCAGGGGCTGCTCCTCGGTCAGCGAGATCCTTACGATCGACTTGATCGACTTGAACCCGTACTTCCACGGCACAACCAGCCGGATCGGCGCGCCGTTCTGGTTCGGCATCGGTTCGTCGTAGATGCCCGTCGCCAGGATCGTCAGCGGGTGCATCGCCTCGTCCAGCCGCAGCCCCTCGCGATAGGGCCAATCGAGCACGGGAAGGCGCACACCCGGCATTTCCTCGGGCCGGACCAGCGTTTCGAAGGCCACATATTTAGCCGAAGACTGAACGCCCACGCGATCGAGCAGATCCTTGAGTTCGAACCCGACCCAGGGGATCACCATCGACCAGGCCTCGACACAGCGAAAGCGATAGATACGCTCCTCCAGGCTGACGCCCTTCACAATATCGTCGAAGGAATAATCACCCGGCTTGTCCACCAGCCCATCGATCTTGACCGTCCAGGGATCCGTGGTCAGGCTGCCGGCATTCCTGGCCGGATCGTCCTTGCCGGTGCCGAATTCATAGAAATTGTTGTAGCTGGTAATCTCTTCCCAGGTGTTTGCCTCTTCGTCGGTCGAGTACTCGCTCGGTGCAGCGCCAAGCTTGGCCAGCGCCGGTCCCGCGATATTGCCCAACGCCATGGCCCCTGCCCCGGCCATGATCTGACGGCGGTTCAGATAGGCGGCTTTCGGGGTGATGTCCGACCAGTTGAGGTCATTCTTCCGGCGTCCGGCCATGGGCTCCTCCAGCTATCCCTTGCCGCGTAGACCTATCCGCGCGGGGCCGGAAAACCAAACAAAGCCTTTTCACGATGTCGTTTGCGCACTGTAACGCGGAAAAAGCTCGTTCATCGGAATCGAGCGACCATTGTCCTGCACAATCCGCACATGCCGCCGCCGCATCTGCCGTGGTTCCTGCACGCCCACCGAATGCGCGATGGTCTCAACCTCGTGGATGATGCCCCGCGCGTAGCTTGCGACCTTCTTGTATTTGTCCTCCGGCACCAGCCCCTTTTGAAAGCGGGGATTGTGGGTCGTGATACCGGTCGGGCAGGTGTTCTTGTTGCATTTCAGCGCCTGAATGCAGCCGAGCGAGAACATGAACCCGCGCGCCGAGGTCACGAAATCCGCCCCGGCGCAAAGCGCCCAGGCAATGTCGCCAGGGTTTACCAGCTTGCCGCTGGCCACCAGACGAACCCGGTCGTGCAAGCCGAACTCCTCGCGCAGATCCGCCACCAGCGGCAGCGACTCGCGGATCGGCATGCCGACGAGGTCGATCAGAGGCATCGGGGCCGCACCCGTCCCGCCCTCGCCGCCGTCGACGGTGATGAAATCCGGCGCGTCATCCCTGCTCCGGCCCCGAATCAGGGCAAAAAGCGGGCGCAAGGCGTCCGGCGATCCCACGACCGTTTTGAACCCCACCGGCTTACCGGTGACGTCCCGGATATGGCAGATCAGGTTCAGCAGATCTTCGAAGTCATCGACCTCCCGGTGGCGGTTTGGCGAGATACTGGCAGTTCCCTCACGAATTCCCCGGATCGCCGCGATCTCGGCATCCACCTTCGCCGCCGGCAGAATACCGCCCTTGCCCGGCTTCGCCCCCTGCGCCAGCTTGATCTCGAACATCCTGATCTGCGGGTGCGCCGCGACTTCGCGCAGCTTGTCGTCGCTCAGGTTTCCGTCCGCATCCCGCACGCCATATTTCGCGGTACCGATCTGGAAAACCAGGTCGGCACCGCCCTCCAGATGGTGCGGCGACACCCCGCCCTCGCCGGTATTCATCCAGATGCCGGCCTCTTTCGCGCCGCGGCTTAGCGCCAGAACCGCAGGTTTCGACAGGGCGCCATAGCTCATACCCGAGATATTGAAGATCGACGGCGCAACGAAGGGATGTTTCGCGTAAGGGCCGATGATCATCGGTTCGGTCTTGGCGACCTGATCGTCGAGCGGCGGGAAGGCGGCGTTGACGAAGATGGGCGTCCCGACGACGTTCAGGTTTCGTGTCGATCCGAACGCCACGGTGTTGCCGTCGCCCGACGCAGCCCGGCCAATCCACTCGCGCTGCGCCCGGTTGAACGGCAACTCCTCCCGGTCCATGGCAAAGAAATACTGGCGAAAAAACTCGCCAAGCTCGGTAAAGATGTGCCGGAAGCGTCCAATCACCGGATAGTTCCGCCGCACGGCATCGCTGGTCTGGGTCCTGTCGATGACGAACACCACGATTACCAGCAGAGCGATCAATCCCACCAGCAAAACGAAACTGAGGGCTAAAAACTCCAGCGCTCGCGCCGTCACTTCCATGTAAAGCATGTTCCGAGGGCCCCGGTAACGTTGATTTGGCGCCAGTCTCGGGTGGTTTTCGTCACCCCGCAAGCTGTGAAAACCAGACTGTGACATGACGTGAGTGTCACGGGCACCTCACTTCGGCTCAAACGAAAGTGACTGGTCAGCCATGCAACGTGCGGCTTAGGCCGCAAGCATCAACCGTCAATGCGCCATAATGGTCCATCGGCAAGGTTCCCCCGTCATCTGAACCCGATGCTCCCCCGTAACTCGATCCGATGCCACCAACGGCATTACTCACCAAACTGGAGTTACCGAAATGATCCGCAGAACTTTCCTGGCGCTGACCGCCGCCGCATCCCTCGCTGTCCCGGCATTCGCCGGCGGCCACTCGAAGGATATCGTCGACACCGCTGTCGAGGCGGGTTCCTTCACCACCCTCGTTGCCGCCGTTCAGGCAGCCGGCCTGGTCGATACGCTGAAGGGCGAAGGCCCGTTCACCGTCTTCGCACCGACCGATGACGCCTTCGCGGCATTGCCCGAAGGGACTGTCGAGGACCTGCTCAAGCCGGAAAACCTGGAAACGCTCACCTCGATCCTGACCTATCACGTCGTTCCGGGCAAAGTCATGTCGGGCGATCTGTCGGACGGCATGATGGCGGCCACCGCACAAGGCGGCGAGGTGATGATCAAGACCATGGGCGGCGTGTCGGTTGATGGAGCCAACGTGGTTACGGCCGATATCGAAGCGTCGAACGGCGTGATCCACGTGATCGACAAAGTGATCCAGCCCAAAGGCTGATCACCCCAATCCAGCTCAAGGGGCGGACCGGCTGGTCCGCCCTCGTGTTCTGCCGACGTGATTCCAACATCCGGCGATGCCCCGGATATGGAATAGGCATCTGCCCGCCGGTTTTTCCCTCTGACATAGGTCAATCCCCGCCCCCGATGACCGAACAGGGTTTTGGCGCGGGCTCTTGCCGTATGTGACCCGTCATTCACGCAACCCGCCGCGCAAATCGGCAAGGCTCCGACCGGCGGGGTGCCAAGATCGTGCGAATGTGGCGATTTCATCGGGCGCTCGCAACTGGGCGAGCGTCTTTGATCGTAAGGAACCTGACAATGACCCGCAAGCTTCTGACTGCCACCGCAATCCTTGCCTCCGCCGCCGCGGCCTATGCGATGACCGAAATCGACGCCAATGGCGACGGCAGCGTGACCTACGAGGAAATGATTACCATCCACCCCGAAGTATCCGAGGCGCAGTTTGCCGACGCCGACACTGACGGCAACGGCATGATCGACGAAACCGAACTGGCAGCCGCCCGCGCCGCGGGCATCCTGCCGGACGATCAGGGCTGAACCGGAAACTCGACATCCCCAACTTCTCTCCGGGGACGCCCGCCCCCGCCGAGTTACCCCGGCGGGGGTTTTTCATGCGATCAGTGCAGAACCGCGTCCTGCGGCGGTTGCCGGGTCGAGGACGACACCCTGTCGCCCACGATGAGCCCATCGGCCCCCGCGCTGACATGCACCGCGTCGCCATCCTTGACGTCGCCGGCCAGGATCATTTCGGCCAGCTGGTCCTGCAACGCGCGCTGGATCACCCGCTTCAGCGGCCGCGCGCCATAAACCGGGTCATAGCCCTCGTCGGCCAGCCATTTCCGCGCACCGTCGTCAAGCTCCAACTCCATCTTGCGTTGCGCCAGCCGCTTCTCCAGCCGCTGAAGCTGGATCGCGACGATACCGTCCATATCGGACCGGGTCAGACGGTCGAAGACGATCATGTCATCCAGCCGGTTCAGGAATTCCGGCCGGAAATGCGCGCGGACCGCATCCATCACGTCGCGCCGCGCCTGTCCGGCATCGGTCCCTTCGGGCAGTTGTGACAGCGCCTGGGATCCCAGGTTGGACGTCAGCACGATCAGCGTCTGCTTGAAATCCACGTGATGCCCCTGCCCATCGGTCAGAACACCGTCATCCAGCACCTGCAGCAGAACGTTGAACACCTCCGGATGCGCCTTTTCGACCTCGTCGAAAAGCACCACCTGATACGGCCGCCTGCGCACCGCCTCGGTCAACACGCCGCCCTCGTCATAGCCGACATAGCCCGGCGGCGCCCCGATCAGCCGGCTCACCGAATGCTTCTCCATGAACTCCGACATGTCGATGCGCACCATCGCCTTGTCGTCGTCAAAGAGATACTCGGCCAACGCCTTGGTCAATTCGGTCTTGCCGACGCCCGTGGGCCCGAGGAACAGGAAAGAGCCCAGCGGCCTGTTCTCGTCCTGCAGACCGGCCCGGGCCCGGCGCACGGCATTCGATACGGCGGTGACCGCCGCTTTCTGACCGATCACCCGCTTGCCCAGTTCGGTCTCCATCTGAAGCAGCTTCTCGCGCTCGCCCTCAAGCATCTTGGAAGTCGGAATGCCGGTCCAGCGCTCGACCACCTGCGCGATCTGTTCGGGCCGCACCGCCTCTTCGACCATCATGTCGCTTTCGGCTTCCTCGGCCCCCTCAAGCTGCTTTTCAAGCTGCGGGATCACGCCATAGGAAAGCTCACCGGCCTTGGCCAGGTCGCCTTCGCGCTTTGCATGGTCCAGCTCGGCGCGGGCGCGGTCGAGCTGCTCCTTCAGATCGCGCGCGGACTCGAGCTTGTCGCGCTCGGCCTGCCACTGCGCCGTCATCTCGGCCGATTTCTGCTGCAGATCGCCCAGTTCTTTCTCCAGCTTCTCAAGGCGGTCCTTCGACGCCTGATCGTCTTCCTTTTTAAGTGCCTCGGCTTCAATCTGCTTTTGCAGGATCTCTCGGTCCAGCGCGTCAAGCTCTTCGGGCTTGGAATCCACCTCCATCCGCAATCGCGACGCGGCTTCGTCGACAAGGTCGATCGCCTTGTCCGGCAGGAACCGGTCGGTGATGTAGCGATGCGAAAGCGTGGCCGCGGAAACAAGCGCCGAATCCGAAATCCGCACCCCGTGGTGCAGTTCGTACTTTTCCTTGATGCCGCGCAGGATGCTGACGGTGTCCTCCACCGTCGGTTCGTCCACCATCAGCGGCTGGAAACGCCGTGCGAGCGCCGCATCCTTTTCGACATATTTCCGGTATTCGTCCAAAGTCGTCGCACCGACGCAGTGCAATTCGCCCCGCGCCAAGGCCGGCTTGATCAGGTTGGCGGCGTCCATCGCGCCATCGGTCTTGCCAGCGCCAACCAGCGTGTGCATCTCGTCGATGAACAGGATGATCTCGCCCGCCGCGGCCTCGATTTCTTTAAGGACCGCCTTCAGCCGCTCTTCGAATTCGCCGCGATATTTCGCACCCGCGATCAACGCGCCCATGTCCAGCGCCATAAGCTTCTTATTCTTCAAAGACTCCGGGACATCGCCATCGACGATCCGGATCGCCAGGCCTTCGGCGATCGCCGTCTTGCCGACGCCGGGGTCGCCGATAAGAACCGGATTGTTCTTGGTTCGCCGCGACAGCACCTGCATCGCGCGCCGGATTTCCTCGTCGCGTCCGATGATCGGGTCGATCTTGCCCTCGCCGGCGGCCTCGGTCAGATCGCGCGCGTATTTCTTCAGCGCATCGTACCCTTCCTCGGCACTCGCGGTGTCGGCGGTCCGCCCCTTGCGGATGTCGTTGATTGCCGAATTCAGGGCAATGGCCGTCACGGCGCCGGCTTCAAGCGCCTCCTTGGCCTTGGACTTCACGACCGCCAGTGCCGTCAGAATTCGCTCTACAGGAACGAAGGCATCACCGGCCTTCGTCGCGATCTTTTCGGCCTCGTCGAGCACCTTGGCGACCTGCCGGTCCATATAGGTCTGGCCGCCGTCGCCACTGATTTTCGGCAGCTTGGACAAAGCCAGATCCACGGCCTCCAGAACCCGGTCCGGCGACCCGCCCGCGCGTTTGATCAGGTTGCTCGCAAGCCCCTGTTCGTCATCCATCAGTGCTTTCAGCAGATGCTCGGGAACCAGTTGCTGGTGGTTTTCCCGCATGGCGATCGTCTGGGCGGCCTGAAGAAATCCGCGCGACCGCTCGGTGAACTTCTCCAAGTTCATCGGTCTCTCCTTCCATAAGCGCCCGCCTCTCGCGATGCCCATCCGATGGCACATCGGCCTGCGGGCCTTTGCTTGTAGATGGGAAGATCGCGCGGCCGTTACAAGTCTGAAGTCAGCGTCGGGTTTGCTTTCCGCTCGGACGCCAGCCGGTTCTTCTTGACCGGACCTCGCTGCTGCGTCAGAGGAAGGAAAAACCGGATATCGAGACCCAGCCATGCCAGATGACCGCCTGATCCTTGCGCTCGATCTGCCGAATGCGCTGGCGGGGCTCGAGATGGCCGACCGCCTGGGCGATGCGGTGTCGTTCTATAAGATCGGGCTGGGCATGCTGACCGGCGGCGGGCTGGCGCTGGCAAACGAGTTGAAGCAGGATCGCGGCAAACGGATCTTCCTCGACATGAAGCTGTTCGACATCTCGGCCACGGTCGAGGCGGCGGTGCGGGGGCTGTGCCAGTTCGATCTGGATCTTCTGACGGTCCATGGCGACCCACATGTGGTTCGCGCCGCAAAAGAGGGTGCAGGGGGAACGGGCACGAAGATTCTGGCGGTGACGGTTCTGACCTCGCTCGATCGGAGCGATCTGGACGCGGGGATGATTGTGGACGGCGACGTGGCGGACATCGTGACAGAGAGAGCGGGGCGGGCGTTCGAGGCCGGGGCGGACGGTGTGATCTGTTCGCCGAACGAGGCGGCGGCGGTACGGGCGCTGCCTCACGCCGGGGACAGGCTGATCGTGACGCCGGGGGTGCGGCCAGCGGGCGCCGATCCGGGCGATCAGAAACGTGTCGCAACACCTGCAGGCGCGATCCGCGCGGGGGCGGATCACATCGTGGTCGGCCGGCCGATCTGGCGGGCGGATGATCCCCGTGTGGCGGCGCAGGCGGTACTGGAGGAACTGGCGGCGGGGTGAGCTTTGTCCGGTGCCCCTTGGGGACACCGCATCAAGTCTCTGATTCCATGGCTGGCAGCGGGAACAAGGACCGGGAACAAAGGCGCAGTATCCGAATGGCGTTCCGAACCGGCGCCATGTGAAGCCGGATGTTTCATCGGGAGCGTTGCCGAACGGGGCTCGGCATTGACGGGTTTCAGCCGATCTTACGAGCGGGCTTGCGGTGCCGGGCTTGGGTAAAGCCTGAGACCCTCGGGAAAGGCGGCCCAGGGCGGGGCACGGTCGGTGTAGACGGCGAATTGCGGCGTGAAGCGCGACGGATCGTCAAGCGTCCCGGCGGCGGCGCCGACGACATCGTCTTTTTCGGTGTAGAGCGTCCCGTCGATCTCGGGCCAGATTAGCAGGCTCGATCCGCAGTCCGAACAAAACCCCCGGTGGATCGTCGCGCCGTTGTCGGCGGTGACGGCATAAGAGGCGGGCGAGCCCTTGAGCAACCGAAATCCGGTCCGCAGCCCGCCGATATTTGGCATGCCGACCGAGCCGGTGAACTTTTGACAATCGCGGCAGCAGCAGATGTGCTGGAACATTAGCGGGCCGGTGAATTCGTAACGGATGGCGCCGCAGCGGCAGCCGCCGGTGAGGGGTTGGAGCATGGTGCAGTTTCCCGTCCTTCGAGTGTTCAGATTAGCACATGCCGGCTCGTTCGGATCCCCGCCCGCTGTGTCGGCCTGGCCGACCGTGGCACGGCCGCACCGTGCGAGGCGTTGCAAAGGCGCGTTCGGCCTGCTGACAGCGGCGCACCAAGCCTTTAGGTTGTGTCATGGGCATTCAAGAAAAGGAGATGCTCTTGATGCGGTTCTTCCTAAAACACATTGCTTTGACCAATTGGCTTTCGCTTCTTGTTCTTTTGGCGGTTTCAAGCGCGGCTGCACAGGACAGCCGTTTCCTGAAAGCGGGTGAGACGATCCAACTGAACGGGCCCACCATCTGGAAGTTGGACCGGCTGACGGCCCAGGATGGCGCGACCGTCATAACCAACAGCAACCCATTCACGATCTTCGTCGATGGCGCGCTGGATATTCAAGGCACGCTCACGATCAGGTCCTTTGACCCCTCGCTGATGCAGTTCCTGTCGCTGAAACCCCCGCGCGGCATCGACGGCATCGGCTTCAATCCGGGTCCGGGAAGCAGTGGCTCGGGCCCGTCGGTACCGGGTCGGGACGGCGGCGCGGGCCAGCAGGGAGAGCCCGGATCAAAGGGAGCCAACGGCCGTGATGCGGGCTCCGTCACGCTCACATTGCTTGGGCGCGCATCGGGAAAGCTTCGCATTCTCAACAACGGTGGGGCAGGCACGATCGGAGGACCGGGCGGAGACGGAGGCAATGGCGGTTCCGGCGAGCAGGGCGGCGTTGCCACACCGCAGCGCGTGGTGTTTGGGATTGCGGCGGGGTGTAAGGCCGGTCCGGGCCACGGGGGCGACGGTGGCAACGCGGGCAACGGCGGCCCCGGCGGACCAGGCGGCGACGGCGGCAACGGCGGTCCGATCCTGGTCACGGCCTTCGGCGATGCCTCTGACCTGAGCGTGCTTTATTCGCTTTCGGGCGGGCCGCCGGGAGCGGGCGGGCCTGGCGGCAGCCCCGGGCAGCCGGGGCAGCCCGGGTTTGGCGGCCGAGGCGCGCCGGGATGCGAAGGCCGGGTAACCGAACGCCGCGGGCGTCCGGGGTCGACCGGAACGCCCGGACCGCCGGGACCGTCCGGCCGACCGGGCCAATCGGGGCTGTTCATCCCCGAGGGTAACTTCATGCATATTCAGGAGGGCTAGACATGGCACGCACCCCTCCCCGTCCGGTCCGGCGCAGAACCCTGCAACAGGCCCTGTTCCTCGTCTGGCTGTTGGCCTTCGGCATCTCGATTTCGGTCGCCATGGTCCGCTTTGTCGATGTGGTCTGGGACTACCAGCAGTTCGTCCTCGACAACGAAATCGGGCGATGCCGGACCGATGACGGCTTTGACCCGGGAAAGCAGCGGCTTTGCCAGAATTACGGGAACGAACACGACATCGACGTGTTCGACGCCAGTTGGCAAGGCAATCTGCTGGCGAACTATTTCGAGAATATCGCGAAGATATTCCTGCCGATCCTTGCGGTGATGCTGACGACGTTCCTGTCGAGTTCACGCAAGTTCAAGGACCAGTTCATACGCCGCGATCAGTTCTGGATCGCGTTTTTGACCTTCACGGTCGTGCACCTGCTGACGCTGATGGTCGTGGGGGCATTCCTGCTGTTCTCGGTCGGGTCCTCGGTAAACGAAATCCCCAATCTGCTGGCCACGGCCTTCAGCGTGATCATGGGCATCGTCGTCGGCTTCTCGTTTCCCGAAACGACAGACGAAGCCGCGGCCAAGGAACCTCCGGCACCCGTTCCGGCAGCGGGCCAGCGTGCTGGGTAACCGTCAGGACAAAGGGCGTTCCGTGGAACGCCCTTTGATCTTTGCTCTTCGCGTGCGAGGGGTCACATCCCCAGGGACGCCTTGTACAGCGCGATCTGGCTGTCGCGGCCGATCTGGTCGGTGATCTTGTCCCAGGCGGCGGCGATCGCATCCGCCGTCTCCTGAGCACCGGCGTACTGGCCGGCAAAGCCCTTGGCCAGCTCGTCCTCGGCAACCGAGTAATACTGGAAGATGCCTGGAATGCGCGGCTCGATGGCGGCGTTGGGGTGGTTGTAGCTGTCCGCGTTCGAACCGAGGTAGTCCTCGACGAAGGCGCGGTCGTATCCGGCCTCTTCCCACTCGTCGTACTGGAAGTGCGAGTTGCGGTAGGGCTGGAAGCCCGACGGATAGGCCGACGCCCACAGCGACAGGTCGCGGCCGCCCAGATGCGCGGCGGCGCTCCATGCCGCCTTCTGTTTTTTCGCATCGCCGTCGACGGTCGCCATCACATAGACGCCCCAGCCGATATAGGCCATGTTGGGCGCTTCGTTGCGGGTCTCTTCCCAGGCGCCCGCGGCGGCGTTGTAGCGCCGTTCGGACGCGGGGTTGATGCCAAAGCCGATGACGTCGCCCACCACCGAGGTGTCCGAGGTGCGCGCGTTCGAGCCGACGTCGCCCCACCACATCAGCATCGAACCGGTGCCCGCGAGGAACTGCTGGAACGCGGTGGTGCCGGGGTCGGCGTTGATCTGGTCGGCGGGGTAGACACCGGCCTCGCTCAGGTCCAGCACGTCCTGGATCGCCTGCACCCAGCCCGGGTTGTTGACGCGCGGCTTCATGGTGTCGGGATCGAACAGCCACGCCGGGTCGTCGGGATGCTTCACGTAAG
>JAAUYH010114415.1_pt1 | contig 12207 bp, 6 predicted proteins | sample 7278061 | NCBI WGS metagenome assembly JAAUYH01 (sample SAMN14350203, study PRJNA611818) | marine sediment metagenome | isolation source: surface marine sediment (0.6m) | place: French Polynesia: Moorea | collected 2018-08
GACTTGGCAAAAAAACGAAAGAATAGGGGGTTTAGCCACCATGACAAGAGACTCAAATAACCATATTTCGTTAATAGGTTTCTCAAAATCATCCAAAATTGCCAAGTCGTGTTACATAAGATCGTCAGGATGGATATCTAAACCAGTTGCTAAACTAGCTACCTGTAGATCGTCAAGAAATAATGCCCCTGTAGCCGAATCATAAGTAGCATTACCCATGCCGCTATCGGTAGTCAAAAGTATACGATCTTCACCAGGGTGAAAATCACTGATGATATCGATATCCCTGTCGGCTGTATCGCTAATAAATAAATTAAAGCGATCGCTTCCTGCACCTCCCAAGAGAATATTACCCCCTGCGGAACTAATTAAGATGTCATCTCCTCCATTGCCTTGAATGATATTGTTACCGCCATTACTACTCAGAGAATCATCTCCTTCTCCGCCAATCAGGGTGCTATTGCCAGATTCAGTAAAGATGACATCATCTCCCTCTCCTCCCACTAGGGAATCATTGCCGCCACCTAAGCCAAATAGGGTATCATTGCCTTCATTACCTAATAAGATATTGCGATCGCCAGTAGCAGATAGGTTGTCATCTCCTGTATTTCCTAGCAAAGTATCGCTGCCATCTAACCCCTCAATCAGATCATCATCTACTGTACCCAACAGCAAGTCATCCCCTGAAGTACCTTTGATAGGATCGGCATCATTGTCAGAGTCTTGCACTTCATAAGCACCAATATCTGTACCATTGCCGACAGTACGCTTAAAGCCTTCTCCTCGTTGATCTGTGGCTAGGTTATTAGGATTACTACCAGCATCAATAGCAGGAGAACCTTCTAGTAGGGCAATTGTGGCAGTTGAGCCGCCGTTATCTTGTAATTCTCCCAGTTGAGCATCGATTAAGCCATCATTTTGGGGATTTTCGGGATCATCACCATTAGTACCAACCAGATCGCCGTTGACACCATTGATAAAACCTGTGGCATCATCCCCATTACTAATGAGATTATTACCACCACTAATAAACTTACCATCACCAGAGATATCGCCTATATTTCTGCCACCAATGTTATTAGCAATAATACTGCTAGTTATAGTAACGACACCATCAGCAAGAAAATTGTTGATTCCGCCGCTGCTTAAACCACCACGATTATTAGCTATAGTGCTGTTAGTGATATTAACCGTACCACCAGCATTTTCAATACCCGCAGTAGATCTAGCTTGATTATTGGCAATGGTACTGTTGCTAATATTGACTGTGGTATCAGGACGAATAATAATTCCTGATTGTGCATATGCAGTCGAATCATTACCTGTAATGGCACTACGTTCAATAGTAGCTGTTCCCGATTCAATTACAATTCCTACATTTGAACCGCCACTATTATCTTTAATAGTAGAGTCAATAATATTGGCGTTTCCCCGAGTAATGATGGCGTAATAATCCGAAGAACCAGCAATATTTTGTGTTTCACTGATTGTACTCTTACTGAAAGTCAGGTTTCCCGAGTTATCAATCGTACCACCAGTAAAATTCAACCCCTCAATGGTTACATTAGTATCTGCTTCAGCAATATTCAAGACAAAACCACCGTCAAGAGTTAAATTATCTTGACCCAAACCAGCAATATAGAGAGAGTCGTCAATCAATAACTCGCGCTTCTGAGAGCTATTTAAGGCAATCGTACCGCCACTTAAACTATCATCAAAAGCGATCGTATCAGCACCCTCTTGCTCATTCGCTAAGGCGATCGCTTCTCTTAAAGACAAATCTCCTGCACTAAAATCTCCGTCATTTTCATCTTCTAAGGTAGAAACCACAAACTCAGTCGGAGTCTCGTTACCATCACTATCTTGTACCTCATAAGCACCAATATCTGTACCATTACCCACAGTACGGCTAAAGCCTTCTCCTCGTTGATCTGTCTCTAAATTATTAGGATTACTACCAGCATCAATAGCAGGAGAACCTGATAATAGTGCAATTGTTTCAGTTAAGCCGCCATTATTCTGTAACTCTCCTAATTGTGGATCGAGAGGATTATCGGCAGTACCAACCAGATCTCCTGGGGATGAATTAAAAGAACTACTAATACCCTCACCATTACCGATTAAGTTATTACCACCACTAATAAATTCTCCTTCACCAGAAACGTCTCTTCCAGAATTATTAGCAACAATACTGCTGTTGAGAGTTATCCTGCCACTATTTTGAATACCACCAGCACTAGAAGCAAAGTTATCAACAATGGTGCTATTACTAATGGTTGCAGTTCCATTATTTCTGATACCACCACCATTGCCTGAAAAGCCATTATTAGCAATGGTACTGTTAATAATAGTTACAGTTCCATTATTGTTAACCCCACCACCACTAACGTTGTCATTAATAGTGCTATTGATGATCTCAGCTATACCAGAATTATTTATACCACCAGTATTATTATTAATTGTACTGTTACTGATATTTAGAATTCCGCTGTCATTAACAATGGCTGGATTATTCTGTTTAACACCAGAACTATTGTTACTAATGATGCTGCTATCTATTTCAACAGTGCCAGAATCATTCAAAATTGCACCAGCGTTACCAAGACTACCATTAGAGTTGTCAATGGTACTACTATTAATCTTTAAAGTACCTGCGTTCCTAATTGCACCACCGCCACCAAGACCAACACCATTTGTGGTTAAAAGACTATTATTGATAGTCAGGTTTTCATAATTAAGAATACCACCACCATTGGCAACATTACCACCATTGGCTAAGGTTAATCCCTTGAAAGTAACGGTGAGTTCGGTTGCAACCTTGCCATCATCTACATTAAAAAGCCGACTATTCTTATTGGCATCAATAACTAGATTTTCTGAAGTCAAATTATTAATAGTTAAGTTTTTATCAATTAATAATTCACCCAAAGTTAAATTGATTGTGCTACCACTGAGGTCAGAATCAAAAGTAATAATGTTGCCATCATTAGCCAAGGCGATCGCTTCTCTTAAAGACAAATCTCCTGTACTAAAGTCGCCATCATTTTCATCGTTAGTAGTGGTGACGATAAAATCAGCTAAAACTTCTTGATGGTCATTACCATTGGTGGTCGAAACTTGTTGAGTCATGGGAAATACAATCCTCAAATGAGACAGGGCTAGGAAATCGAGATGTTAGATAGACTCATGAACAGGAACAGACTCGGTAAACAATGGTTTAGCTAATAAACTGAGACTATCTGATAATTACCTGAAAAGATTTTGTAACAAGGTATACTAATATTTAAACAAAATTGAGGTAATCAAAAGTTTATTTTGTGTAAAGATACTGATAATAATTCACTGCTTTAATGAAGATTGTGTGAAGTAGGGAAAATTAAGTTTTATGTTTTTAGGCGGCAAGACAGCATAAACTGAAAGTTAAGTAGACTTACAATTACCACTGACCCAAGATGATGAGCGATCGCCTTGCTTTTATCCGTACCGATTTAGCCCAATTAGCTGCCTATACACCTCATCCTGGAGGCAAGGTAACTCATCCCTTAGATCGTCTTGACACCAACGAAAGTCCCTTAGATTTACCTCCAGAAATCAAGGAAAAATTGACCTGGCTTTATCAACAGTCAATCAAAGCTAATCGTTATCCCGATGGTAGTCATAGTCAACTCAAAAGGGCGATCGCGTCCTATGTCAATGAGTCGGCTAAGTTAGATAATTCAGTAACAGATGTCAATATTTCCGTCGGCAATGGTTCAGATGAATTGATTCGCTCAATTTTAATTGGCACTTGTTTACAGGGAGAAGGTTCGATTTTAGTGGCAACTCCCACCTTTTCCATGTATGGCATTTTGGCTCAAACTTTGGGTATTCCTGTGGTTACTGTAGGCAGACAAAAAATCGACTGGACAATCGATCTAGCCGCAGCCCAAAAAGCGATCGATACCACCGATCGTCCCCCAGTTAGAGTGGTATTTGTGGTTCATCCCAATTCCCCTACAGCTAATGCTTTAACTGCTGCCGAATTAGATTGGTTGCGTAGTTTGCCCAGCAATATTCTGGTGGTTATTGATGAAGCGTACTTTGAATTTAGTCAAACTTCTGTGGTGGCTGAATTAGCCAATCGTCTTAATTGGATTATCTTGCGTACCTTCTCCAAAGCCTTTCGACTAGCCGCTCATCGTGTGGGATATGCGATCGCTCACCCCAATCTAATTTCCGTCTTAGAAAAAATACGCCTCCCTTACAATTTACCCAGTTTTTCTCAAGCTGCGGCTCTGGTTGCCCTCCAACAACGCCAGTTACTGTTGCCCTTAATCGATGATATTCTGCAAGAAAGAACCAGAATGTGGTCAATTTTGAGTCAAAACGAAGCAATACACCCTTGGCAAAGCCAAGCTAACTTTTTCTATCTCCAACTGAAAAATACTGTTCCAGAGGATGTTGAGGCAAAACTCGAACAAATTACCCAAAGTCTCAAACAGCAAGGTACTTTAGTTCGTCATACAGGAGGTGGTTTACGCATCACTATCGGTACAAAAGCGGAAAATACGAGAACATTAGAGCGATTAGCAAAATATAGTCAAGACAACTTGTGAGTGCGATCCGAAGGCTACGCGGTTGCGGAGCAAGTCCTACGGACTAAGCGTAATCGCTCTGACTATTAACCAACTCCTGCCAACATAGATTCTACAGCTTCAGAAAATAGTGGTTTAGAAAACAAATATCCTTGACCTTTTTCGCAATTAAGAACTTTTAAGTATTTTTTTTGCTGTTCTGTTTCAATGCCTTCTGCTACTACATCCATACCAATTTGATGTCCCAGGGTAACAATTGCCTGGATAATTTCTAGGTTTTCTCCACTAGCACCCACACGACTGATAAAAGAGCGATCGATTTTCAAGGTGTCTACAGGGAAGCGATGTAGATAACTCAAAGAAGAATAGCCAGTCCCAAAATCATCAATACTTAATTGAATTTGACGTTTTTTTAACTGTTCTAATAATGCCTTGGCTGATTCAATATTATCCATGATGGCACTTTCGGTAATCTCTAGTTTTAGGTTTTGACTATCAAGTCCTGTTTCTGTTAGTATCCGCTCTATTTGCTCGATTAAATCTAGTTGAGAAAATTGTTTAACTGACAAATTAACACTAATATTAAGTCCGTCAACTCCATATCGCTGCTGCCAACTACGCAATTGTTGACAAGCTTGGTGCATAACCAACAAACCCAAAGGAACTATCAATCCAGTTTCTTCGGCGATGGGAATAAAGTTTACGGGAGAGATTAACCCTTGTTCGGGATGATTCCATCTAACTAAGGCTTCAAAACCAGTCAAAGAATCATCCTCTAAGGAGACGATTGGTTGATAGCAAACAACTAATTCTTCTCGTTCTAAAGCTATTCTTAAGTCAGTTTCCAATTTTAACCTAGAGAAGGCTTGGCTATTAGTATTGGAGTCAAATAGCCAATAACAGGCTCTACCTTTATCTTTGGCAATATACATTGCTGTATCGGCATCTCTTAAAATATGCTCTGGCATGGTGTAATTTTCTGAGCTTAAAACAATACCAATACTGGCACTGAAAAAGAACTCGTGTTGCTTTATTTGGAAAGGTAAAACAAATTCTTTTTGAATTTTTCGAGCGATTTTAATTGCTTCAGTGCGGTCGCAATCTTTGAGCAAAATGGCAAATTCATCTCCACCAAAGCGAGCTAAAACCCTAAAATTAGATAAAAAAGAGGATGAACTAAGACAACTTTGCAAACGATAAGCTACTTTTACTAACAACTGATCGCCAAATAGATGTCCAAAAGAATCATTAATTAATTTAAAGCGATCGCAATCTAAAAATAATACGGCAAATGAATATTTTGGTTCTGCTTTAGTTTTGGCTAATACATCAGCGACTTCTTGCTGAAAAGCAAATCGATTAGCCAAACCAGTGAGTTGGTCGTATAATGCCATGTGCATTAACTTTTGATTTGCCTGGTTTAATTCTGCCGTGCGTTCTTGTACTCGTTGTTCTAATTCTAAATTAAGCTGATTAATTTTGGCTTTTGCTGCATGAATGGTTAGTTGATTTTCAATGCGTATAAAAATTTCTTTGATTTGAAATGGTTTAGAGATGAAATCTACTCCACCCGCATCAAAAGCCATTTGTTTATCTAATAAATTATCTAAAGCACTAATAAAAATAACTGGTATATCACGAGTTGCTTCAAGTTTTTTGAGCTGTTTACAGACTTGATAACCGTTTATTCTAGGCATCTTAATATCTAATAAAATTAATTCTGCCCAACCAGAACGGGCAAATTTGATAGCCTCTAAACCATTATCAACGCAATGTACTTGATAATTACGCTTGGTCAGCATATTGGATAAAAGCTGCAAATTACTAGGTGAATCATCAACAACTAAAATCCTGCCTTTGTTTGTTTTATTCTCTGCGGTAATAGACAAAGCTAAAAATGGTTAATATAAATTTTATATTTTACTTTAGATTATAATTCCTAGTTTTTAAAATAACCATAAAATCCAAAAATATCGCCAAATATATTAGTAATAATACTGTGTTTATTTTATTTTTTTTCTTCAACAGTATTTTCTCTTAAGGGTAAATATTGAGTAATGAGTAATAAGTATTATTATCCTTTTTACAAGTAGCTAAGTTGTTTGATTCCGCCTAAATATAACAGCCAAATAATTACAGCTAACCAGTGAATAATTACAGCAACATAAATCGAACCACTTTGTAAGTAACTGATAGTACAAATTATGCCCAACCCAGCTGCTAACCACAAAAAAATAGGATTAAAAAAAGTTTTTCGTTCACTGGAAAAAAAGATAATTGCATTTAAAGGATGATAAATAACAAATAAAGATAAGCTAATTATTGACCAGATTAATATATTTTTTATGGCTAGGTTTTCTGCTAAATGAGGTAGTAAAATAACTCGGAAAAATAGTTCTTCTAATATAGCTGGAGAGATTAAAGATGTAGTGATAATTTTAATTGCGCTTGGACTTGTAAATTGATTGTCAAACTGTAAAAACTTAAACCAAAAACCCAAAGGTAAGGCAATTAGAGCATAAACCAAAATTAAAACAATTCCTGTTAGCCAATCTGTCAGAGTCGGTAAAGTTGTACATCCCCACCAAAGGCGATCGCCAACTATAAGAATGAGGTTACTAAGAGCTAACGGTGAACTAGTAGCAACAATCATTAATCATTACTTTATATTATTTTAACTTGATTTTATCGTCATCTTGATTAAAAATTTCCTCTAATCATTTTTTTCTACAATAAAAATACACTAATCCCTTGGTAGTTCAGCTAATTCCTTGAACAGTAAGCGAGCAGTTTTAGCTGCTATTCTCATTCTAACTACTCTAATGTGTTTACCCGTAGCTTTTTCTCTATCTGTAACTTTTCCCAAATATTGACCGATATTGGTTTTAGGTCGATTGCGCTTGATTTCCAAGCGGGTAAATATCCACTGCCACAAGGACAAACGACACAAATCTCAGCCACCTACGATTTTTTTACTATCTTTATCCCCCGAACTATCTTCGGTTGGTGCTACTCCCAAAGCTTTCTCAAACCTACGGCGGGATAAATAACGCTTGGTAGTTTTACCCGAATTTCTGTCCCGCCGATAGATAATATTAGACATTCTAGAAGTTGAAAGACTCAGTGAAACCAAACAACTTGTCACGTCCGTAGATTTCCGCAGTAGCATTAACTCTGATAGGGTCGGGAACTTCTATAGGATTGCCAGTGGTAGGATCGCTAAAGGTGGAAGAATAACCAATAGTAATTCGATCGTCAAACACTACTTGAGTTTGGAAATGATTGACGTGAGAATTGAGATCTTCGAGTAAAGTTTCATCACCATCTAATAAGCCATTAGCATTGGTATCAATCCAAAATTGATTAGTATGAGTTAGAGGATCGACATCTTCCCATTTACCTTTACCGTTGGAGTTAGCTTTTTGGTCATAGTTAACATCAAAAGAGATAATTTGAACTTTAAGTCCAGGCTCACCACTGGCATTAGAGATATCAAATGTACCACTTATCACATTACCATCAGCAACAGTTTGTCGGGTTAAGTCATCTAATCCAGCAGTAAGGTTATCCATCTCAATACTGCGTTGGTTTTGAGATTGAACTTCCATGAACACGGTTGCAGTATCTGTTCCACCGCAATCATCAACAATGGTGTAGTCAAACTGGTCATAACCTACGAAACCATCGGCGGGAGTGTAGGTAAAGGAACCATCTTCATTCCAAGAAATCGTGCCACCAAAAACACTGGTTGTTTCAGAGTTGGCAATGTCAATAGTTAAATTATCACCATCAGGATCGCTGTCTACCCCTTCCCCGGTATCATCGGCGATCGCATTACCAGAGTTGCTGGTTCGATCCTTAGTCTGGATGTAGCTGTTATCAACCGCATCCGGTGGACGGTTCACTAACACTGTTTCAGTGTCAGAGGATTCAGGACTTGCCACAGTACCCAGGCTATCAGTGTAGCCACCTGTTGCCGTTGCATTATTGACAACTTGACCCGCAGTACCATCAGCGTCAGTGACAGTATAAGTAGCAGTAAAGGTAGCAGTTTCCCCAACTCCCAGGATGTCAATGTCACCATCACCATCATCATCGACACCAGAAGTAATGCTCAGTGAACCATTCGTGATTAAAGCATCAACAATGCTCACATCATTGACAGCGACGTTACCATCGTTGGTGACAGAGAAAGTGTAAGTGATTTCATCCCCTACGTTGGCTTTATCACACTCAGGACTGTAGGGAGTAAAAGATGCCACTTTGTCTAACAAGAGTGAAGGAGCTGCACCGAAGTAATCACTGGGGTCAGAATCAGTGGGGTTTGCAGTATTGCCCAGGTCATCAGTGTAGGAACTGGTTACAGTACCAAGATTACTATAAGCACCGACCGTAGCAATACCAGTACCTTCGTAAATCCATGTTTCAGTGGTGTCTAAAATACCATCTGCATTCGTGTCACCACTTACATAATTAACTGCTACACCTTGGTCATCAGTTACAGAGACATTAGATAATCCTACGTTTCCTGTGTTATTAACTGTGTAAGTCCAAGTGATTTCAGTATCAGCAAGGATTTCTTGACCATCTGCACCATTGGTTACTTTGTCGATGGAAATTGCAGGAGCAGCACCAAAGTAGTTACTAGGATCAGATGCTTCAGGGCTTTCCGTAGTACCGTTATCATCTGTGTAGTCCCCAGTAACAGTTCCTACATTGCTGTAAGCACCTTCAGTCGCCGTTCCAGTTCCTTCGTAAATCCAAGTTTCACCAACTTCAAGAATGTTATCGCCATCATCACCGCTAACGTAGCTCACAGCCACACCTTGGTCATCAGTAACATTGACGTTAGAAATATCAACATTACCTGTATTATTAATGTTGTATGTCCAGATGACATCCGTACCAGCCAGGATTTCTTGACCATCAGCACCGTTAGTTACTTTGTTAATACTTAAGGAAGGATCGGTTCCGAAGTAGTTACCATCGTCACTATCAGTTGCACCTCGATCGGAGGTGGCGGAAGCAGTGTTAGTGTGGAGTCCAGCTTCCCAAGCTGTTGTGTAAATATGGGTGTAGGAATCACCTACGCCTAAAGATGCAATGGTAACAGTATCTCCGGGATCTGCTCCATTGAGATCATAGAGGTTATCATTTAAAATAACGTTGGTTAATTCAACATTCCCTGTGTTTTGAGCAACAATCCGAAACTGAACTTTAGTACCTTCAAAAATTTTTAATGCTTCAGCTGCGGTGTCTGCATCGTACCAAGTATTACCACCGTCAATAGAAACTTCTGTTTCTATATCAATATCAGGTTCATCCTGAGTAGGAGGAGCATCAATATCTAAACCGTCAATAGAAACTTCTGTTTCTATATCAATAGCAGGTTCATCTTGAGTAGGAGGAGCATCAATATCTAAGATGAAACCACCAGTTTTAGCACTTTCGGAGCCACCATCGGTAGATTGCAGACGGATATACCAGTCAGTTCCGTTGAGAATATCGTCGATCGAGCTACCATCTAAACTGGTTGTGGAAGAAAACAGTAAGAAACTCGCTTCTTGAACAATACCATCACCAGAGCCTCCTTCATTAAACTGGACGGCCGCATCGTAGGGAGTATCTACACCACCACCAGCAATATTAATCGCGCCAAAATTACCTGTGACGACATCTTGCCCGATGGTGTAGTCAATATTTGGAGTAGCTGAGTCTGTAGTGATGCTTTCAATATCTAAACCCAGAGGACTGATTAAACTGTCATCACCAATATCAAAGGCGACACCAATCATATCTTCTGTGCCGGAGTTAGAAATATCATCAACACTTAGAGTAACTTTGATGTCATTCAAGCCATCACCATTAAAGTCTCCAGTTTCAATGACGACTTTGATTTGTTCATCAGAAGTACCGAGTTGCTCTTTGAAAATGTCCTGGTAAATAGTATGGGTAGTCATAATTAGAACTTAATTGAAATATTAGTAAAACAAAATATATAGTGTTTCTCGTACTTATGAGGTACATGTTGGTTGTGTTTGGTCAAAGGGAAAGGGGAAAAGGTAAAAAATACCATACCTTATGAATCTGAGAATTGCTATATAAGTATTACAGGATTTTTATTGATTACCTATACTAAAATAACTAATAATTCAAATATATATATCTGTATTCTTTGGGCAAATTAAGTAAATTTCTTGAGAAGAAAAACCCCAAAAACAACAGATTGTTTGAGCAGACTATGAAGAAGAGTTGTAAATTAATATTGCTCAAGGATTTGAGTATTTCTGTATTTTTATATAAGTCGATTTTTGTCTGCTCAGAAATAGCCACCGCTTTTAAGCTTTCAATTAAACTTGTTTATCTTGCCTAGCATTAGTAATGATCTAGATATTACTGGGCAATAATACACTATGCGGTTAGGATTTTAATATTTCCCTAAATTCATAACTACTAAAATAGATTAATAACTAACCGTGAGCAAACTTGTATCCCTGAAACCTGCGGCTTTAATAGCTAAAACTATTGGGTTTTTTCCCAGTCTATGGCTGGTGGCTGGTGCGATCGCTGTTGGTGTACCATTTCAGGCAATTGCTAGTACCCCCAAGATAATTGAAGTTCAACCTCCTCTAATTGTCGCTCAGATAAGCCAAGCTAAAAGACTGAATGACTTACTGCTAGAGGGAAAAAGATACGTAGATCTTCAGAATTATGAACAAGCTTTAATTGCCTACCAACAAGCAGCTAGTTTAGATCCGCACAATCCAGATATTTATTCGGGTATCGGTTATGTGCAAACTCTACAGGGAGACTATCTTGCTGCTTCAGAAGCCTATCAAAAAGCGGTTGCTTTAGCACCCCAAAATCCTAAATTATATTATGCTTTAGGCTACAGCTTTGGTCATGCAGGTGATAATAGCAAAGCTGCCGAAGCTTATGAAATGGCAATTAAGCTCGAACCTAATAATGTAGAAAATTACATTGGTTTAGGAGTAGTCTTACTGCGGGGACAAGAATATGACCGAGCGATCGATACTTACTATCGTATTTTATCTTTAGCACCCAATAACGAAAAAGCCTATCAAATAATGTCCTCGGTTTTGATCCAACAGCAACGTTATGAAGAGGCAGTAACTCTATTAGAAACTGCGGTTAAGCAGCATCCACAATTAGCAGAATTACAATTACAGTTGGCAACAGCCTTGTTAAATCATGGCGATACCGCAGAAGGTTTAAAAGCGTTGCAATTAGCTCATCGAGTCGCTCCCGAAAATCCTCTAGTCTATCTTAAGACAGGAGAGCTATTGTTGAGTCAGGGAGATTTAAAATCTGCCCTACAAGAATACAAACAGGCTTTAGTTTTACAGCCAAATTCTGCCAAAGCTCAAGCTGGTATTGGCAAGATTTATTTGCGCCAACGGCAATACTTAAAGGCAATTTTAGCTTATCGACGGTTGACAGAGTTAGTTCCTGATAATCCTGTTGCTCATCATAACTTGGGTATCGCCCTGAAACAAAGAAAAAGGGAACAAGAGGCGATCGCTTCATTAACTACAGCCTTGAAACTATATGAAAATCAAGGAAAAACCGCAGCAGCAGAGCAAGTTACGGTGTTATTAGAGCAATTAGCTAA
>JAAUYH010139120.1_pt1 | contig 12206 bp, 13 predicted proteins | sample 7278061 | NCBI WGS metagenome assembly JAAUYH01 (sample SAMN14350203, study PRJNA611818) | marine sediment metagenome | isolation source: surface marine sediment (0.6m) | place: French Polynesia: Moorea | collected 2018-08
AAATGTAGGAAGCTGTAAAATTAAACCTTAAATGCGTATAAAATGTTCAACTGTGTCAAAAACACAAGAACCAGCCAAAGTGCACTCAAAATTAAAAAATACTAATACGTGACGAGTGGCGATGAGTGGCTATTAAATCTACTACGTGCCATACACTCGACAATCAACAGGTAACTTAATGCATTAAATCTCCTGACTGCTTGCCAACATATGTCATTGGTAGTGGTCAAAATGAAGTTTCTGCCTATATGATTTAGAATAGTGAGATTTGAGAGTGCCTTTCATTCGCCATCTTAAATTACAACTGAACATACAGAAAATCTACAACAGAAAGAAACTGCTATGAAGAATATAATTCGAAATGCAAAGTGGATGAATTCGCTGCACTCTTCTTTCTCTTAGCTATTACTACTTCCGAAATAAGCGGCCTCAACAAACGTGTCAAAGGATCGACACAATTCATGAATTGCTCGATTCAGAATTTACAAGACCATGGAATTATTCCACAGCACTGCAGATATTCTTGATTTGTTCGCAGCACTGATTCCTCGTTGCACAATCACGTGAGATACAGTTCGAAAAGTTCCGCCGCGCCCTGCTCCGCTGCTTCAGTCGGTATCAGTTCCGTGAGCACTCGAATCACTTGAAACTGTCCACATTCATCAATGTTGTTCCATGCTGTTATCGAGTGAGCGTTCCGTACGTTCCCATCTCAATAGCATGTGTCGGAACGAAGGTTTAGAAGCGCGCTAATGAGAGGCCAACGCAGATTTCTTTCAGCGTCGAACGAATAATTTTTATTACTGGAGACCTACAGATTCCCCAGCTACGGCAAGAGCGCAGAGATTCACTGAATTGGTCAGTGTGGTGTGACCGAGCTTTTTTCATTACAGCCTACTTCTATTTGCGAAGATCCTATTCCTATTCCTTTGCCCGCACCGTCGACTTCCCCGCCCTGCACCTGCATGTTCCGGTCCGGCGCAAGCGAATCCCACTGCTCCTAAAAAGCAACTAGCACAGAATTATCTTTTACTGTTATTCCGGGTGGAATGATATTTCGCACTGGTTGCCTGATCCACCATTTCTGTCAGGGCCGCTTCCAGCCTGGAAGTCAAGCGCCGATATTGCAGATATAGATCTTGGTCCAGCGAGCAGAGGATCGTGTATTAGATCGGCGAGATCTGCGCTTCTACATGCAGGCATTGCAGTATTTTGAACTGTTGCCTTTGAAACGGGTGTGGAAGCGAAACTCCGAATAGTACTCGGAAGTTGAGTGTGGCTTGGAGAGGGGCGGCTTCTTTTTTTGGAAAGCTTCTGGAAAACAGTATGGACGCTCTTCCAAAAGTATGGCATCGCTTTCATCAATTGGATGCCCATTTCGCGAACTTGTGTGTCGTACTTCCAGACAGGTATGGTGAGCCGAAATGCGCTGTTCTCGGGCTCGAACAAGACGAGCTCTTTTGGATACCGTATTGCACGTTCATAATTCGCGAACTAGCGCACAAGGAGGCTGCATGATTCAGACTAGCAGGATACTGACATTCAATTCACGACGTTTGAAGAATACTTCTCTGGCAACGTCCACGCGATTTTTGACGGGAATTGTATCGAATCGCAATGACTGTTGTTAGTAGAACATCACATCGCCGTGGATTGGACGAGGTGTGGTACAGAGGGATGGTATGGGATAGGATAGGATAGGATTCGATTCGATTCGATGGGATACGAAGCTAAGTAGTTGACACAATCATGGCTGTTGTGCAATTAATTTTCATTGTAATTAATTTAAATTATCCGTAAAAATCGAACTCAAACTGAATTGCAATGATGGCAATAATTCCCAATTAATTGGAATCAAGTACACTCAATAATAGTGTCACTAGACCCAACTCATGAAGTAGACTACAAATATAAAGCTAGATAGTGTAGTGAAAAGTATGTATGCGTTATGAAGCAACCCGCCAAGAAACAATATGTGGAAGTGCTGATGCGCTATGTTCGAGAGGAACTTCGAATAATTGGAAGGGAATCATCTACACCACGAAATGTTCCCTATGTTTTATATGAATGCCCGAATCGTGACAATTGCAAAAACGCTAATGGACTTGTAGCTTTTCAGAAACACGAAGGCTTCACGAACCCATTTAATCATCTTCTTGCATGCTACAAACAAAAAGAAGATATTTTTACTGAAGTGCGACGTCAACTTGCAAGTCAAACTGAACAAGGAAGTGGACCTTCAACGCAAGGTTTATTTGAGCAGACCGGATCAGATCGAGAAAAGGCGCTTTTTGCATACATTCAACTGATTGTATTCTGCAATGCGCCGATTACGTGCGTTGAAAACGATTATCACCGTCAATTCTCGAAGTATGTCGTCAATATGTAACTCAAGTACTAGATGGATTGGTACAGTTGGTTGAAAAGAAAATTTCCGTCGAAATGAAGAAAACAAGAGGTGCAATAATGCATGACTGTTGGACATGCTCCGGAATTCACCTTGTCGGTTTGTTTGGTTTGTACAACAGATCAGTTAAAAGTCAATTTAAAGTTGTCGGTCCACTTTTATCGGTGAGTCCAATGACAAAACTCGGTGATTGTGACTCGGCTACTACCTGCAGCTGCGTTTCTGAAACAAATGATTCTGATTTTCAAACACTTGCTAGCCGTATTCGTAGTATGTTGGAATTCTATGAAGTTGATATTTCGGAATGGGCTGTATGTCAGACTGCTGACAACTGCAACGGGAACAAGGCACTAGCAAGAAATTTGTGTATTCCACATGTTGGATGCATGAGTCATAAGCTGAATCTCGAAGTTGAATTAATGGTGCCGACGGATGCAGAACTCAAACAGTGCATTTAATCCGTACATAATACTATGATCGATTGCCGAAAAAAACTGAAGAATCGTGCTTTGCTCAGAAATCTTACTTCATTATCGCCAATCGTTGAAAACAAAACTCAACGGCAAATTGCGGAAAGTGAACAAAGCACGGTTGCAATGAATTCAACAACGCAGTTTAAATGAATGTTCCACGATTCTCGTCAATGCTTGCACAAATTGACAATGTGACGAAGAATTTGCAATCTCAGTATCTTTCACTATCTGATTGTCGTCTCGCATTAGATACGATTATGGAATCAGTCAGAAATGAGAAAAACAACTGTGACTCTGATCTTTATCAATGCAAGCCGGGCAACCAATATATTTCATCTAATGCATTGTTGTCTACGAAGCCTTTGAAAGTCGTGTTGTGAAGATTCAACGCAATAGAATTCGGTCTATGACAGGTGCCGAAAAGTTTGCGTGCAGAGGTTATTTCTATCTCGCAATGCTGGAGAATTGGTCAATGAAACGTCGGAAGAAAAAAGTGGAACTAGTTATATTATGAATAAGATTACGAAGAAACGGCGTAAATTAGATGAAGAAACCACGAAGTACATTGATTCGAGCTTTATATGTGGTTCTGCTGCCAAGGTTGAGAGGTTGTGGTCGCAGGCAAAACTCATCCTGCAAGACCATCGAAAATATTGAACTCCTTTGTTAGCTGAAGCAATACTGTTCCTGAAGACTAACAATTCTTATTGGGATTTGCCACTAATTTGCAAAGTCATGCTGAATCGCAGCAACGAAGAGGAAGGTTAATATAACGCTAGATGTCAGACTACGCTACCAAAATGGAAGTAGAATCACTTGCCCGTTCGTTACTAGTTGGATAAAAGCTGCGATAGATTGCAATCAATTCCAATAAATGGCAATTATTGCAATTTGCTAGACAAAAATTGCAACAACGGCATTCAATTGCAATCATAATTGCAAACAGCCCTGGAGACAATGTACCTGTACTGTGATGGGCTACACTTTACGGTGTCATTACAGAAAGAAAACATTGTGCTTTACCACTGCTGTACAGCGCAGTACTGTTCTTGTACTGGAGGTACTACACGATATAGTTTGGTTGGTCCATGAGATAAATCGTTGCTAAGGAATGTTAATTTTACTATAATTATCTGTACAAATCCATCTTAGTACATACTCAGTATCCTTATATCTGCCTCAAACTTCCTTCGTCCCAAAAATATAGCAACGTTTCTAATTGCTAGATGCGCTAATAATGAAGCTGTATGAAAGCATTCGCCATGCGAGGATAGATCGTGCCGAAAAAAAACCACCAACCGATCGGAATTGTTTGATTCTCTAATTGATGATCTCGTGCCGAGCCCGAGCTTCAGCGTACATTCCGTGAGGAAACACTGAATTTGCCAATGAAGTAATGGATATGAAACAACTACTTAGACTAAAATGTAGAGTGCTCGCGAATCTAACAATCAGTTCCATCTACAGCAACCAAAAAAGGAAATTTTTGAGCTCCATGAAACCGGTTTTCCCTTTGAATATAATAGATACTAGGCATAAAAATTTGACAGAACTAATGAGTGCTTACTAGCGCCATCCTTGAAATGGCTGAAACAAAATACCATGCCCATTTTCTAAAAGTTTTTTCGTCTGCTTTTACTTGCGAGCAGTGTGCGTGCTCTGTAGAGTATGCCTTAAGGAAAAAAGACCCCATAGTAAGTGCTTAAAGCCCGTGTAACCTGACGATTCTGAATGAAGACGCTGCCATACTTGACTAGCAATATTCGGAGTAACACCGAATAGTACTTGAAATTTGCAGACGCAACAGATTGATGTGAAGTTGGAATTGGTTCGCAATAATTGACACGACACCAAACAAATTCGAAGTTCAACTTCATTCAGCTAATCAAATGCCATTGTTAGCAACTCGTTGTACTCAGTGTTAAGCTTCTGATGTCAAAGTACGATTTTTGCCGTCTGCGAGCAAACGTGTTGATGCAAAATCAAGGTCATGTATCAACTTGCTTCTCTTTAGAAGGGAATAGATATTGTGTCGTACTCGATTTCTCAGAGCAGAACCTCTTTCAATAGCGCATCAGACGCTGGACACTTGACAAAAACAGAAAACATTATAATAGTGTAATGACGTCAGTAATGAATTGGATCAATTGACGTTAAATTTATTCAGTATGGAACTTTGCGAAATAGACAGGCTACTCTATTTAGTTCTTAAGGTTCGATAGTATCGTTCACAAGAATACTTTGACATATGTATCGCTTTCGACTTCATTGTTAAAACTTACAAATTTTGCGGTACTGAGACGTACAGAAGTAGTGAAAAGAACACTCTTTTAAGTTAGTGCTCTATCGATTTAAATTATAATGCTTTATGGAGATTAGTTATGGGTCATTCGTAGGAAGCATTGGCGATTTCAGCGATATTGGCTATTTTGGAGTCTAAAAATCTCGAAAAATAGTTTGAATTTCTACTTTTGAATGCATGACTATTATAGAACAATCCCTCTCCTACAAAGTACTGCCGTTATTTCTGAGTTCTAATGGTTTAGAAAGCCGTTATCGTCTTTCTCATTTGCAGGTCTTCTGTCAAAACAGTAATCTTCCTTCATTGCCGCATACAATATATCGACAATATTTCGATTGACACTACAGCCTTTGCACAATATCATATGTACGTCATTTGATGCAATTAATGACTGACCAAATTGTTTCCTATTTTTTTTCCAGTGCTCAGCTTCCGATGCGCTATTTAAATATCTTCTGCTATGAGAAATTAAGTACGACATAATATCGTTTTTCATCTTATGAGAAGCATGTTGGTGCAACACCTTGATATTGCATCAACACGTTTTCGCGCAGAGGCAAAACTCGTACTCAGTGCTTAGAAGAAGCCTTTTTGAAGGGATCATAAGCTGAGCACTGAGTGCAAACTTGTCCAGTGTCCAAAACAATGGCCAGCAAGCTTACAGTGAAATCACCTGCCCGATTGCTCCTTGCGCAGAAGTTTCGTTTCAGAGAAATCACGGGGCATGAAGATCCGAAGGAAGTGTTGGAGAGTGAAGACGTTTTTAAGCAACACAAACTTGGAAATTTCCGTTCTCACTACAGCAGGATGCGAAAATGTCATGGCAATGCGGAAGGTAAGTCTCCAATTCTATTCTAATTTGTGTTGCCTGACAAATTTCGAAAGATAATTTATCTTTCTTGCTGACGAAGAAAACTGAACCTGAGTCAGAACGCAGGAAGTTAAGATGACTAAACCATTTAGAGAGGTGAGTGAGTCGAGTGAGTTGAATGAAATTGTGAAAAAACTTCTAATCATGACGTGACCGAGGAAGAGACTGTCTTTGATACACTTCACCTGATTTGCACCTGGGAAGAGCCGGTCATGATAACAAAACTTAATACTGTTGTAGCTAATTTCCCGTCGGGAGTGAACGAAAATGATTTTACTATTCTCATCGTAGAAGACGAAAGTACACTGGAAATTACCTTCACTTGGCCAGATCCGATGATTAACCTTGAAATATTGCACCAAAAATTACATCGACGCTCTGAAGAAGACAGTACTTGCACATCTACGATATACCACCCAGTAGTACTGGACTTGGAAGATGCTCTCAAGATTAAAAGGCCTCAAGCGAATTCGAACGTGATATCTACTGCTCGTATTACGCTACCATTCGCTGTTCAGGCACTAATCGATCAGAAAAGCAATTCGTTCTTCAAATCTACTGCAGGTAAAGTAGTTTGTATCAAAGTAAGAGAAATAGCTGAATCGTACGCTATCGTTAACGATGATGAAGAATTTGAATAATTTTACTTACTGAAATAGCAGTATTTTAATATACTGCATTTCCCTCGTTCTCCCGCGCTTACATCTGTGTGCAATCATCATGCAATTGCCGTAATATAATTTTCTTAGTCGATATTTAATTTACAGCTTGTTCGCGAAATTCCCTTGAGCATCTTCGGCGCATAACAGAATAGTTTTCACAGGAGCACTTGTAAGTGCCACCGTGAATTCTTGTAAGTCATTGTGTTATATTGGGAACCTGTGATCCTTACTTTTTTGATGATGTTTAATCCTCAATTCTGACTCATTCAATACGAATACAAGTCATTCATCATTCTTGACCAAGTTACCAAGTAAAAACAGGGTGTTGTGAAAAATGTTGCTGAAACATTTAAGTGCTGCCGTCCTTCAGAACCGACACAATCAAAATGGGATACTCCATGAGTTGGTTATACAAATCAACGCTTACTAGAGTATAGAAACCCAAGCAAGTAATCCTTGTAAGAGAACATTTGCATATTTATTACACATGTTCGAAGTAGATCAATGGCAATATGAATGCATCATACAGATTGACTAACTGCTAATTAAGTATCTGAGTATAATTGACTTGAAGTATAGGAGAAGTTCGCGGTTATACCACTTTCATGTCCTTGGTGCTCCATTTACGTCTACATTGGAGCTGAGCTGAGCCCAATTAATTTGTATTGCAACGTATTTCAATGCTCAGTTCAGATCGAATATTGAAGAATTTAATTGCATTACGTATTGGAATAGAGTCAACATTGCAATCTATATTGCTGAGAACTAGAGATGTATACGAACGGATTCTGTTCGATCCTTTCATTAAACAACGGGAAACGCATGACCCGATTTCGGTTTCTTATCTGTAAAATACTTGAAATTTCGTTCATTTTAGACCCGTTCTAATTTTTATTGGGAAATTTTTGTTCAGTTTCAGTTCGAAAACCCGTTCCCAATATCCGATCCGTATCAGGTTTGTGTTGGGCCATTGAAAATCCGATTCGTTGTTGTTCGTCCGGAGCAAGAAGATCAACACCCAATCGGATCTCCAGTGGCCCAGCGCACGCTTCTCAAAATAGGCCCAGAACGTCCCCGGCATTTCTTGCCGTACCACCAGCAACACATCTCACTCTTCTAAACTCTCTTAAGGCCGGCTCTGTGCACCTCTTAATCTCTCGAAATTTCTTTTCGAATGTGTTTGCTCTTCTTTATTCTACTAACGCGTGTCTGATTTACTTCTCACTTTCTTTCGCATCGTGCTACTTTGAAGTAAACGAATGTTTTGTGATATTGGACCATTTTGCTCAGCGACGGTGGCGACGCGGCTGGTGACACATGTTAATGCGCTGGTACTGATTCGGGTTGGAGTGCCACTTTTCGGAGCATGACGTACGGCGCGCCCGAGACTTCGTGCACAGGTAGACTTGGCACGTGTTACACCACGTCTTGACTTTGATACCGCGGAGCTTGTGATTGTTGTGCACATTGCACAACTGGCAGCGATGACGCTCATTCATTTCGAAGATAACGTGAGTGTGGCACTTCGTGCGCAGAGCGGTTTCATCTTCTCTTGGAACCACTTGACCACCTGCCTTTTTCTCATAGCGCGCTGGGGCGTATCTCGTCAACTTGTTTCGCGTTTAGACCGTCGTGGGGATACTTCGGAGTGCTCATAGTTGGAGTGGCAGTGTGTGGTCCGTCCGTCTTGAATTTATCATATAAATAGGTTACTTATGTTGAGCCTTAGATTTGCGCTTTAGAAATAGGCCCATTTTGGGTAATTGTCTCTTCGACAATCAGTGCTTGCTTTCTTTTGAAGTTGAAGGTCCTTCGTATTTAAAAGAATGGAGCTTGCGCAGATTCCACAGCACGAGACAATTTATTCATAAAGGGATCGTACAACTATCATGTCGTTTGTTAAGGAGAAATTTATGCGTGCATGCTTTTAATCCACAAGTAGCTTAATTGTAGAGAAAACACGTTCACTCAACGTCGAAGATACTGGAGTTGCAAAAACTCTTGCAGCTACTGCCAAAAAATTACTAAATTGCGTTATACGGTCATACCAGAACTTCATGACTGCGAAATCGTCGAGGAGGAATTCTTTGCGCTTTTCGGGTACGGAGTCAATATGTGCCAAATTGTACAGAGATGACTCATCAAGAGTTTGTCATTCGGAATTAAATCAGCGCATCCTAATAGTCAAATGACCGCTTCTTGCCTCCAATATTATTTCCCGTTGATGCGAAAAGTGATGAGCTATCGAGTAGTACCAAGGATTCGCACTCGCGCGCAGTAACTACTGGGCCCATTTCATTGACGGCAGCATCTGAATTAGGCGGAGAAGAGAGGTTATAATGATCTTTCTGCTTTCGAACCAACTTGCGAGAAAACACTTTGCTTTTGAGCGATAGTCCATGCGCGTCCTAATATCAGAAATGAATTCAATTCACGGATCAGTTGGTTTAGGTAAAACCAACAAGGAGGGGGTGGTCCCAAGAATTTCCCAGTAACTTTTCGTGATAAGCATTACTCAGTCGCAAGAGTAAATTGAGGATGGGCCCACGCTTTTCCCTCACCACCCCACACTTGCTTCCCATGTACAATATATTCCAACTTCTGCAAAATACTATAGATTGTGGGACGAGCAATGTGGAGAGTAGTCCACAGAGCTGCCTCGATCTGCTCGATACAGTCAGCCACTATACCAAACGCATCGAAAATTGACTCGATACCGGGGTACCCAATTATGATCTCCTTAATATTGAATGTTTTCTTGAGACTTCTATACGCAGCTTGCATCGTCGTCCCATTTTGTCGGTCAGCTATCGATGCAATAAGGCTTTCTGACTTCAGAAAACGTTCCGCAACTTGGTAAAATGAGTCTAAGTCAGACAACGAAAAGATCGTTTATTTGTGCCCGAAACCTGGATGCGGTTGCTAGATCAAATTTCTTTCAGAGTTTGATTTGACAAACCCGTACAGACACCTACTTAGCTGTTACGGAAAAACGAAGCTACTAGCTGAACGATCTCTATCAGGAAGTAATTGAAGCACAGAGACCTATAGGAGGCACTATTTCGTACCGCTTTGGCACAGCTGGACTCTCAACAGCTGATAAGGCTTCGTTTTCTCGTCACAATTCCTATGCCAAACGAGCAACAATAATTGAAGTTATGTTTTCCCTTGTTGAATTGGTCAAAAAATAAATTTCTGTTAAGTTTTCCTGACAAAGAGAAGCAGTTTTGTACGATGGGCGGAGCGACACAAGTACCCATTACGTCGCTTTTTATGCCTGCAACTGAGCTCCGCAAGCTGTCATACCGATTATTACGGATAGAGTTGACAAAGTTACGCGCAGCACGCTGCTTGGCGTAGCTCCGATCCGTCATATGGAAGACGACGAAGCTGAGGCTGGGTCTGAAACAACATAGTTTAACGCAGATGTGCATTTGAACTTCCTCAAAGAAGTTTATGCTTTCTATGACTAAAATTTTGAATTGGTGTATTTGTCTCATAGGCTATATAGCCTGCACGAACATGGGACTATAAAAAATCACAAGCATGCCTCATATCGGTTGCAATTTTCACGTATTGCACTTCGAAGTGAATCAGACGATATCTTCACGCTTGGACTTGAATACAATTGAAAGTGTTTGCGACGCCATTAAAAGTGCAAAATGAAGCTAAAGAACGCAGCAATGATTCGCAGCCTTACTGCTTTGAGACCTAAACTCGACGACAATACGCGATGGTCAGGTGAATGTGCCGTCCTCACAAGGCTCGACAAGATGCAAAGTGACCTTACACACGCCAGTGAACAACCTGGCAGCAACCTTCGGGTTCCGACCATCGTGAATTTTACCAACAAAACCAATAAGCACGCAGGGATGGTGTGAGCTACTAATGAAGTGACTAAATTGCTGCAGAAAGATCACCACATGCTGTCGGATTGCCGTGACGACTTGGACGTATTGATTGGAGCGGTAAGCGACAGGTGAAGGGGAAGATCATCACCATTTATTTTACTGCCGATTAGAAAATTGCTGTATAGCACGAGATGCTGCTGTAGTTTAAGATGTAGCGTTCGAAAGAGCCGTGGTTAAAATCCAGAAAAAAAGCTAGAAATCTGACTGAGGGAGAAAGAAATTCTGCCGAATGTTTACAGATGACATCAGGTAGAAATGAGATACAGTCTGATTTAACAACAATAACGTCTACTGCTGAACCGATGGAGGAAAATCAACGGATTGATCGTAGTGCTCATAACTTTACCAATTGTGACTTTATGCTCGTTTCTGTTGCTCAAATGGAACGACTTCAGAGCATCGCCGAAATCATGACGACAAGTTTACGCCACAATATGATTCCACAGTTACTGCACGCTATCCTGTTTCTGCGAGAACATGAACGGTTCCGGGGCAAAATTAGTTGGTAAAGCAGCAACATTAGCCAGAAGCGAGCGAGCTCAACGCAAATTCGAAGAGCTTTCTGCTCATTTATCGGATCAGATTTGTGTTATCAGATAGGTATGGACTCTTTATCATTCTTACTTGCCATAAAACACGTTGTGAGGATATTAATTAAATCATTACTCCTCTGCGTATTCTTGCAATTATTCGTACCTTTTCTTGAGTATTGGTAGTAAATTACACATTTTTCTGAACCAAATGGTAATTTGTATATAAAATAAGAGTATTTGATAAAGCATTGCCAAATACAACATTATCTTATTTTTACAGCCATTTGCAGATGCATACGCGCAATACGAATTTAATTGCAGCAAGAATTCTATAAATTGAAGAGCCCTTCTAAATTCAAAAAAGTTGTCTCTGTAATGAAAACGTCCAGATACATGCAGTACGACACGATAGCTCAGTTTGATTTATTACGACGATGGAGAAGCTCAAAGTTTCTCACATGATTCTACCTGAATTTCAAATACCTTTACGATTATGCATACTCAAGGAAGAAAAACAGGAAAAATTGTGTGCTGGGATGTATTGAACAATTTTTGTACAAATAACTCAACAAAAACAAATTCGGCAGTTCGAAAGGCAAACTAGAGAACTCGGAATGGTAATAGAGCAAAAGAAAATCAAAGCCGCAATGGAAGGGACTGAGCAAGACGAAAAAATGAAACTTCACTCGATTAAAGCAAGTGTAAGAAAGAAAGGGAAACACTTGCACAAGAAAGACAAGTTGGTAGCTTATCCGGACTTAAATGCTACGACATCTTACGTTTCTTCAAGATCATCTGCGAAATGATGCCGAAACAATTACCGTTCGAAGCCGCTTACATGAGTTTGTTCTGTCATCTCAACTTCCAAATTCACAGGAACCATATAAAGTCTCAGTTCTACTCCAATGGTCTGGAAGGACAGCACTGGAAAAGTTCGATCTGCGCAAAACAGCAGAATTCATCCACGTTTCGCAGAAAGAAAATAATGTTGGTTTGATCTCAAAACATGAGTATTGCAATTATACGATTATTGCAATTACACTTAAT
>JAAUYH010183833.1_pt1 | contig 12206 bp, 2 predicted proteins | sample 7278061 | NCBI WGS metagenome assembly JAAUYH01 (sample SAMN14350203, study PRJNA611818) | marine sediment metagenome | isolation source: surface marine sediment (0.6m) | place: French Polynesia: Moorea | collected 2018-08
AGCAATGTCCCAGGCGCAGAACCGGACGATGACCCAGGGGGGGGCGGTGACCCGGGCGGTGACCCGGGCGTTGACCCGGGCGGTGACCCGGGCGGTGACCCGGGCGGTGACCCGGGCGGTGACAATGATGCCGCAGAGACCCCCGTGCTTGTGCCCGCGGCGGAGCTGGCCGGGTTTCCGCTGTGCGCGGGGGGGTCGGCCGAGCTGGTGCCGGGGCGCAATTACTTCCGTGGTTTATCGCCATTTCGTTGGCAACGTCGAGGCGAAGATGTCGGCCAAAGCAAGACCGCGTGGTCTCATGCCCTGGCCGAGGAAACCCTGCCGACCGAGATTCTGAGCGCCCACTGCCGCGATGGGTTGGTTGGTCCCGCGGGTTGGCCCACGGCGTTTGCCGCGGTGGTGGCTCTGGACGGGACTCTCAGTCTGTGGCGGCGTGCGGTCTGTGGCACCGCCTATCGCGATGCGCACGCTGGCGCTGAGTTGGCCGAGAGCGCGAAGCCGCCCACCGAGACGGCGACCGATTGTCCTATGCCGGCCCAGCTCGTATATCGGGGCACGGGAGGCCAGGGGAGCATGGGGGGCGTAGGCACGGCGCTCGCGGTGGCCGACTTGGATCGCGACGGCTATGCCGAAGTGGCTGTGACTGCCGCGCTTCCCCCTGGCGATGGCGATCGCGTCACCGTGCTGTCGTGGCGACCCTCGGGCCTCGTCACTTTGTTTGAGCGTCGTTTTCTCGGTGGGGTCACCGCGCTGGTGGCTGGCGATTTCGATGGCGATGGCGGCGAGGACTTGGTCGCCATCGTGCGTTTATGGGGGTCGAATCGGAGTGATGTATGGCGTTTGAGCGCTCGCGAGTAGCCGCCCTCATTTTAGCTGTTGCGCTCGTTCTGGGGATCGTGGGCCACGTCGGTCCCAGCTGGGCCGAGACCCGGCCCAGCTATGGCGGGTCAATCCGGGTACCGCTACTCGGGGCGCCCGCTACGCTGGATCCGGTGGCGGCCACGACCCACGCTGACGTGACCTTGGTCGGGCTGCTATTTGATACACTGTATCGCATCGGTGCTCGGGGAACCGGCGGCAGGATGGCGCTCAAACCCCATGTGGCCATCGGAATGCCGGAGGTGTCGGAGGACGGGCTTACGGTGACCATTCGCCTGCGCCGCGACATTGCCTTTCACGACGGCCGTCCGCTCAAGTCGGCCGATGTCGCGGCCTCGCTCAGCCGCTTGGCCGCGAGCGCCAACGGATGGCTGTTGGCGCCGGTGCGCGATATCGAGACCGTCGTGCTTGCGCCGCTTGAGCCCGGCATGATGGTGCTGGCGGCCACGGTCGAAGAGGCGGCACTCCAGGACCCCACGTTGCCAGACGGCGCTGGTAGTACAGATGACGTCGACGGCCGGGCCAGCGCAGACGTCGGGATTCGGCTGCACCTGCGCGCGCCCGTGGCCAATATTGCGCTGCGTCTGGCTGCGCCGCAAACCGCCATTACGCCGGGCGGGCGGCCCCCTGTGACGACGGCGGGACGTCGAGCCCGCGCCGCCCGCCGTCGGGCCGGTCGCCGCGCTGCGGGGGGGGCTATTGTAGGGTCTGGACCATTTCGACTGGGCACGTATGATCGCAGACGCGGGCGCATTGTTCTCCGAGCGGACGCCGCACACTTTGCCGGGCGCCCCTACCTCGACCGGCTGGAGCTGCGCTGGTTCGAGGGCCGCGACGCTGAGGCAATGGCCTACGAAGTCGGTGATTTGGCGGCGTCGTTTCGCGGGGCCGTGGCCTTTGTCGGTCATCGGCCAAAATTCCCTACGGATGAGACCGCCGGTCCAGCGACGATTCTGGTCTATCTCGGCTTTGGCAACCGGCTGGCGCCCCATTGGCCGGGCGGCCGTGCGCCGACGAGTGGGCGCCCAAGCGGGACCGGTGTAGAACCTCAGGACGAGCGCACGAGACTCAGCGGGGCGAGCACCGGGCGCGCAGCGATCGCGGCGCGACACGCCATTTCGATGGCGCTCACCAGGACGGCGCTACGTGGGATTGGAACCGGCGAGGATGTGGCGCCCACCGTCGATCCGGTCCCAGCCGCGCTCAGCCTGGCGCCGAGCACGCGGGCGCCGGAATTGCTTGAGGCCCAGCCGCAGCGGGCTCGACAGCTATGGCGGCAGGCACAGCGCCTCGATCCGGAATTCGCATCTCGTGCCAGCCATGCCGGTCCTGGGTTGACCATCCTGGTCGATCGCAGCCGTCCCGACGACCGCGAGGTGGCCGAGAATGTCAGCGCCGCGCTCTTTGCCCTGGGTGCCAACGCCCGCATTGTCGAACAAGGGCCACACGCCTTTGCCCAGCGCGTTCGCCGTGGCGATTGCGACCTGTACATCGGCCAGCTCGCGCTTCCCATTCCCACGGATGCAGCGGCGCTGGCGGCGGCCTTGGCCGTCGGTTATGGGCGCAATCGTGCGCGGGCCGCGACGGGGGAGGCGAGTGGCGCAAGTGGCGCAAGTAACGCAAGTGGCGCAAGTGGCGCAAATATAGCCGAGCTTCGTCGCGCGTTTATGCTCGATCTGCCCATCGTGCCTCTGTTTCACCGCGCCCTCCGAGTGCATCACCGCCGCGATATTCGCGGTCTGCTTATCGACGACGGTGCATTGCTCGACTGGGCAAATATTTTTGTGTTTCGTGCCGATCATCCCGAGCTGTGATGAAGCGCGGTCTCTGCACGTTACTCAGTGCATCATGGTCGCGGGCAATATGAGGCGAAAACGCGCCCCGCAGCCCATCCCGCGACTCTCGGCTTGCAAGTCGCCGCCCATCTCGCGCGCTGCATTGATGGCGTAATGCAGCCCGAGGCCATGACCACCTTGACGGGTGCTAAACCCACTTTGAAAAATCCGTTCCATATCGTCGGCCGCAATACCGACGCCGTTATCGACGATTTCGATGTGCACATGGGTGGCTGAGGGCTGCGACACATGGCAGGAAAGCTCGCGGGGCTCGGTGCTGGCGATCAGCGCCTGCTGGGCGTTACTGATGAGGTTGCTGAGGATTTGTTGCAGTTTCTGCTGCTCAATGACGATTTCGGGATGATGGCTGTAATGACGTTTCAGCGTGACGCCGTCGGTCTCCAGTTCGGTCCGATATTGCGCCAGAACGTCTTCGAGCTCGGCAACCACGTCCACGGTCTTGCAGAAGCGAGCGCGGGAGACGTATTCCTGTTGCTGGACAAGGACTCTGCTGATGTGCTGAACCTCGTCGGTCATGGTATTGACGACCCCGGCCATGCTGGTGCGCTGCTCGTCGAAATGCTCGGCCAAGAGCCGGAGAAAACGGATTTTTTGCGCGCTGTTTTTGCTGGCCCTCGCGGGGCCCAGAGCGCGCTCGTCGTCCTCCATCAGTTGCGCCAGTTTTTCCATGCGGGCAAACGACATCCCGCCGAGTTGCTGCTTGAGTGCATCCACTGAGCTTTGTAATCCGGTGAGAACATTGCCGACGTTGTGCAGCATGTTGGCGGCGACCTCGGCCATGCCTGCATGCCGCGCCATGTCGGCCAGCCGCTCCTGCGCCTGTTGCAACTCGCGCGTCCGCGCCTGAACCCGCTGATCCAGCTCGTCGTAGAGGCGCGCATTCTCAATGGAGACCGCGGCCTGGGCCGCCAACAGTTCGAAAAACTGCCGCCGGCTCTCGGTAAAGACATTGGGCATCAGTCGGTTTTCGAGATAGAGCACGCCAAGCAGGTGCCCTTGGCGAATCAGCGGCGTGCACAAGATCGAACGCGGCCGGTGTTTGCGCACGTACTCGTCTTGCCCAATGGCGAATGGTAGCGCGTCGCTCTGGGGAACTGGGTCGGTATCGCTGTAGGTGATGGCGCCATTGGCGGCAGCGTCGCCCACAAGAATACTGCGCTTACTCCTGGCCACCAGCTGAATCAAGCCGTGGGGCATGTCCGGGCTGCTCGACAGCGGGTGGGGCATAGATTCCTGCTCGGCGGGAAAGGTCGCCTCTACGGTCAAGACTTCAGCATCGGTGTGGGCCGTGCGGAGGAGTAACCAAGCCCGTTCCGCGCCTGCGCTCTCGACGACGGTGCGCATGAGAACGCGCAATAGATCTGACAGCAGGAGCTCGCCGGAGATGGCCCTTGACGCGCGCACGACGGCGAGCGAATCCAGTTCGGCGCTGCCTTGTGGCGTGGACGAACTCGTGGTGGCACCAACGCTCACAGTGGTGAGCAGTCGCGGATGCTGATGTTCGAGCTCGGCGGCCTTGGCCACCGCCCCCCAGCGCTGATAGCAGTAGTGCGCTTGACGCCAATAGACGGCGGCCACGGTATCGGATTGACGTGCTTGATAAAAGCGCGCGGCACGTTCAGCGGCCAGTGCTTGGGCAAAGACAAAACCGTGCTCGCGCGCCGAGGTAATCGCCGCATCGTAGTGGCGCATGGCCAGATCGCCGGTGCCTTTGAGGTTGTGTAACTCTGCCGTGATCAAATGGCACATATGGGTGAAATTGATCGGTGCATGAGCAGACCAGTGGCGCAATTTGTCCATGGCGTGGTCTACGATTGCCAAGAGCCGAGCCCGCTTCTGCGCGACTGCCGAGGCCTCGGCCGAGTCCGCGCCATCGTCCTCGGCGGCTTTGATATGGCGAACAATGGCCAATGCCCGCAGATAGTACGATACCGTGTTGGCCCAGATTCCCACCGCCCCGTTCGCGGTCTCGCCCATTGCATGCTGGCACGTAAGCAGGGCCTCTTGCCGATCGAAGACCACCGCCAAGAGCAGCTTGTAGAAGTGGACCATAAACAACGTGCTAATATCGCCATTTTCATAGCCGTAGCGTAAGATCTCATCCTCGTCGCACCACGCGCCCAGCAATCGCACTGGGTCGTCCTTGCCGTCGACCAGGTTGGCAACCGCTTCACGGGCCACCCCCAAGGTTTTGGTGATGGTCGGCTCGTACTTCTGCACCACTGGGGTCACGCGGTCGATATGGGCCACGGCCTCACTCAAACCGACGTCGCCAACCGTACACAGGTGGGTGTAGTTCATTGCGCAATAGCTGGCCCATTGATAGTCACCGGCCTCCATGCCGCGAATAAATCCGCGCCATAGGGTCTCTTTGCCCTCGCGTATGGGCTCTTTGTAGTGCTGAATCAGGCCGCCCCACATATCGAGGATCTTGGTCTCGACTGCGCGATCGCCGAAACGCTCATGCAGCTTTAGCGACACTTGCCCCATGCGATAGCCCTCGTCGATGTTGCCGAAGTGAAAGACTTGCGCAAACGCGTACACCATGTAGCCGAACACGGAAGCGGCGCAATTGCCGTGCCTTGCCGACAGCTGCACCAGGTGCATGGCCGCGATGTGTATACCGAGGGAGCCGAGGAAAAAGCCCACGGGCCAAATCTCTTGTAAAATGCGGCAGGCGATTTGGTGCTCTGCCGTGTCCATGTCGGGCAGCTCGGCCAAGTCGGTGAGACTGCGCCCGGCCAAAATCTCCTCGGTTTGGGCCAATTCTCGGGCCAAGCTGGCTTCGTCGGGAAAGCGCGGCAACTCGATGCCGAGCTGCGACAGCACGCTAGCACCCGTGGCAAAGGCGGCGTTGAGATCGTTTTTCATTTTGTAGAACAAGATCTTGCGCTCGGCCAAGCGATAGCGATCGTGGGCATTGCGCACGTGGCTCTGGGCTTCGTCCATCACGGTGAGCGCACGGTCGTATTGGCCCGTCAACGCTTCGGCTTCGCCGCAGACCAAGGTCACAGAGCATGCCAAATCATAGGCATCTGTCCAAGCATGTTGTGGCAGCGCGGCACGAGCGGCCACGGCAAATTGATGCATGGCGGTAAATGCCGAGCTAGACTGGGTCCTGAGCGCGGCGGCGAGATTGAGGCGAGCTAGTCGATAGCGCTCTTGCTCATCGTCGATGAGCGATAATCCCATGTTGTAATGATTGACGACGTCAAAGAGTTCTTTGCTGTGCTCGATATCGGAACTGCCCTCGATTCTCAGCCGGGCGACGCGAAGATGTAGGGCTTGGAGCTCTTCTTGGGGAATCAGGGCATAGGCCGCTTGCTGCACCCGATCGTGCAAAAAGGCGAAACGACTGTCTTGCCCCACCTGGAGACCCTCCATCAGGCGTTGGTTCAGCGAAGCTTCTTCGCCTTGGAGTATGGCTGAGCGGTAGCTATTGCTGAGGGGCACGATGAGTCCGCTCTTGAGAGCCGGCCAGAGATTGACAATCTCGCGCTTGAGGTCACTGCTGCGTACTAGCGCCAGGGTGTGGAGATCGAAACGATTGCCGATACAGGCCGCCATGTTCAGGGCATCGACGCATGACGGCGGCAGGGTGTGAATGCGTCGAATCATGAGATCAACGACGTTATCACTGAATCCTCGCGACTCGATCGCGGCTAAGTCCCACTGCCATGTGCCCGAGACCGGTTCGAAAGAGATGTCGCCACTATCGTACAACGCCGTGAGCAGTTGGCCGACAAAGAACGGGTTCCCACCGGTCTTGTGCTGCACGATCTTTACGAAGGGCTCGACTTCGAGCGGTGTCCGGTATAGGGTGTCGGCGCATAACGCTGCCAAATCGACCGGCGATAGTGGTTCGAGCTTTATCTCGCTCATGCGGGCGCTGCTCGCGCGAATATTGTCGACGACCACCTGCATGGGATGGGCGGCGTGGACCTCATTGTCTCGATATGCGCCGATGAAGAGCACGTGCTCAATCTCGCCATCGCCGACGCACGCTTCGAGTAGTGCGAGGGTGCCTGGATCGGCCCACTGCAGGTCGTCGAGAAAGACCACGATCGGATGATCGAGGCTAAATGCCTGCAGAAAATCGCGGACGACCTTGTTGAATCGGCGCTGGGCATCGTCGGCCGGCAGTTTGGGCGGTTCGGGCTGTGGGCCCAACAAGACGTCGAGCTCGGGGAGAAGTTCGGTGAGCAGGCGGGCATTGGAGCCCAGGGCTTGTGCAAGGCGTTGGCGCCAACGGCTCAGCGACGCTGGACTGTGTTTCAGTAGTTCGCTCACAAGGCCGCGGAACGCCTGGACAAAGGAAGCATATGGCAGGTTGCGCTGATATTGATCGAACTTGCCGGCCACGAACTGCCCCCGCCTCTCGACAATGGGTTTTTGCACTTCGTAGACCAGAGCCGACTTGCCGATGCCCGAATATCCACTCACGAGCAAGAGCTGGGCTGGGCCGTCACAGACCGCATCAAAGGCACGTAGGAGAGTGGAGACTTCGCGCTGGCGACCGTAGAGTTTTTGCGAGATATGAAAGCGCTCGCGTCCTTCGCGGCCATCGAGCACCAGATGAGCCAAATCACCGGCAACATGGGCCCGACGGCAGTGCCGCAATACGTCGGCCACCGAAGCCGCGCTCTGGTAGCGTTCTTTGGGAATTTTGGCCAAGAGCCGCATGACGATGTGGTCTACGACACTGGCCAGCCCCGGGCGCAATTGGGACGGCATCAGGGGAACGCGGGTCAAATGTTGATGAATCAGTTCGAGGGGATCTTCTGCGGTAAATGGCGCTTGCCCAGTCAACATCTGGTAGAAGCAAACCCCCAGCGAGTACAAATCAGAGCGCTGGTCGATGGCGCAATTAATACAGCCGGTCTGTTCTGGCGAGATATATGTGAGCGTTCCTTCCAAGCGGCGGTTGGCGGCCTCCATGAGATGTTGTGGTTCGCGGTCCAGGAGCGAAGAGATACCGAGATCGGCGAGTTTGACCTTGGGCGAATCCGACGCTGGATCGGCGATGAGGATATTGCTGAGTTTGATATCTTTGTGGATGAGTCCGTGCTTGTGCAGCTGTGCCACGGCCATACTGAGAGCGATGGCGACATCGAAGAACTCCGTCAGAGGCATCGGACGTTGGCGCAAGTAGTGATTGAGGGAGACTGCGCCAAAGTCTTCCATCACCAATATGTAGCTATCTTCATGCCGAAGCAGGGCGTAATAGTCGACCAGCCCTGGATTGCGTACCTTGCGGGCAATCTCATATTCTTGTTTGAGTTTCGCCAGATCGTGCAGTTCAGGAAACGGTGCGGTCGTGGTCTTGAGCACCACCGGTAATGCGTCGATGAGCCGCCGGCCGCGATAGACCAAATATCGGTGGCTGCGATGCAGCTCGGCAGTGATTTCGTATCCCGGTATAGACCAGTGAATGTGCTCTTCCATCGTCCACCATCACTTGCTCAGCGGTACGATTACGCGGTCGCTTATTCGTCCAGCCGCGGCAGACGGATCTCGACGGAGGTGCCCTTGCCGATGCCGTCGCTGTGGAGCGAGATTTGTCCGCCCATCTGCTGGACGTAGTTGGCGGCGCCGTGTAGGCCGAGGCCGAGGCGTTGGGTCTTAGTGGTGAAGCCGCTGCGAAACACGCAGCCAAGATGCTCGGGGGCAACGCCAATGCCATTGTCACGGACGCGGATGATGGAATCGGCCGTGGTCTGATCGAGCTCGATGTCGATGATGCGCGGCTGCGTCGGGTTGATGGTCGGGTTTGTGACGGTGCTGCCTGCGGATACGGCCACAGCGACCTCTTGCCGGTCCGCGAGGGCCTCTTCGGCATTTTGCAATAGCGCCAACAGGGTATGGATCAGCTTGGTGCGCAGGATCCGCCCCGTCGGCTTGACGCGATATTGTCGGTCGATGAGGATGCTGGCTTTGGCCATGGCCGGTCCGCGCAAGGCCAATGCCTCCTCGACGATGTCGACCAGGCCGAGGTCCTCGCGTTTGCCCAATTCTTCAGCGTAATCCTGCTGGCTCTGTACCACGGCGTGAATGGCGTCGATCTGGGTGATGATGTTGTCCAGATTCTCCGCCATGTTGACGTGTTCTGCCTTCAGGGTGCCCTCCAGGGCAAAATAGTACGATATCAGTTTTTGTCCCTTGGGATTTTGTGTGAGGAAATCGGCCAAGTCCCCGTGGTGCTCGCGCAGGATGGCGTTGGCCCGGCCGTAATTGTCGAGAGCCGAGGTCTTGAGTTCGCGCTGCATGAGTTGCGCCGATACCCCGACGCTATTGAGCAAGTTGCCCACGTTGTGCAGGATGTCGATGGCGACTTCGGCCATACCGGCGTGATGGGCTTGGGCGATGAGGCGCTCTTGGGTGGAGCGGAGCTGGCGCGTGCGTTCTTCGACCCGGCGTTCGAGCTGGGCGTTGAGGGATTTGAGTGCCTCGTAGAGCTGGGCATTGTCGAGGGAGACTGCCGCCTGTGCCGAGAGCAAATTGAGCAGCCGTTGCCGCGATGGCGAGAAGGTATGGGCGGCCAGGCGATTTTCCAAATAGATGACGGCGATGGTGCGCGATTGGCTCTGAATAGGCGTACATACGGCCGATTTGGCCGCCGAGCCGGCCACCGATCTGGCCACCGATCTGGCCGCCGATCTGGCCGCCGAGCCGGTCGCCGATCCGGCCGGCTGCCGCGAGAAATACACATCTTGGGCCCAGCGCGAAGGGGTCTCCAGGTCGTCTACCACAACGGTTTCCCCACTGCGGTACACGTATTGGGCGATGCTGAGCGGAATCACGCTATCTGCTTTTTCGAGCTCAACACCGAGGCTGTGAAATGGTTCGTCGGCGTTGCTGTCGTAGGTGGCGGCAATGCGCCCTTGGTCCTCGCGGAATAGGACGAGGACGGCGCGATCGGCGCCCGCGCTCTCGACCGAAATCGCCAGCAGCCGCTCGAGTAACTCGTCGAGATCCAAGTTGCTGGAGATGGCCTGCGACGCCTTTAAGATCGACGCTAGGTCGAGTCGATCGCCAAATTGACCATAGGCGCTAGCAGTGTACGAGACTGTGTCTTGCAAGAGCGTCGCGCTGCCCGGTAGTTTGCGCTCGCTGTGATGTTGGCCGCCGCCCTTGCCTCGGGGGACGCGGGTGGGCAGTTCGGCTTCGAGGGCCTGGACTTTGGCTTTGGCCCCCCATGCGGCGTAGCACGCGCGGGCTTTTTTCAGGTAATGGGTGCCGATATCGGGATCGTGTTGCGAGAGCCAAAAACGCGCCGCCCGTTCGCAGATGAAGGCCTCCTCTTGGATGATGCCGTAGGTGCGCGCCTGTTCCATCGCTTGGCGGAAGTAGCGAGTTGCTCCCCAATAGTCGGCGTCACTCCACGCGAGCTCGGCACTGAGGAGCAGCACGAGCGGCTGGTAATTTTCTGGGCAGTTGTCGGCCCACAGCTGGTAGCGGGGGATGCGTGCGCGGATGGCTTGGACACCGGCGAGGTCTTCGTCGCCATCAATGACTGTGTGGCCCGTGCTCGCGCCGTCGCTGCCGGCCCCGGCGCTCTGGGCGAGGATCACGCTGGTGATGTCGTAGTACAGGGCCGATTTGGCATGAAGGGCACCGGGAATGCGCCAGTCCTGCTTGTCGGCGATGTTGTAGAGGGCACAGGCTTCGTCGTATTCGCCCAAGATCAGTAAGGCGTAGGCTGCGATGAAGGGACCGTCGAGGATTTTGCCGCGGAGCTCGTCGGTTCCCAGATCGCCGTCGTCGAACTCGCCGCCCGCGTTTGCGCCTGCTGCGATGACGAGGTGCTCACCGCTGTCTTCGGGCCAGCTGCCCGAGCGCAGCATGGCGACCGCGGCCTTCATTTTCGCCATGATGCCGTGAATGATCTTGTGCTTATGCTCGGCCAGGGCCTTGCTGGTCGACTCGATGCGGGCGGTCAGCTCACCGAGCGGGTCACCGCCCAAAAAGCGATGGACAATATCGACATATCCAATATAGGACAGTTCGTCGGGAATGTTGCCGGCCACCGCATCATCCCAAGCCGGGCTGCAAAGGGCAATGCAGTCGCGATACGGCCGTCGCCAGTGGAGCACGTACGACAAAAGCAGCGATGCGGTTTTGGCCAATTGCCCCGGGATGCGGTGGCGCCGCGATAGGGTGAGCGCGGTGTCCGCATAGGTGTCGGTTTCGCGGTAACGCTCGGTATAGACCAAGTACAGACTGTAACCGCCGTAGGCGTGGCAGGCTTGGACCCCACTGCCGCGCTCAATGCACAGTCGCAGCATGAAGATGGCGAACCAGTACCACAAATGATGGTTGAGCAAAAATACGACGGGGGCGACTTGGCGGATAATGGCGATCAGGCGGTCGACGATGGGGGTATCGGCGGCCGGCAAGGCCGCGAGATCGGCGATGTCGCGGCCTTGCAGGAGATTGCGCAGTTCGCTCTCCTGCATGGCCACGGCGGCGATGAGCTCGGCTGCTGGGGGGACGTGGATGCCGAGTTCGGTGAGCGCGCTACAGGCCAGCTCGACCGAGCGGGCGTAGGAACCCGCCAACACCAACTCTAGGACCTGAATTTGCAGCAATTCGAGGCGTTTGTCCAAATCGCTGCAGTGACATAGGGCCAGTTCCACATCGCGCTTGCTGAGATCGCGCTGGCCCGCCATCAGCGCCGCGCGCGCGCGCGAAATGTGCAGCGAGATGGCCACTTTGGGGTTCTGCTGCCAGAGCTCATCGTCGAGCATCTCGATGCCGAGGCTGAGGTATTTGAGTGCAGCTACGTGGGCGTTGGCGACAAGGGCTTTGCGCCCGGCCTGCAAGTTGAGCCGGGCAAAAGTGAAGCGCTCGCTATGGCCCTCGATATGGTCGCGCCCGCGATCGAGGTGATCGACGATGGCAAATAGGTGGGCATCCTCGGGAACATCGCCGTAGCGGGCGTGGAGAAAGTGGCCGATTTGCAGGTGTAGGCGGGCGCGATGGTCGGCGGGAATTTGTCCATATGCCGCCTGCTGAATGCGGTCGTGGCGGAAGCTGATTTCGATATCTTCGCGATCCTCGGCGGTGCTCAGCGAGGCGATCGATGTCCGCCGACGCCGGGGCACGCGCAGGTGAGCGTGAGAGATGATGCCCTTTTGATCGCCATGCCGATCGCCGTCGGAACTCAGCCAACGGTATTGGGTCAAGCGCTCGATATCGCCGTGAATGAGGCCGGCCTGCGCGGCTTCGAGGAGGTAGGCGGCCACCTGGGTCGGCTCTTCGCTGAGGAGGTCGGCCAGAAGGCGAAACTGAAAGCGGGCGCCAATGCAGGCGGCGTAGCTCAGGGCCCGCCGCGCTTCGGGGTCGATGCGGCCCAGGCGGGTGGTGATGAGTTCGGCGACGCGATGGGGCAGGGGGCTCTGACGGACTTCGCCGATATCCCATACCCATTGCGGCGGCTTTTCTTCTTCTGGAGCTGGGATGTCGAGACAG
>JAAUYH010008177.1_pt1 | contig 12205 bp, 15 predicted proteins | sample 7278061 | NCBI WGS metagenome assembly JAAUYH01 (sample SAMN14350203, study PRJNA611818) | marine sediment metagenome | isolation source: surface marine sediment (0.6m) | place: French Polynesia: Moorea | collected 2018-08
AAGCAACACTCTTCGAGCAGGCAGCAGAGGCGTGTGGAGTCGGGACTTCATGCTTCAGCAACCGTCTCATGCGACCCATCTCTATCGTCCCCTCACAGAACCTTCGCGGCAAAGATTGTCGACTTTCACCCCGTGCTTTCTCAACACGCATACGCCAGTCTCGCGTACGAGCGATATCCATCGCACGAATAGCTTCCTGCCCAGTGAACCCTTCCATCGTGAATCGATGCTCGTGGGTTTTCCATTGTTTCTTTTGCCTCGGAAAGAGAGTGATGTAGCGAAATGATATAATCGGCATCAGATACGAACCGAACTAGTATTGGGAAGTTACTGCTACCATCAGCCGCCCGGCGGCATAGTGCAAATTCCATTTTCGGGGATTACCACCTACTAATTTAGTAGGTACATAATTAGTTAATCATTTATAGTACGGCCGCCGATCGCTATATTGTTGCCTTTTTCGTTTTCGTAAACAACAAGTTCGGGCATCTTGGTCTAGCACCTAGGTTAAGGTTGAAGACGGCAGTGCCGCGGGCACACCGAGCTCTCTTCCAGCCGGTCTTCTCCGACTTTCCATCGCGTTGCGGCACACAACACGGCTGTGCGCCTACCGCTCACCACGCCGTGCACGTTCAGTGCTTGTATTCCAACCCCAGGGGTACGAGGAGCTCGAGAATTGACACTTTCGGAGTAGCTATCGATCAAGGCAGGTCTCAAGGACCAAGCGACGGGATCTTTAAAATTCCGTTTCGCTACACTAGCGATCACGGCAGGATCGGCTTTCGATTGACCTACTCTATCACATTTTCGTACCTCACTTATGTCGCGGGATAATCAAAGCCCTAATAATCTCGCCCAAAGATTGGATTATAGCCGGGCGCAAGGACGCACGGTTACGGCCTCTTCTAGAAGAAACGCAGGCCGTGGTCGGAACAGGCGAACCGGACAAGGCCGCAGGACTGCAGTAAATATGTCAGAACAAAGGAGTCAAGTGGGAGACAGGTTAGCCCTAGGACAGCAACAGCGCCTAACGCAAGCAGCACTGCCGGCGAAGGTCCGTCGGATGCTCATTTTTCGGAACCATTCAACGGAGCTAGCGAGGGATCTGTTCGCTTCCCTATGGCACCATCACCTCCGCCGCTTCTCTCTCAAACGCAACAAGAGCATCTGACGCCATCTCAACGCCACCACCGCCAACAGCTCAACCACCACTGTCAACGCCGTTTGCTCCAAATGGAACAAACTCCAATGGGATCGGTATAGTACCGATCCCCCATCGATGGTCGCACAGAAAAACACCTGGTACCAGCAAAACCAAATGCAACAATTTGGCCAGGCACTTCTAAACCAAGTAGCGACAGTGGTTCGAAACACAGTTGATACAGCAATGCTGAGAGTTCAGTTAGACTTGTCCCAAATGATCGCAGGAATAAAAAGGATTTCACACCCAGGAACGAATATGACTTACTCACGACCCGAGTCGAAAATTTGTCAGACGCAATGGCAGAGCTCAGAAGAGAAACCGGGATGCGACGGCTGCAATACGACGGCATTTCACCGATGCCAAACGAAAATGCTAGGAGGAACCACGACGACGGGGCATACACTCGTACACGTCCGGAGTTTGACGCAGGTCACTCTAGTTTGACACCAGGTGTCTGAGAACTAAGGCCAGCCGACTCCAGATTCTATATGTTGCTCTCATACAACAGCTACAGGAGGGCAGACAAACGTCAATTCGACCAACTAAACAGGCGCGAACTTGATTATGCAGGGCGGTTTCAGCGAAATCTAGATGTGTCCATTTCAAAAGAAGTAAGCTTTGCCGGGCATGAGCCTATTGAAATCCTCCGCTGGTTCAATTCGTATGTCAGGGCATGCCTGCAGGAAAACGTCCTAGAAGGTATTGCGATGAATCTGGCTTCAAATTGGTTGACGGGACCTGCGTTGACGCAATGGGAGCTCTATTTCGACTCCCCGACATTGGAGGGTTTAGTACTTGGCCGGAAGCGGTCAACCATCAATTGCGCACTTACTGCCCGGATCGAGTACTTGACAAAGAATATTCTTATGTGCAGAAAATGCGGCAGGAATAAACAGAACCGGTCCGCGAATTCCACAACCGGTTAACGAAGGCGACTGGAAATTTTCCTGGTATGTTTGATCAGCGAGACCTAATGCCTATTTTCCGGCGAGGCCTTCGGGATGATTTGTCAAACTGGGCACAGAGGCTAGACGTCAATGCAGCAGACCCGAGTGCTTTCCATGATTTAGTTTCGAAGGTTGCGTTTTTGAAGATCATCAGCATTCGACAATTGGAAACACGCAGGGTAAACCGAAAATCCCTACTCCCGGAATTATTCGGCATCGCAGCCGTAGCAACATCACCGCAAGGAGGCCTGGGTCCGAACTACCGACGCAACCCTTCCTTGTCCATAGAAATACAAACTCCCCAATGCGAGGAGAAGGAATTCAACCGCGGTATCCTGGTTCTACAGACTCTTCCCTTGATATATCCGATTCATTATATTCGGCGAAGAACGGCGAGGAGCCCGACATTGAGTCATGCGCTGAATCCATTATGTACAGCGCGGGGCAAGATGGGATGTCATCGACTTACGAACAAGCGCGAGGGTTAGCCCGCCAAGGCGACGTGCTTGCGGTCACCGCACCCGTACCCCCGCGTCAAGGGCGTATGAGCACATCACAAGATAGGCGCCGGGCGCTAACTAGATCACCAACTTTTGTTCATGGAAGTACGAAGAGTAACTGGATTCCCACGGATTCGATACCGGTCATTTATTACATATGTTACAATGAAGGGCACCGTTCCCCACAATACCCGCATTCACTAGCTGAAAATCGTCCAGAGATGCAACAATGGTTCATACAGGCGTTTCAGTCATTGGAGCAGTGGGTTCAAGAGTATCTGAAGCGCATTGGGCGTGCACCTAATAGCCTCGCCTGTTCAAGCAGCAATAGTGGTAGGAAGGGCGGTAGAGTCCAGGACGGACAATCTTTTGCTGATGATGACATGAAATCCCTCAACCAAGCGACTACACTGAGGCCACCTAATTCCCCCCGTTAGCCGTATGGCAGCCAAGGACAAATCTCTAAGCAGGGCACCTCCCAGTGTTCGCAACAAGATCCAAAGGAATCGATGAGTCCACAGGTGACTTTCTCTATCCCGGACTCAAAGAAATAATTGAGGGGTGTTTTCGCTCCTTGACCCGAGTGCGACAGGCGCCCCACGAACAAAAGGCTTTTTCGATGCTGTAGTTGTTCCAAGACGGAAGAAGCCTGCCCTTCGTTTAAAAAAGCGCGGCCAAACATGTGATGAGCCCGATATTTCGAGCAGATGTCAGATCTCACTTTCCGGAAATCGTAACCTATCTGCCTCGAGCGAAAATCTCGCTCACTCGACAGCAGAGAGTGACAGTCCGGAGGGTGCAAAGTTTTCGGAAGGCACTAAGCTTATATACAATGAACTGGAATCGAATTTGTGTTCCGATCCCCGAATGTCGACATCGAAACCCAGGTACACCGTGGGAAACCAGTTGGAATATAATAACACGAAGGTTACGACTGAACGACGGCCATTTGGGCTTGATGTTCGAACGTCACTTGGCGATTATCGTTCAGATCCAATTTGCATGCTTTCGTTAGAAACCTACAAGGTGAATGCCAAACTTGGTTTGAGAAAGAGTGATCAGAAACCGATGCTGACTGTTATTGACACAGGGCCCGGGCCCAATTTGATTCAAAAGGGAATGTGCCCCGATGAAGCATTGAAAGCGATAACCGTTGACACAGAGGTTGTGAATCTATGAATTGCATCGGAGCATCGACTACATGTTCTGGGGATCGTGAAACTTTTGGTAACAATCGGTTCAAAAACACGGCGGCGCCGTGGTCCTCTTGGGAACGACATACATAGACCGTCATGTCGAAGCAATATTCACCAAAAACCGGTTCATGGTTCTGACAAATGCGAGAAAATACCAGTGTTGAAGAAAAGAGCGTTGGAGCTAGTAATCACTGAGCAACTTGAGCCGAAAGAAATACCAGCTCGAGCTCAGCATGCACTTGATGCCGTCTGCGTTGTCGAACATACAGTGATACCCCCACAGACAGAAGCGCTTGTTCTAGTCCAGTGCCACCTTTCAGGTCTGCGAATAATCGAAGGACACAGTGAACTATGGGAAAAGAAATGCCTTATTGCGGCGAACGGTGATGTATATGTCAAACCATATGCCATATTCAGTATCAAAATCGGAAACTTCAACAAATATGCTGCATTGCAAAGAAACGAGCTGGTCGGTCGCGCAATCAAGGCACATGTCCCACTTGTTTGCAACAACGCAATTGAAGTAGTCATACCTGGGATGAATAATGTGACAGATACACTATCGATCTGATTCGAAGAAAAGGCTAAGAATGAACCTGTTAGCGATACGGTAAATACGGAATATTCGAAATCTCCAGGCGAGAGAGAGCCCTGCACTAACTTTCAATGCGTGGAAGAAATCTATCTTCACGAACTAAGTGAACCACAGCAGACCGAAGTACGTTCGCTGCTAAAACCTTATGAAAGTATGTGGTCAGGAAAATTGGTAAAAGTGAAAGGGGCACTCCACCGAATCGAAACCGGGAAAGGCGCCCGGCCGCCCGTTATGCTACCATACCGAGCGGGACCCCATAAACGAAAAGTGTTTGAGACAGAAGAGCAAAAAATGCTCGACAATTGTGTAATCGAGCCATCTCAATCTCCTTCGGCTGCTCCTGTGGTGTTAGCGCCGAAAAAAGATGGAGGTTGGCGTTTCTGCGTTGACTATCGCCGCCTGAATAGCATAGCGATTAAGGATGAGTATCCTTCACCGAGACTAGACGATTGTATAGACAGCCTGTAAGGAGCTCAGTTGTTTAGCACAATCGATTGCAACTGGGGATATTAGCAAATACCTATTGCAGAAGAGGAAAAGCACAAGACTGCGTTCACTTGCCCCCGCGGTATGTACTATTACAAGCGGATGCCTTTCGGCTTGACGAACGCCCCGGCAACGTTCCAGCGTGCCGTCCACTTCATACTTTCACGTTACCGATTCCAAACTTGCCTGGTGTACCTCGACTACATAATCGTCTTCTCGGATTCATTTGAGGAACACAAAAAGCGCCTGGGGCAGGTTCTAAATGCGTTACGCGACGCGGGACTGAGCCTGAAGCTTTCCAAATGCGAGTTTGGCACAAAGTCTTTCAGATATCTCGATCATCGAATAATGCCGGGAAGGATTGGTGTAGTCAACAAAAATTTTAGCGCAATTCAAAATGCAGAGTTCCCCAAAAGTATATCTCAGATGCGAGCTTTTATCGGCATGTGCAATGTTTATCGCCATTTTGTCCCGAACTTTGCCAGGGTAGCAGCTCCACTCACCGCTTTGACCGGCAAAGGAAACACTTCTGACTTGGCACCTCCCGATGAGTCACAGCACAAGGCATTTGAATTACTGAAGAAAGCATTGGTCGAACCACCCATTCTTGCTATGCCAAATCCGGATAAACCTTTCAGCGTTGACACTGACGCTTGCGAGTACCAAATAGGTGCTGCATTCTTCCAGGAGAACGTAGAAGGAGAACGCCCCCTGTTGGATTCTGGTCGAGGACGTTGTAGCCAGCGGAGAAAAATTACAGCGCCAGCGAACACGAGTGCTTGGCAGTGATATGGGCTATCGAGATTCTGAGACCGTACCTTGAAGGTTCTCATTTCACAGTACGTACTGATCATAGCGCACACAAGTGGATGATGAATTTGACAGACGCGAGTGGGCGCCTGGGGCGATGGAGGTTGCGACTCCTCGAGTTTGATTTCACAGCCAAGTATCGGAAGGGATCGGAAAATTCAGTCGCAGACGCTGTTTCCCGTCTGCCAACATATGGCTATCAATCCCTTGAACCGGACTTGGATATCCCCTGCTTCACTGTCGAAGCAAGGCAAAGCATAATGCGAAAGATATGCCTCTGCGCCCCTTATGAGTCGTCAGAATTACCAATCGCCATCCAAGCACACAAATGTACTTGTTGCCACCAAACACCCAAGCTCGTAGTGCTGTCAACGTTTGATGTCGACTTGTGGTGCATCTTCGACTGGGACCTTGTCGAGGACGAACAGGCCACTGACGCAAACATTCTCCTCACTGCTCAAAGCGACTTATCGCTCGTCACTGTCGAAGAACTACTAGCAGCCCAAATTAACGACACGAATTGCGAAGAGATTCGTGAGAGAATGGCCCGTGGCGAAGATATACTCCCTTTGTTGGACGATGGGCGTGGATTAATCATGCACCTGGCGCCTATCGATGGTACAAAGCAAATCCTAGTACCCCCTGGTGACCTGCGGACTCGCCTTCTGCACTTGGCCCACCACACCTCAACTTCTGGTCATCCTGAAACCACAAAGGAATTATATACGATGAGGAAGACATCGTATTGTCCATCGATGATAGAAGATATACGCAAGGTTTCTAAAGTATGCCATTTATGTGCGCAAGAAAGAGTCCGACTGCGCTCCCATCAGGCACCACTTAAACGTTTCCCAGCATCCCGACCCCTGGAGTCTGTCGCAATGGACTTACTTGGACCGTTACCAACAAGCTCGAAAGGGTACCGTTTCTTGCTGGTGATGACAGACCGCTTCAGTAAGATGACGCATGCTCTACCATTGAAGAGCATAACAGCACTGTCCGTATCCCATGCGTTTGCCAATCATTGGGTTCTCCACTACGGCCCACCGGCTGTAGTTCTCTCCGAAAACGGATCTCAGTTCACATCGAAGCTGTTACAGTACCTTTGTAAGATGCTAAAGGTGAAGAATGCATTTACAACAGCGTATCACCCCCAGACAAACGGTCAGGCCGAAAGATTCAATCGTACACTGCTCACAGGACTTCGTGCGTTCGTATCCGACCATCCAAAATCATGTTACGAACATTCAGGGCTCATAACATATGCCTATGACACTCAGGTTCATTCATCCAGCGGGATTGCACCGTTCGAACTGGTGTTGAGCGAGCCACCCCAGGGGTCCGTCCTGCGAAAAGAGCTATCCGAGGAGACCCTGAAATGTCCACGATCTTACAAGGAACAATTTCGCGAGGCTATCAAGAGGCTCGCCGAAGTTAGCGCTTGGAATATTTCCAGGGCTCAAGCACGTTACAAACGAAACTTCAACAAGAGAGTGAAACCATTGAATCAGGCAGTTACTGGAAACTGGGTTTACATCACTCGCGAACAGCCTGTTCGAGATGGAAGTGGAATCGCCGGCGACACAAATTGCAGTCAAAGGCGGAAGGACCACATCTCGTAATTAAAGATAGCGAGAACACTGTCACGATAAGATGAAACGATAACACGATTGAAGGATCTCAATCGCATCAGAACCTGAACACGACTCATCCGAATGGAAATATATCGGAGAAGAGGCCGCACATGACGCGGCCTGCCCTGTACCGGGTAAGACAGCGTGCCCAAAAACACCTGTGCGCATTATAAAACGTGTACGCACGCTGAGCCCCGCTCGAAAGGAGAGCAGCGACGATGATTCAAAAGAAATGGGGTGTGCGTCGCGAAGTGGTGCGAGTAGCGGAGATTCACGGGAGTTTCCTGTGGATCGCCTAATCGATTATCGCCCGGCGGATAACCAGTTCCAAATTCGATGGTATGGATTCGGGGCTTCCGATGATACATGGGGACCTGCCGAACACCTCGCTTGGAACATGATTGTAAGGTACTTCAAGCAGAAACAAGAGATTCTGCCAGGCAGTTTGCGAAGACTCCAACAAGCTCCAAAACGATAGCTGCTTCGAGCGGCGAATTCACGTTGTATTGGATGGCTCTTTCAATTATCAGAAGATTCCCGAAACATGCCCTGCACAATGAAGTTCCGGAGCAAGTGTCAATTATTCTGTGCCGCTAACTCGAACAAGTGCCCCACTGCAGCCCCACTGCACTATCAATTACTTTTGTTCGCGGTCATTACGAGCCCTCTATGAGCGCTCTCTCTTTCACTTTTCACTCATCCATATGCAGTGTACAATACGCACTCACCTGGTTCAAACGATCGTGCTGGACTCTATTTCGCGCCTTAACGCACTATTTTACAGTTACGCAAGATGTTTTCATGATTGTGAGGCTCTTATCTACCGGGCAGAATGCTGTATCTGAACAACTACAATTAGCATTCACTATCATGCGATGATTCGAAGTTTAAGATGAATTATTCCGCGCCCTCGCACATCAATTTTCGCCCAAAACCATCTTGATGCCTGCACATTCAGCCTATTCCGCCGCTACAGGCTCGATTATTTTCCTTATTTTGCACTGTACAACTGTTACCAAGTTGAATGATGCGTCAGAAGGAAAGCGTTAAATGGTTAGAGCTACTCGCTCACTATTGTCAATTTCCATTACTGGCCATCCGCGAACACAAAACCTCACTGAAGCACCTATGAGACGCCGGGCGTTTACTAAAATGTGAGATGCTACGTCGAATAACTGTACTAGCAAGTATGTATTGAAGTGAACTTTCGTTCCGTTTGACCTACAAATTTTGATGGCCGGAGCAAGGAAATTACAAAAGCAATTAGCTAGAATCTCTTTCAAGCAATCGAGTTCCGACCACTTATCGCGGCCTACAACGCTTGAATGGACTTGACTAAGTGTTGCTGTTCGATTTCAAGAATTCATATCGATATTACAACGAAAATTTAGTTAGAACCTGTTGCTGGACTCCTTACCATATTTCCGGACCTTAGCTGCAAGTGGATGTACATGCGTGACTCTCTCGATGAAAAACTAACCACTTTCGATCGCCAGGCGAATTTATCATGTACTATCTGCGGAAGCTACGAAAATGACATTCTAAGAGTTGTTCAAGCGGCTACGTTGGTTAAGAGAATCCAAACACGGATGTGCAAGTGAACGAAATCAATCTCCATTTCACTCGGTGGTCTTTCACCGCGAGCGCTTGCCGCTGCACATGAACCTTCCCTGACCAACTCCATGCCTTTCGCACGATCTAAGTGCCCACGCAAAGCCAACAAAACAGCATTAATTTCCGTTTGGTATGGCGCACCCTGAGAGAATTCCTTCAGGACGTCTTGCACGGCCTGGCGCTCTTGCACCAACCTATAATTATGTGTCTGGTCACGAAAAATTCGCGAATATCATGTGGGTTGAGAGACTGGAAAGGAAGCGTTAGGCGCAGAGCGTCCCATTTGATTGACTTAAGAGCGTTTTGGCACGAGTTTGCCTACTTTCGACCATCGGGCTCCTCGAGAATTATAGAACGAAAATGTTTCGCTAGGCGTGTCTTCGCGAAAGGGATCAAATTCATCCTCGTTGAGAACCTGTTAGCGAATACTTTCATCTGAACGCACGTTCTGCGCATCGCAGTTCCTAATCCTTTCCTCCAGCGGCTTTCGGGTCTTCACTATGCGACGAAAAGGGCGCTTTCTTCCTGTTTGCGCTTTGCCGATGCGCCCAACAGCAACTGACATTAGACTCCGAATGATTAACTGAACGCTCATTGCTCACATTCCTCCTTGCCAACGACCTTGCTGAAGTTGCTCCATGTGGGCCTTGTACACTCGGCTCTCGTCTTCAATTACTGAACCCATCTGAAGCTGGAAGTGAGAACCCAACGAAAGTTTTCCAATGGTAGTATGAACCAATATGTAACCCAGGGACGCATACTTTACGTCGTGTGAATTATTTTGTATGTATCGCCTGTTTGCATTACGAAAATGGTGGGAAATGAGCTAAAATCGGCAAATTCGAGGTACTCAGCAAAGACTAGAACTACGTCTACACTAACAAGTGACGCGATGCTACTGTTGATGCAAACATATTTCTGGTCCGAGCTTTCCTAAGCTATCATGGGCGCCCGGCGCCATTTGGCTAGTCATCAGCTCTTTTCTCGCGCGTTACAGAGTTCATAGCACCAATACGACTCTCTGCTCCTCTTGAAAGCGTAGATATGCCGAGCCCGACAAGAAGTGCAGCTGATCGTACCATATCTATATGACGAGCCTGTTGCTCTGGTGTTAACTGTTCGAGGTAGTATTCTAGCCTTTCCGTGTTCCGAATTGGACTTTGCAAACTTGACCCGGCAACAACGTACGTGCGATTTGGGTCAGAACTACCCCTATTCGGGTTAGTACTCGCTGACCTAGGATTAGAAGTCGGGGCTGACGATGTTCTCCCACAATTCCAGTTCCCGGAACCATGGGCTGTCCACGCCATCGATTCTCGACTTCGCTTCCTGCCACGGTTCGGATTTCTGTTTACTGCTTCTTCATGACGAGAGGCAGCTGCAATTTACCAAGGAGCTGGGCCTCCCAAGCTCATTTGGTCAACTAAAACCCCTGGAGGGGGCAATCTTTTCCACTCTTGGGTTCGCAGAGCCCATCCATTATCCGGCTCACGTCGTAAGTCATTCGGTCGTTCAACGAGTGGCGCTCATACGGAACCCCTACCCGAAGATTGTCCGCGCCTCCGCCTCAATTCGGGAATCACCCCAAGAGTTCCTTCACCAACCGGCCCTGCCGATTTCCAGGATACACAGTCGCCGAAGGCAAACAGGGGGAATTGGTAAACATTCTTTCTTGGAACAGTAGATCCTGATGGGTCAACTAGTCGCCAGTCGATTTCTGCTATCGCACCTAGTGCTTTTTCCAAAGCTAAGCCACTCCCAGCTCCTTCGCCTACCAGGAAGTCGGTCCCAATCTGTTTCATCAACTGTACAGTTCTATCTGGAATCCAGTGGAGGCGTTGAGATTCCAACTCTTCCATATTCAATCCCACTGTATCTTGCAGAAACAAGCATAAGGTGGTACCCCAAATTGCCCACGCCGCAGGATTCGATTCACGCAACGTAGGAGTCAATGGATTTCTTGCCATGAAAACGCCGTATGCTCGAACAGTCACCGGTCACCAACCTTCAGTCGAAACGGAGGCATGATATCTGCCAGTTCACTTGGGATAGATGGCCACAGAGCCTTCGTCAGCGGCTTCATTATCGACACCGGAGGCTCTTGGTAGCCTATGAGGCGTCCTGAAGACCACATAGAACTTCGTTCTCGAAGGCACTCCTCATAAGGCCTCCTTGCTGATCGCCGACAACTGGGCGCCGGGCGCTCATGTAAGTGACGCGAGTCGAATATCGCTAACTGACTCAAAGCGCTGTCTGAGAGCCTTGAGAGCACATCCGCCAGGCGGCCTGGATATTCATGCTCTCTTTGATTCGAAACGAAAGCACAATCGAAGTCAAACCACCAAGCAACACTCTTCGAGCAGGCAGCAGAGGCGTGTGGAGTCGGGACTTCATGCTTCAGCAACCGTCTCATGCGACCCATCTCTATCGTCCCCTCACAGAACCTTCTCGGCAAAGATTGTCGACCGTCACCCCGTGTTTTCTCAACACGCATACGCCAGTCTCGCGTACGAGCGATAGCCATCGCACCAATAGCTTCCTGCCCAGTGAACCCTTCCATTGTGAATCGATGTTCGTGGGTTTTCCATTGTTTCTTTTGCCTCGGAAAGCGAGTGATGTAGCGAAACGATATAATCGGCATCAGATACGAACCGACCTAGTATGGGGAAGGTACTGCTACCATCAGCCGCCCGGCGGCATAGTGCAAATTCCATTTTCGGGGATTACCACCTACTAACTTAGTAGGTACATAATTAGTTAATCATTTACAGCACGGCCGCCGATCGCTATATTTTTGCCTTTTTCGTTTTCGTAAGCAACAAGTTCGGGCATCTTGGTCCAGCACCTAGGTTAAGGTTGAAGACGGCAGTGCCACGGGCACACCGAGCTCTCTTCCAGCCGGTCTTCTCCGACTTTCCATCGCGTTGCGGCACACAACACGGCTGTGCGCCTACCGCTTACCATGCCGTGCACGTTCAGTGCTCGTATTCCAACCCCAGGGGTACGAGGAGCTCGACGATAGACACTTTCGGAGTAGCTATCGATGAAGGCAGGTCTCAAAGACCAAGCGACGGGATCTTTACAATTCCATTTCGCTGCAATAATCAATATATGTAGCGGTACAGGGTGAGCATAAAATATAAGACACCTTTTAATCATGGCCCATGGGAACAGTCCATAAATTTGGATCGATCTTACTTCAAGCGGCATCCTAGAACA
>JAAUYH010134003.1_pt1 | contig 12204 bp, 15 predicted proteins | sample 7278061 | NCBI WGS metagenome assembly JAAUYH01 (sample SAMN14350203, study PRJNA611818) | marine sediment metagenome | isolation source: surface marine sediment (0.6m) | place: French Polynesia: Moorea | collected 2018-08
GCTTTGTATAATTGTTTTAACGCTATCCATTCTTGGTAATCTTTCAACACTTTTACCTTACAGAAATGGATAGCTTTTTTCCTGATTTCTAAAAATTGTCCGAACCATTGCCCGATCTAAAAGATGAATTTTTTATTTTTATCGAAGTTATTGCCTTTATTTGTCTATCCTTTAGGATTGTCTTGCATTCTGTTGTTGGTCAGCCTATTTTTCAGTATTAGGAAGTCTCGCTTTACTTGTATCCCAATTTTATTATCTTTAGTTTTATTATTAACCACAGCAAATCCTAGAACCGCTAACTATTTGCTTCAATCTCTAGAAAAGCAATACCTACCTTTGACAGAAATGCCTACTGCTGATGCCATAGTAGTTTTGGGTGGTGCGACTAAAGGAGTATCTCCCCCTAGAACTTTAGCAGATTTAAATGAACATGGCGATCGCATTATTTATGCAGCTAAACTCTACAAAGAGGAAAAAGCACCTCTAATTATCTTATCGGGAGGCAGAATCGAATGGTTTGGTCAAGGAAATTCGGAAGCTGAAGATATGGCAGAAATTTTGGAATTGATCGGGATTCCTCCAGAAGTAATTATCAAAGAGGGACATTCTCTTAATACTCATGACAATGCCATTTATACTCAAAAAATCTTAGAAGAAAACAACATTAATAGTATTTTATTGGTAACATCAGCTTTTCATATGCCGCGATCGATGGCAATTTTTCGCCGTCTGGGAATTGAGCCAATTCCTGCACCAACCGACTTTTTGGTCAGCGAACAAGAATTAGCAGCAGTTGATTACAGTACAGAGTCGAAAATTTTGAGCTTTTTACCAGAGCCTAACAATTTAGCTCGTACTACTCTAGCGATTAAGGAATATATTGGCACGTTGGTTTATCGTCTCAAAGGTTGGCTCTAGATTCTGATATCAATCAACTACCATTTTTTCTCAGAAAGCGTAACAATGAATAGTGGAATTTTAATAATACTTAACTATGGCTAGGGATTTACGGGGATTTATCAAAATCTTAGAAGAGAAAGGACAACTACGACGCATCAAAGCCTTAGTAGATGGAGACTTAGAAATTGCCGAAATTTCTAACAGAATGCTTCAAGCAGGAGGACCTGGTTTACTATTTGAGAATGTAAAAGGTTCTCCCTTTCCTGTGGCTGTGAATCTGATGGGGACAGTAGAAAGAATCTGTTGGGCGATGAACATGGAGCAGCCAGAGGAGTTGGAAGACTTGGGGCGCAAGTTGGCAATGTTGCAACAACCCAAACCTCCGAAAAAGATATCCCAAGCTATAGATTTTGGTAAAGTTCTATTTGATGTAGTTAAAGCTAAACCAGGAAGAGACTTTTTCCCTCCCTGTCAGCAAGTAGTGATTGAGGGAGAAGATTTAGATTTAAACAAAATTCCGATGATTCGTCCCTATGCTGGGGATGCGGGCAAAATTATTACCCTAGGATTAGTAATTACCAAAGATGTAGAAACAGGTACTCCTAATGTGGGGGTATATCGCTTACAGTTACAGTCTAAAACTACTATGACTGTTCATTGGCTATCGGTTAGAGGTGGTGCGAGACACCTCAGAAAAGCAGCGGAAGCAGGTAAAAAACTCGAAATTGCGATCGCATTAGGAGTCGATCCTTTAATTATTATGGCAGCAGCTACCCCCATTCCTGTAGATTTATCGGAATGGCTCTTTGCTGGTTTATACGGCGGTAGTGGGGTAAAACTTGCCAAATGTAAAACGGTAGATTTGGAAGTACCAGCAGATTCAGAATTTGTTTTAGAAGGCACAATTACCCCAGGTGAAGTACTACCCGATGGTCCTTTTGGCGATCATATGGGTTATTACGGAGGAGTAGAAGATTCTCCCTTAGTGCGTTTTCAATGTATTACCCATCGTAAAGACCCCATATATCTAACTACTTTTAGTGGTCGCCCTCCCAAAGAAGAAGCCATGATGGCGATCGCATTAAATCGCATATATACTCCCATTTTACGCCAGCAAGTCTCAGAAATCGTCGATTTTTTCCTACCAATGGAAGCTTTAAGCTACAAAGCTGCTATTATCTCCATTGATAAAGCTTATCCTGGTCAAGCTCGCCGTGCTGCTTTAGCTTTTTGGAGTGCCCTACCCCAATTTACCTATACCAAATTTGTGATTGTGGTAGATAAAGATATTAACATCCGCGATCCCCGTCAGGTAGTATGGGCAATTTCTTCTAAAGTCGATCCTTCCCGTGATGTATTTATTCTTCCTGATACTCCCTTTGATACACTGGATTTTGCCAGTGCCAAAATTGGTTTAGGTGGGCGCATGGGAATTGATGCCACAACCAAAATTCCTCCTGAAACCAATCATGAATGGGGCGAACCTCTAGAATCTGACCCCGATACAGAGAGTATGGTATCCAGACGTTGGGCAGAATATGGCTTAGAAGATATTGATTTATCTGAGGTAAATGCTAATTTATTTGGTTACGACATGAAGTAAATCAACCTGATTATTAAAGCCCAATGGTGCGAACGTCTCGCTCGCTATCAATATTAGCCAAATTCCAGAAATTAAAGCCCCTCTCCTAATAGGAGAGGGGTTGGGGAGAGGTTTCTTCAATGCCCTCGGACTCACTACAATAGCCCAAAATCCAAACCTAAGCGGAATGCTAAAAATTGTCCTTGATGCTACTCCAGTCACCCCCCAACCCAGTGGAGTTGGATTATATGTAACCAATTTACTAGCCAACTTATCCTCCCTACAAAGCCAGGAAGACTTTGAACTAGGGATTATTTATCAACCAAGATTGAATAATTGGTTAAAAAGAAATTTAGCTTTTCCCGAAAACTTACAAACCTATCCCAATAAAAAGGTTTTACCTATTCCCGTAAAAATATCTAATATCTTAATTAATAATTTTCCTCAGTTATTTTCCAACTATCTCCAAAAATTTACTGACTCCGTCGATATTATTCACGGAACTAACTACAGTGTTTTTCCCTATCCCCAGAGCCGTAAAGTAATTACTATCTATGACCTAGCTTTTTTGAGATATCCCCAATATCTGGACTCCGTAGCAGCGAATTACGGTAAAAAAGTTAAAAAATGTTTGCAATGGACGGATTTAATTATTGCCATCTCAGAAAGTACCAAAAAAGATATTATCCAATACTTAGATATTGAACCAGAAAAGATTTGGGTGACTCCCCTAGCAAGTCGCTACACTCCCGATTATTTATCTCAACTTCCCCTAGATACAGTCAAAAAATCTATTAACTACGACTTTAATCAACCTTACATCTTATTTGTCAGTACTATCGAACCCAGAAAAAATATTACAACTCTAATTACTGCTTTTAACTATCTTAAGCAAAAACACGGAATTCCCCATAACCTCTTACTTATTGGTAAACCAGGATGGCGATATGAACCTATTTTTGAATCTATTAAAAACTCACCCTACAACCAAAATATCTATCATCTAAACTATCTCTCTGATCAAGCTGTTGCTTTTTGCTACAGTAAGGCAGATGTTTTTGCCTATCCTTCCTATTACGAAGGCTTTGGATTACCAGTCTTAGAAGCAATGACTCTTGGCACTCCTGTAGTTACTTCTAATGTTTCCTCCTTACCAGAAGTAGCAGGAAATGCAGCCTTAACCATCGATCCAAATCAGCCAATACAATTAGCAGAAGCAATATATAAAGTTATTAATGATAATCTACTACGTCAAGAATTAATAGAAAAAGGAAAACACCAAGCGCAGCAATTTTCTTGGCAAAAAACCGCACGACAAACTATTGCAGCCTATAAAGCTTTGTATTGAAAAAGCTTTATAGGCTGGATTGTTGGCAGTTATCATAATAAATAATAACTACTACAATTGATTTGTGAAAAACTCAAACCCCTAATCATCAATACTCAAAAAGAACCTCTCAACCACAACCATCAACCTCAAACACCCAACCCAAAGCTCTCTGTGTTCTCTGTGGTTTATTAAAAAATGATGTTCATGAATGATTCCTACTGATATGTAAATTTTAGAATTAGTATTGCCAATACTATAGCTATTTTAAATGAGGTAAATATGAATAATGCTGAATTGCGCCAAAAGATTGATAATCAATTAGATAAATTATCTCCTGACATACTGAAAATTGTAAGTTATTTTCTTGACTCTATCCAAATAAACAAACCTAAAGATTCATCTTTATTACGTAAACTCCCCCCCATTAAAAGAGGAAAAAAAGCCCAAGATTTACTCAAACATACAAAAAAATGGCAAGGAGAAGATATTGAAGAATGCCTAAATTATGTTCGTGAAACTGGTTCCGAAGCAGAATTTTAAACTTCACGTCTGATGTGATACATTAAACACTCTACCAATCAACAACTGTTAATTCAGTAACCCTATTTAATTGAACATCGCGAGTTACTAATTTTGCCAAATTTTGTACTGCCATCGCAGAAATAATGGCATCAGGTAGTTTCAAACGATATTGTTGGCGAATTGAAATGATTTGTTTGAGGAGGATTCTATTGTGACTCGATAAATCGATAATTTCTACTCTTAGTAAAAATTGTTCAAAAAGCTGTCTATCTGCTTCACTTAAGCCAGAAAAAGCTAAAAATTCAATTTGACTAATTACAGAAATACCAACCCACTCTGCACTTTGAAGCAATCTAATTAAGTTGGGGTCTTTTTGCAGCAGAGCAATAATAGCATTGGTATCCAATAAATAACGATTACCACTCATCTCTTAATTGTCTCTGTGCTGCTACCGCGTCTCCCTGCCAGCTAAGTTTTCCTACTAAATCAGAAAAATCATAGGATTTCTGTTTTTTATCTTTCTCTGTGACGGGATTAACAATTACTACTACATCCACTTTTCCCACCTCTAAATTAGTGGGCAGATTGATCTTTAACTGTCCACTGTCATCAATTTCTGTTGTGAGTTGTAAAATTTCCATTGCTGTGTATTTTTTCTAATGCTTCATTTAAGTCTATTACAGCTTAATAAAATTAATAAATTTAGTATAGCGATCGCTATTATAGTACCAATAATAATAACTACTACTAAAGTTTCGCTCGAAGAAAATCTTTTATCAATCAAGCGTGAATACTCTCATAATTCTTATTTTGTATATGTATACAATATGTTGTATAAAACAGAAATAATAATCATAATATGGCAACTACACACAAGCAAAAAGTAATTAATCTGAGAATTGATTAGAGTAGGAAAAATTAGATTGACGAAGCAGCTAGGCTTCAAGTAAAATCTTGTACTGAATTTATGATTGAGACTTCCTATAAGGAAGCAGAGCGCACTATTTTAGATCAGACACTCTACATCTTAGACGAAGTAGACTACGAATATTTGTTTTGTACAGATCATAAGCCAGACCCAAAATTAGTTAAATTATTTCGGAATAAAAGCTTTTGGGAAAAGTAAAATACTCTCTACCTCAACGGATTTGCTTTATTACGTAAACTTCCCCCCATTAAAAGAGGAAAAAAAGCCCAACATTTACTCAAACATACAAGAAAATGGCAAGGAGAAGATATTAGACTTGTTGGGAATTAACTCAAAAAAATGGACGAAACTCTTGTCTATCAAAGCATTCAGCGATTTTTGATTGAAAATATCCCTAAGCCTTATAGGATAAGCTTTTCAGACGTTTCAACTCTTATTACCCAACAAGTCTATTGAATAATGCCTAAATTATGTTCATGAAACTCGTTCCGAAGCAGAATTTTAAACTTCACGTCTTATTTACTCGACACAAACCATTGTAGCTAGATTATTAGAAGCAATGACTCTCGGCACTCCAGTAGTTACTTCTAATGTTTCTTCATTACCAGAAGTAGCAGGAAATGTAGACTTAACAATCGATCCCAATCAGCCAATACAATTAGCAGAAGCAATATGTAAAGTGATTAGCGATCAATTATTACATCAAGAATTAATAGAGAAAGGAAAACAGCAAGACCAATAATTTTCTTGGCAAAAAACAGCACAAAAAACCCTCGCAGCTTATAAAGCCTTGGTATAGATAAATTCTTTCAGGTTTATGGTAATCCAAAGTAACTATTGAGATTCAGCAACAACTAAAACAACATTATCTTGTTGATCAAAACCAGATGAGCTAGGATTATCCTGACCAATTTCAACAAGATATAGAAAAACTTGTTGATTTTTCTCAACGTTCAATACGTACTCACCATTAGATTTGACAAGGTAGTCTGTTCCGTTTATTTCTTTAATCTCATAGTCTGTTGTTACCGCGTAACTGCCATCATCCTGTAATTCACTAATAGTTATATTTATTCCATCATCCTGTATTTGAAATTGACTATTATTGCCATTAATAATTTGTGCTTTAGTTAGCACTAAACCTTCATCATCCAGAATTTTAAACACAGAATCTTGTTGGTTATTATTTTCATCAGTGTACCCATCTTTATAAGAAAAAGTATTACTTGTAATATCAAGAACTGAGACCTGAACGTTGTTTTTACTGCTCACAGGATCGGAAGAGTTTAAGCAGTTATCTTCTGCTGATGTATCTGGATTAGTCCAACTATTTCCGAGATAAGGGTCTGATGTCACCTCTATAGAATCACCTCCTGATAGATTAACTATTTGTGAAGTTGTATTATCATCTAGAATATCAGGACTATTGTCTGTAATATTTCCACTGGCATCAAGTGTTCCAATCTTAATTTCAGTTTTCATTTTCCAATTGGTACTAGTGTCACAGGCATAAACACTACCTAAAGAACGGACTGATACAATCGTATCGTTTGTACAACTAAGACTGCTCCCACTAACGGAACAAGAACCCCCAAGAGTGCCAGTAAAACTTGAGCCTTTATCAATAATAGCTGCGGTAGTTACATCATCATCGACTCTAGCAAAAGTTTTCGAGTCGGCTAAATAGGTTTCACTACCTGCATCAGAATCAAATACGCCACTGAAGAATAGATGAGCAGTTTCATAAGCGGTTTCATCTAAACCATCACTATCAACGTCTGGAATTGTCATTGAGTTCTCTAAACAAACAGCGAAACCAGGAACTTCTCCACTAATAGGGGTAGGAAACATTGTTCCCGCACAACCTGGGGTAGTCCTTTTTTGCAAACTATCTATTAAGATACTAGGAGTTCTTGCATTTAAAAATCCAGTTGAGGAATTAATAGAGTATTCTCCATCTGCATCAAGAGGTGGTCCAAGACGATATAAAGCTTGAGGTCCACGCCAATTAGAACTTATATTAGGTGATTCTTTTATGTAATAGGCGATAAATTCATCATCACCATCACCATCAACATCAGGAATTTGTAGTTCAAGTACAGTGGTTGAGTTTGCTACATCTGCGTTTCCTGGAGAATCTGTATAATCTGGATAGTTAGTCCAAACTCTCTTAGCTCTTCTAATTTCATCAGAAACAAAATCCATTGCACGGTTGATTTCGGCTCTTCTTTCAGTCTGGTCGCTATTATCTAGGGTGACATTCAACATCTGCATCAAGCCCCAACCAGCACCACCAATAACAATAGTACTTATTAATGCTCCGACCAATAATTCTGTTAAAGTGAAGCCATTTGACTTTTTAGATTGATTTCTTATTTTATAAAATTGATATAAGTTCATTTTTTATATGTAAAATAATTTAAAATTTAGCAATTGTAAAATTACTTAAAAACAGTTTACAATCTTGTTTTTAAGTATAATTTTATTTCTTTTGTTGATTTTTTAAATCAGTATAATTATTGATTTTCAGATTATTGTAAGTAAAGATATTATTAACTTGTTGCTGCTTTCAGATAATTAATTTCAAATTAACCTTGAATATCAGTTGAGTTTATTTCTTTTGGCAATTACCACCAGGAATATTACCAACAAATTCCCCTGTTCTCATAATTCCTATTCCACTAGTAATAGCAAGACATTTTTTTTCGCTACTATTATTTCCTGAAACAATAATTGTTTTTCCTAAACCTCCGTAATTCCCTTTATAGGAAAAAGCAAGATCAAATATATCAGGAGGAGAAGCTTCATTAGTAGTAAGAGTAACAGAATTATTTAAAGTTCTAGTGCTTAACAAACAACCATTAGGTGTACCAGTTATAGTTTTATCTATTCTATTAAAAGTAACTGTACAAGTTTTGCTGTTTTTAATCGCTTGTCTTTGAGCTTCTTTTAATGAACTTTCTACTTGTGATAAAGCATCTCTAACTTGATTTTGGTTGTATAAACCTATTAAATTTGGGGCTATTATAGCCGATAATACACCAATCACTATTACGGTAATTAGCATCTCAAGTAGAGTAAAGCCACTATTTTTTTTAGGGACATTGCAAAGCTGCACTAGGGATAACTTCAACATAATGTTCGGTAACGTCTTTTGTTGTGCCATTTTTAACTGATTGGGTAACATATCTTACTTTAAGAACTCTATGGGGAGGAGTACTTTCTGCTATATCTGTTGTGTTTCCAGTTGTGCCATCTATTAAACGACCATCACCTAGATAATCTCGATGTAGGCGCATTGTATAACCGAAAAAAGGTTCATCTAATTGATATGTATTTCCAGAGTATGCAGTGATTAATGCTTGAGCATATCCATTAGCAAGAGTATTAGCGGAACAAAGACTATCATTTCGTGCTAAATTTTCTGCTGTAGATTGAAGTGCTTCTATGTCTTCTTGAATTAGCTGATTGGAAAGCTGTTTTTCTTGAGCTTGTACTCTAATGAAAGTGGCTAAAACAATAGCTTGTAGAGAGCCAGCTAGAAACAAAAAAGTAATCAGGGTAGCAACAATAACTTCCATCAAGGTGAAACCTCGATCTTTACGAGAAGTTTTGCGATTAAATTTAGTTAGTTTGTAAGATATTGACATAAATAAAATTATTGAAGTTAGGGAATCACAATTGTTTTCCACTCAGTAGCATTACTGAGAGTAGGCATAACAAAACTGGCTCTACTCAAATACTCTTGATGACTGTCAGTATCAGAAGTAACGGTAACTGTTGAACCAGAGCTACTATCGTTCCAGTCATCAACCCAGATAGCCCCAATTACCCTAATAGTCTCGTCACTTGCTATTCTTATGGTTGCATCAGGAGCATGAATTAAGGCTTCAATATTAGTTATTCCTCCTCCTGTAAAACTGATTATTCTAGTTTTATCAGCAGCATCACAAAAAGAATAACTTATAGCAGTATTATTACCATAAATTTCTAAATTAGATGATGTATTAGTTAGAGCGTTTTTGTTGATATTGATTGTTCCTGCACTATTGTCAATAGTAATATCACCACAGACATACAGCATAATCCTTGTTCCAGAATTCACTCTAAGATCGCTTGTTAGAGTAAGGTTTCCATCAATAACGTAATGGTAGATATTATTAGTATCCTTAGCATTGTCAATATCCTGACCAAGAGCAGATGGAAGTTTTCCTCCTGCTGCCATCAATTCATTTAGGTTATTAGAGTTAGTTTTTATATATTTTGATGGCTCTGCTGGGGTATTTGGAAAGCTATATGGGATAGAAAATACTTTCTCACTATTAACATTGATACCATTATTAGGCTGATTAAGACCAGTCGGTACATTACAACCACTGCTTACTGTGGCAGGATTAGAAAAGATAATACTGTTGTAACCATCTCCTACATCCGTCAGGTCTCTATTATTATTATTATCTTTGCCAACTATAAGATTATCACCGCCAATATTTGTTACACTTGTACTGTCAATCCAAAGTGCTGGGTCTAAGTCAGTTAATTTTGGAGCTTCTCGGCGAATAGGAATATCGACTTGAATTCTTGTACCGCCAGTATCGTTTGAATTAGCCCTACCTTCAACTATTAGTCTTCCAATTGTATCGTTATTAGGATTTGTTCCTGGGACGACTGTTGCACCAGTAGCTCCATTAAGATATTGATAGCTTACTAGCTTATATTGTCCTAAATCATCATAGGTACTGGTGCTAGTAACTACGTTTTTAAAATTATTACTATTTATTGCATTAGTAATTTCAGTATTAGTATTACAAAGATTAAGATTATTCAGATTTGAATCTATCCAGTCTGAATCACTATACACTGCGATAGCTCTATTTCTACTTAGTAGCTGTTGGTATTGAGCAATACCAGTCTCTGCTGCTGCTAAAGCTATGGATGTGGATCTTTGAGTAATAGCATTTAGATTCTCATCACTGGATTTAACAATACTAAAGGTGCCTAAAAGAACCATAATTAATCCCAGTGAGATAACTACTGGAACAACAAATCCCTCATCATCTCTACCACGGCGTATTAAAAGGGTTTTTAATAATAAAAACTTCATTAATTATAAGATTGACAATATGGACACACTTTATTTACAGTGTGGTCTATCAAAACACAGATTGACTGTGATCTCGATCCTTGACATTTTCTAAAGAGTTTATCTAATAATAATTCGCCGAAGTAACTAAATACTTAGTTGTAGGTTAGGCAGTAGGTAGTAAGTACCAGTAATAACTTAAATTTCCCCTACAACCTAACACCTAATATTATTTACCTTTAAATTTGCTACAGATGATTGATGGGGAGACAAGGAGGACTAGGGAGATTAGGGAGATTAATGTACAGCATATCTAAAGTGATTTGATATAACACCTAACACCTAAACCCTAATACCTAAAGCCTGTTCTCAAGATTTTATATTTAACAAAGTAGAGGTACTTAGTACCGTTCAACATTAAGGACAGAACAAAGTATCTTTAGTGTTCCGACCTGTAGTAGGATTAGTTCCAGTTGCCATTTCACAGAGCATTTCTTCGGTAATAGGACGTAAAAGAGCATCAGTAAAGTCTGCTCCTTCAATATTTGCTCCCTCTAGCATTGTATTGGTCATATATGCTCCTTCTAGGATGGCATTTTTCAAATTAGCACGAGTCATGCGAGTCGATTCTAAATCTGCATATCTCATGTCTGCACCCTCAAAATTAACCCCTGCTAAATTCGCGCCAAAAAAGCGCACTCCTTGGACATTTGACCCACTAAAATCGCTACCTCGTAAGTTACTATGATCGAAACTAGCATCAGTCAATTCTTGATGGGAAAAGTCTTGGTTCGTTAAGGTTTGTTTATTATAGTCAATAGCAAAAGCTGGTGTAATCCAATTGCTAATTGCGATTACTACAATTAGACAAGATAAAATACTTCTAGTAATTATTAAGCTTATTTTCTGGTAATAGTTCATATTTCTCAACTAATTCCGACTTATGTTAAATAATAAATCTTTAAATGTTAAATGTTAAATGTAAATGGCAACCCTTGGCGAATTAGGAGAGCAGATTGTAGCAGAATGGCTTAAGTCTCAAGGATACGAAGTTATCCACTGTCGTTGGCGTTGTCGTTGGGGGGAGATAGATCTTATTGCCAAATATCAACCCAGTAATACTCTAGTTTTTGTTGAAGTTAAAACTCGCAGTAAGGGCAATTGGGATGAAGGGGGTTTAAAAGCAATTTCCTCAACAAAACAACAAAAAATCTACCGAACCGCCCAACGATTTCTGGCTACTTACCCTCACTTAGCAGAATTTTATTGTCGCTTTGACGTAGCTTTAGTTGGATATCAAAATAATTCCTTAATTATTAGAGATTATCTAGAAAATGCTTTTCAAATTTCAGATTAAACAATAATTAGCAACTCCTAAGTAAGTCTCTGATTTTATCAGATTGTTCATAAAATAAAGCTTCTCGTTTAATAGTATAGTCACGGTCAAAAGGTAAATCTATTGTTATTTCCTCTTTTACCCTACCTGGTCTTGCAGAAAGTACATAAATCCTTTGGGATAAAAATACTGCTTCTTGAACATCGTGAGTAATCATTAAAATAGTACAGCCAGTTTTATGCCAAACATCTAATAAAAATTGCTGCATATTTTCTTTAGTTTGAATATCTAATGCGCCAAAAGGTTCATCCATTAAGAGTATTTTGGGATTAGTTGCTAAAGCTCTTGCGATCGCAACTCTTTGTTTCATTCCTCCCGATAATTCTCTGGGATAGGATTTAGCGAAATCAGATAATCCTACTATTCTCAAGTAATAAGATGCTTCTTCTCTTCTTTCTTTAGGAGTAGTTCCTAATAGTTTTAACCCAAATTCTACATTTTTTTGCACATTCATCCAAGGATA
>JAAUYH010117200.1_pt1 | contig 12203 bp, 10 predicted proteins | sample 7278061 | NCBI WGS metagenome assembly JAAUYH01 (sample SAMN14350203, study PRJNA611818) | marine sediment metagenome | isolation source: surface marine sediment (0.6m) | place: French Polynesia: Moorea | collected 2018-08
CCGAACGATCAGACGTTTCTCGCCACCTCGCTGGCCTTTCCCTCCTGGGCACATTGGTTCGGAATCGACGATCTGGGCCGCGATTTCTTCACCCGCATTGTCTATGGCGCCCGGATCTCGGTGACGATCGGCTTTGCCGCGGCTGCATTTTCGGTGCTGATCGGCATCCCGCTCGGCGCCGCCGCCGGCTATTTCGGCGGGCGAACCGACTGGATCGTGATGCGCATCATCGAGATTTTCTCGGTCGTGCCGCCTTTGCTGGCCGCGATGCTGCTGGGCGCGCTGACCGGCGGTGGATTCTGGATGATCGTCTTCATCGCGGCGCTTTTCGGTTGGGTGCAGGTCTGCCTGTTGGTGCGGGCGCAGACAAAGGCGTTCAAGGAAAAGGAGTTCGTCCGCGCCGCCCGGGCTCTTGGGGCGGGGCCGGGCTACATCATCTATCGCCACCTGATACCCAATTCGGTATCGCCGATCATTGTCGGCTTCGTCTTGGCCATCCCACTCGCGATGATGCTCGAGGCGTCTTTGAGTTTTCTCGGGGTCGGTGTGCCACCGCCGACATCGAGTTGGGGTCAGATGATCAATAACGGTTTGAACTTCATGTATTTCTACTGGCATCTCGCGGTTTTTCCCACGGTGGCTTTGGCCGTGACGGTGTTGGCGACATCGCTGTTCGGCGATGGGTTGCGCGATGCGCTCGATCCCACGATGGAGGGTCGGTGAGATGGCTGACCAGACGTTGCGCTCGTTGTTTTTGATCGACCCCGACATTGTCTTTCTCAACCACGGTTCGTTCGGCGCTTGCCCCGCGTCCGTCTTCGAACGGTATCAGGCCTGGCAGCGCCGGCTCGAGCGTCAACCCGTCGCCTTCCTCGACCCCGACCGGGGCTACGGCAAGTGGATGGCTGAGACACGCGCCAAGCTGGCAGCGGAACTCGGCGCCCGCCCCGATGACATTGTCGGGGTGACGAATGCGACCCATGCCCTGAACATCGTGGCCCGCTCGCTTCCGCTCAAACCGGGCGATGAAATCCTGACCACCGACCACGAATATGCCGCGCTCGAAAAGACATGGGCCTTTGTTGCAGCCCGAACGGGCGCACGGGTCGTTCGTCAAGAAATCCCGCTACCGCTCGAAAGTGCGGAGGCGTTTACCGAGGCAATGCTCGGCTCGATGACGGACCGTACGCGCGTGCTGTTTCTCAGTCACATTACCTCGCCGACTGCGCTCTTGTTTCCTGTCGAAGAGCTGGTCGCCGAAGCACGCCGCCGCGGCATCTGGAGCATTGTCGACGGTGCGCATGCGCCGGGACACATCCCCCTCGATCTCGATGCGCTGGGCGCGGATTTCTACGCCGGCAATTGCCACAAATGGATGATGGCACCAAAGGGCGCGGCATTTTTGCATGTTCACGACCGCCATCAGACGATGATGGACCCGCTGGTCATTTCCCATGGCTGGCAACCTGATCGCGCGGCGGAATTCGGCCCGTTTGGCGGCACGGCTTTTGTCGACGCCATGGAGATTCAGGGCACGCGTGATCCTTCAGCCTGGCTGTCCGTGCCCGATGCGTTAGCGTTCAGAGAGTCTCTGGACTGGCCCGCGCTCGCCAGAGAATGCGCAGAGCTGGCGCAGCAGGCCTCTGTTCGCCTTGCCGCGGCCACTGGGCTTCGGCCGCTGGCCTCTCCGGAGTTCTGCGCCCCGCAGATGGTGGCGCTGCCGGTGCCGCGGTGTGACCCGACATGGCTCAAGCAGGCGCTTTACGATCAGCATCGCATCGAAATCCCGGTCCTGAACTGGGCCGGGATGACGATCGTGCGCCTCTCGGTCCAGTGCTACAACACCGCCGATGAGGTTGACCTCTTGCTCCGGTCGCTGGTCGAGTTGCTGCAATTGCCGAAAGCGGCGTGAGGATCGGCACCTGCAATGGTGGATAGCCCTCTAACCTATCTCGACCCGATCGAAACACGGAACCGAGGCGATGCGGTTCTGGACGCATTGGCCGAAATGGTCACCTTGTCGGGCCTTTCGGTCGGCGACAGGCTTCCACCGGAGATTCCCCTTTCGCGACAGCTCGGAGTCGGCCGGTCGACCATTCGCGAGGCGCTCAACCGGTGGGAGGCGCTTGGCATCATTCGACGGCAGCGCGGCGTGGGGACGTTCATCGCAGCACCCATTCCCGCTCCGGGCGGCCCGGTCGACGCGAATACAGTTCTTGAGGGTGAGGCGATCCTGCGGGTTTTGGAGGTCCGCCGAACATTGGAGACCGCGGTATGCCGGCTTGCGGCCGATCGCGCCACGCCTGAGCAACGCCGGCGCATCGACCGGCTGGGGACCGAACTGCTGGAGGTTGTCGCCCGCGGCGAAGACTATCGGCGGGCGGACATCGCCTTCCACACCGCCATATCAGAGGCTTCCGCGAACCCGATATTCACGCAGTTGCTGACCTATCTTGATCAGGCGTTCGAGAAATCCAAGGAGTCGCCCTTCAACCGCGCGGCGTTCGGCGTTGACAGCTTTCCCTATCACCGTGACCTGGCCGACGCCGTCATAGCAGGCGATGCTGACCGCGCCGAAGCAGCGGTGGAAGCGATCATATCGACCGTCCGGCGCGAAGTGGAGCTGATCATTCAGTCGAACGCCTGCCCTGAATGACCGGAAGGGCCGGCGGCTACGGGGCCGCCGACCCGCACGGTCCGATCAGCGCAGGTTGTCGGGGACGGAGACCCCGGCTTCCTCGTAATAGCGCAGCGCGCCCGCATGCAGCCTGAGCGGCAGGCCGGCCAGCGCCGCCTCCAGCGACATCGCCTTGGTCGCCGGGTGGATGTTCTGCAGGAAGCCGAGATTCTCGTAGATCGCCTTGGTGATCTGGTAGACCGCCTCCTCGTCCACATCGGCGTTGACGGCCAGGAAGTTCGGCTGGGCGATGGTGCGCACATCGGAGTCCTGGCCGGGATAGGTGCCGGCCTCGATCACATAGGGCGTCCACAGGCCGAGCCCGGCATTGGCCCGCTCGATCTGCGCGTCGGTGAAGCTGAGGATCTGGACCTCGTCGCCGACCGCGGCCGCCAGGCGGGTCATGGCGCCGACCGGGGCCCCGGCCGCCGGGTTGACCGCGTCGATGGTGCCGTTCTGGAAGCCCTCGGCGCTGGGGCTGTAGCCGACATAGGCGACGTCGAAATGGCTATCCGGATCGGCGATGCCCAGGCCGCCGAGCAGGTGGCGGTTGGACCCCTCGGTGCCGGAATTGCGGGCGCCGATGGCGAAGGTCTCGCCCTGCATGGCGACCAGGTCGTCGATGGTGCCGGTGTCGACGAAGTCGCGCCGGATGGCGAAGTGCTCGACGTTCTGCCACAGCATGGTGACGGCGCGCATGTTCTCCTGCGGGCCGTCATCGGCCAGCGGGCCGGTGCCGTTGGCGGCATAGGAGCCGAACAGGCCCTGCACGATGGCGAACTGGGCCTGATCCTCGCGCAGCAGCTTGACGTTCTCGCCGGAGCCGGCGGAGGTGATCGCCGACATGGCGATGCCCTGGCGCGGCTCGAGCTTGATCTTGACCAGCGTCGCCAGGGCCACGCCGACCGGGTAGTAGGTGCCGCCGGTGCCGGCCGTGGCCAGCAGGTAGGAGCGATCGTCCTGAGCCTTGCCGGGGGTCGTGGAGAGTGTCGCCATCGCGGCGACCAGACCGGCGGTGAAGACCGTCCGGACCCAATTGAACTGCATGTCCTGTGCCTCCCTAGGTGTGCGGGTTTCCGCAGTCTTGGCGTCCGCCCGATGGCGGGACGCGAATTCAAGGGCGGCACTATGCGAAAATCTCGGGCGAGCGGCTAGAGGAAGATGGCGAGAGCCGTCAGACACCGCATGAGCGGCCTCGAACGCCGCGTTCTGCGGTCAGCACCCGCCGCATCGCTTAGCCCCTTGGCCCGTGCAGGGCTATTCGCCATACTCCGCTTCTCTTCTGGGGTCCATCACACCCGTCTTTCCGGAGGTTCTCGGTGGCGCCATTCTCCCCCGCCGGCATTCCGCGCCTCGTTGTCGCGGCGGCGGTCTTGATCGGATTCGCCGAGCCGGCATTGTCCGCCGAGGCCGGAGGCGATGCGCCGCATCTGGACGGCGGTGACCTGTCCCTGATCGCGGTGGTCCCGTTCGTCGGCATCCTGCTGTCGATCGCGGTCTTTCCGCTGGTCCTGCCGCAATTCTGGCACCGGCATTTCGGCAAGATCTCGGCGATCTGGGCGCTGGGCTTCCTGATCCCCTTTGCCGTCCAGTTCGGCTGGGAGCTGGCGGTGTTCGAGGTGCTGCACGTGGCGCTTCTCGAATACATCCCCTTCATCATCCTGCTGGGCGCGCTGTTCACCGTGGCCGGCGGGGTGCGGGTGAAGGGGGCGCTGGCCGGCACGCCCCTCGTGAACACCGGCATGCTGGCGGTCGGCACGGTGATCGCCAGCTGGATGGGCACCACCGGTGCCGCGATGCTGCTGATCCGACCGCTGCTGAAGGCCAACGAGAACCGCCGCTACAAGGTGCATACGGTGGTCTTCTTCATCTTCCTGGTGGCGAATATCGGCGGCTCGCTGACGCCGCTCGGGGACCCGCCGCTGTTCCTCGGGTTCCTGAAGGGCGTCGATTTCTTCTGGCCGACGACGCATATGTTCGTGCCGATGGTGATCGTGGCGGCGATCCTGCTCGCTCTCTACTACGCCGCCGATGCCTACCTCTACGGCAAGGAGGGTGGCGCCGTCGCCCATGCCGAGGACGAGATCGACGAGCGACTCGGCATTGAGGGCGGCATCAACATCCTGCTCCTGGCCGGCGTGGTCGGCGCCGTGCTGTTGAGCGGCATCTGGCGGCCGGGTGTGGAGTTCACGGTGTTCCACGTCCATGTGGAACTGCAGAACCTGACCCGCGATATCCTGCTGATCGCGCTGGCCGGCGGTTCGCTGATGCTGACCAGCGCCGAGAGCCGCAAGCGCAACGGCTTCACCTGGTTCCCGATCGTCGAGGTCGCCAAGCTCTTCGCCGGCATCTTCCTGACCATCATCCCGGCGATCGCGATCCTGAAGGCCGGCACCGACGGCGCCCTGGCGGCGGTGGTCTCCGCCGTCAGCGATTCCGACGGGCAGCCGGTCAACATGGCCTATTTCTGGCTGACCGGCATCCTGTCGAGCTTCCTGGACAACGCCCCGACCTACCTCGTGTTCTTCAACACCGCCGGCGGCGATCCCGAGGTGCTGATGGGCCCGCTCAGCCAGACCCTGCTGGCGATCTCGGCGGGCGCGGTGTTCATGGGGGCCAACACCTATATCGGCAACGCCCCGAACTTCATGGTGCGGGCGATCGCCGAGGAGCGGGGCATCCCGATGCCGAGCTTCTTCGGCTACATGATCTGGTCGTCCCTGATCCTGCTGCCGATCTTCGCGCTGGTGAGCTGGATCTTCTTCCTGTAGCGGGACGCCGACCCGCTGTCAGTGCGACATCACAAGCGGAATCGGGCACTTGTTCAGCATGTCCTTGGTGACGCCGCCCAGCAGCGCCTCACGCCAGCGCGGCCGGCTGTAGGCGCCCAGCACGATCAGGTCGGCCTTGAGGTCTTCGGCGTAGGTCAGGATCACCTGGGCGGTGTCGCCGCGCTCCATGACGTCGCTTTCCTGCTCCGCCTTGATGGCATGGCGTTTCAGATAGGTAGTGAGGTCGGCGCCTTTCTCGAAGCGGTTGTGCGGCTTGTCGGTGGTCAGGACGTACACATGTTCGGCGGAATCCAGCAGGGGCAGGGCGTCACGCACCGCGTGCGCCGCCTCGCGCAGCTCCTTCCAGGCGATCAGGACGCGCTTGCCGATCGGCTGCGGCTGCCATTCCACCGGCAGCACCAGGGTCGCGCAGGCCGCCTGGGAGACCAGCTCGTCGATCGTGTAGATCCCGACATGGTCCTCGTAGACCCAGCCATGGTCCTCGCTGACCACGATCAGGTCGGCATAGTAGCTGCGGATGGCGAGCAGCTCGTTGTGGTCGCCCTCCAGAACCTCCCAGTTCCAGTCGATGCCTTCGCCCTTGCAGCGCTCGGTGACCTCCTTCTCCACCGCCTCGGCCTTCTCCCGCGCGATCGCGGTCGCCTCTGCGATGTAGGCGGCCGAGGCGCCGCGGCCCTGGATCGCCGCCGGCATGCCGGCCGGCGAGGTCAGATAGGCGATCTCCAGATGCGCCTTGTGCGCCTTGGCGAGCAGCACGGCCGTTTCGAAGCGCCGCATATGGGCGTCGTCATTGCCCATATGCAGGAGGATGTTCTTGATCGGCATCGGGGTACCTGCGGGTTGGGAGCGTGCCTTGCATATGCCCGACGGAGGGGCCCGGTGCAATGACCTACGACAATTCCCCGATCTCGTCGCCGTCGGTCTCGGGCGTCCGGTCGACCCGTGACAGCGCCCATTGCGTCGCCATCGGACCCAGCAGCTCGAAGATGATCGTGGTCCCGATGGCGGTCACCAGGATCTCGTCCCGGAACTCCGGGAACGCCGTCGCGGCGACCAGGGCCATGCCCAGCGAGACGCCGGCCTGCGGCATCAAGGCGACGCCGACCCAGTTGCGGTAGTCCGACCGCAGGCCCACCAGGGCGCCGCCGATCCAGCCGCCGGCGACCCGGCCGATCACCCGCAGCACCAGATAGGCCGCACCGATGCCGCCGATCGCCGGCAGCGCCGCCACGTCCATCGACGCCCCGGCGAGGACGAAGAACAGCACCATGAAGGGCCATTCGACGTTTTCGATCTCGTGGAACGGGTAGGTGTGATGTCGGGCCAGATTGGCGACCAGCAATCCGGCGACCATGGCCGCCAGCAGGAACGAGGCATGGATGGCGAGCGCCAGGCCGCCGCAGAGGAAGACCACGCCCAATGCCTCGATCTGGGTCGGCTCGCCCTTCTGCAGCCGGCCGGTGAGGTAGGCGGCCGGCAGACCGACGACGACCCCGATCAGCAGCGCGCCGCCGATCTCGATCAGGCCGGCCTGCAGCGCCTGGGACGGGTCCTGGCCAAGTACGGTCTGGCCCCAGGCCAGCAGCAGGCTGAAGGCGATCAGACCCCAGGCATCGTCGATTGCCACGATGGCCAGCAGCATCTGCGAGAACGGGCCTTTGGCGCCGCTGCGGTGAACCACATCGACCGTTGCCGCCGGCGCGGTGGCGGTGGAGATGCCGGCCAGCACCAGGCACAGGATCGGATCGACGTCCATCAGCCACAGCCCGACCCCGACCAGCGACGCGGTGATGACCACCGCGCTCAGCGAAACGCCGAGGATCGCGGTGCCGTCCTCGGCCAGCACCTGCCGCGTCAGCCGGCCGCCCAGCAGGAACGCCACCATGACCAGGGCGATGACGGCGAAGATCGGGTACCAGCCGTTGAAGGCGACCGGCAGCACGTCGAAGCCGGACGGCCCGGCGGCAATTCCCACCAGCACCAGAAGCGTCACCCGCGGCAGCCGGGTGCGCTCGCCCAGCACGTCCATGGCCAGGCCGGCCAGGAGCAGGGCGCCGATGGTGATCAGGACGACATGGTCCGGCATGCGGGCTCCAGGCTCAGGCGCATGACGGTTGCGGGCGCTCGGGGGGCGCCGGAATAGGGCGTTTGCTTGCCGCTACTATAGCGACACCGGCGCGGTGCTCAACGGGCCACCAGTTCCACCCGGCGATTCAGCGCCCGGCCGGACTCCTCCTCGTTGGACGCGACCGGCGCCAGGAAGCCGACGCCGTGCGCCGCCAACCGGCCGCGGTCGATGCCGTAGGTCGAGACCAGGTCCCTGACCACCGATTCGGCCCGTTGGCGGGACAGATCGAGGTTGTAGTCCAGGGTGCCGGCATTGTCGGTATGGCCGACCACGTGCAGCGACAGGTCGGCGTCCTCCTGCAGCAGCTTGCCGATCTCGTCCAGGGCCGGACGGGAGGCGGGCAGGATCTTGGCGCTGTCGAAATCGAACTGGATGCCGTAGAGGGCGACCGAGCCGGTCTCGGCGATGGCGTCGCGCATCTCGTTGGCCGCGACCGCGACGAGCTGGCTCTGCATCTGCTCGGTCTCGATCACCACCAGCCGGGCATAGGTCCAGCCGGCCCGGGAGCCGCCTTCCGAGGTGTTGCGGACGATGTAGAGCGACAGGAAGGTGGCACCCTCGGGGCCGTCGGCCCGGACCGCCCGGTAGCGCTGGTCCTCGTAGTTCTCGGCGAAGCGGGCGATGTAGGGCACGACCTGGTGGTTGAAGCCGCGCCCGCCGCAATCCTCGTTCTTGCAGGCAAAGAGGGTCTCGAAATCGCCGGCCTTGAAAGCGTTCTCGTAGGTGCGCATGACCTCCAGCGTCGAACGGTCCGCGCCGATCTCATAGATCGTCTTGGTGATCCGGCCTTCCAGATGCTCGAAATCGCCCATCTCGTTGCGGTTCGGCACCGGCCCGGTCAGCAGGTCGTACTCGTCGAACTCGACGACCTCGTGGCCGATGATCACCGAGCCGGGAAAGCGCTGGCCGAGCACAGGATGATCCTGGCTGCCGGCGACGTCCTGAGCGGCGGCCGTGGCTGCGGCCAGCGTCAGCAGCAGGGTCGCAAGGGTGGCAACGAACAATGGGGCACGCATGGATGATCTCCGTGCTGGGGGTCGCCGGGGACCGGCGAGCGGTGTGTTGCGCGCAGCAGTATGGCCGGTGGCGGATACAGCGCCGTCACATCACTCCGCCGCCAGCCGTTGATCACCGGCCGCGGCGGCGGCCGGCAGGTCGATGCGCACCAGGAGGCCGCCGCCGTCCTGGCCGTGCAACAGGGTGACGGTGCCGCCATGGCGCTCGGCGATCTCCTTGACGATCGGCAGCCCGAGGCCGCAGCCGTCCGAGGGGCCGCCGGGAACCCGGTAGAAGCGCTCCAGAACGAGGTCGCGGTCGGGCTCCGCGAGCCCGGGGCCGTTGTCCTCGACCTCGAGCCGCACCCGGCCGGACGGTTCTCCGGCGCTGACGCGGACCGTGACCCGGGCGCCGGAACCGCCATATAGAACAGCGTTTTCGATCAGATTCCTGAGCAACTCCGTCAACAATGTCTCATCGCCGGTCACGTGTGCCGGGCCGGCGCCGCGTTCGAAGCCGAGGTCGATGTCGTGCTCCAGCGCCATGGGCACCCAGTCGCGCGCCACCCCCTCGGCGATCGCGGCCAGATCGACGCTGTCCCGGCGACAGGGCGCGCCGCCGGGCTCGGCCTTGGCCAGGGTCAGCAGCTGGTCGGCGAGGCGGCTGGTGCGGCGGGTGCTTTCATGCACCCGGGTGAGGCTTTCGCGCACATCCTCCGGGTCCGGCGCACGCAGGGCGAGCTCGGTCTGGGTCTTCAGCGCCGACAGGGGCGTTCGCAGCTGGTGCGAGGCGTCGGCGATGAAGCGGCGCATGCGCCCCATGCTGCCGTCCAGCCGCCGCATCAGATCGTTGATGGCGACCACCAGGGCCCGGACCTCCCGCGGCACATCGCCGTCCAGCGGCGCCAGGTCCTGCGGCGAGCGGGACTGGACCGCCCGCTGCAGCTGGCGCAGCGGCGCCAGGCCGACGGCGACGCCGCCCCAGATCAGCAGCGCCGCGCACAGCACCAGGAGCGCCAGGCGGATGCCGGCGCCCAGCACGATCTCGCGCGCCAGCAGGTCGCGCTCGTTGCGGGTCTGGGCAACCTGGATCTCGACCTCGCCGCGCACGCCGGGGCCGGAGATCGGCTGGCGCAGGACGGCGACGCGGACCTTCGAGCCGCGATAGTCGGCGTCATAGAACACCGTGGCCTCCTCGGCGCCGTCCGGAAGGCCGGGCAGGTCGCGATAGCCGGTGACGAATTCCTCGCCCGGCCCGGTGACCCGGTAGAACACGCGGTCCTGGGCGGCGGAGGAGAACATCTCCAGCGCCACATAGGGCAGGTCGACCTCGATCCGGCCGTTCTCGGCCACCACCCGTTCGGCGATCGCCAGGGCCGAGGCCATCAGCAGCCGGTCATAGGCCTTGTCGGCCTGGCGGATGGCGTTGACATAGGTGTCCGCCAGCAACCCGGCGCAGACCAGCACCAGCGGGATCAGCAGCCAGGCCAGCAGCCGCCGGCGCAGGGACCAGCGTCGCGGCGTCATGGCTTCTCCATCAGATAGCCCAGGCCGCGCACGGTGCGGATCACCACCCCGGCCGGCACCAGCTTGCGGCGCAGCCGGTGCACGTAGAGCTGGATCGCGTCGAGCCCGGCCTCGTCGTCATAGTCGAAGATGTGGTCGGCGATCTGCTCCTTGCTGACCACCTTGCCGGCCCGGGACATGAGGATCTCCAGCACCGAGATTTCGCGGCGCGGCAGTTCCAGGCCCCGGCCGTCGAGGGTGGCGGTGCGGCCGACGCTGTCGAAGGCGAGTGCCCCGAGCACGATCTCCGGACTGGCGATACCGGCGCCGCGGCGCAGCAGGGCCCGCACCCTGGCCTCCAGCTCCGGCAGGTCGAAGGGCTTGGTCATGTAGTCGTCGGCGCCGAGATCGAGACCGCGGATGCGGTCGTCGAGCTCGCCCCGGGCGGTCAGGATCATCACCGGCGTCGCCGAGTTGCGGGCTCTCAGCGCCCGCAGCACGCCGAGCCCGTCGAGTCCGGGCAGGGAGAGGTCGAGGATCACGAGGTCGTAGTCCTGGACCGCCAACACCTCGTCCGCCTCGCCGCCATCCGCCGACCAGTCGACCGCATAGCCGTCCTGCCGCAGCGCCCGCTGCAGCCCGTCGGCCAGAGTTCTGTCATCTTCGACCAGCAAGATGCGCACCGCCGGCGTCCTCCCGGGAGGCAGTGTAGGCCATGCAAGGGGCGACGCGAAATTCGGCCGGCGGGGAAGGGGATCGACGGGTGCTTGAGCAACTGACGGATTGGCGGCGCGCCGAGGCGGCGGCCGACATCCACATCCCGGTCAGGCGATGAGACGCCTTGGCATAGGGCTGCTGATCCTGGCGGGGCTGTTCGCGGTGCTGCTGGCCGCCGGGCTGCTGGTGCCCGAGCGCCTCGTCATCCCGGTCGAGGGCGCCGATGAGAACGACTGGAACCACGAGACCTTCTGGTACGCTCCCTGGGGCGCCTCGGGCGTGCATCGCGGCATCGACATCTTCGCCGCGACCGGCACGCCGGTGGTGGCCGCGACGCCGGGACTGGTGGTGTTCCAGGGCGAGATGGGCCGCGGCGGCAACGTGGTCCTGGTGCTGGGGCCGAAATGGCGCTTCCACTACTACGCCCATCTCAGCCGCATCGACGTGGAGCGCGGGCAATGGGTCGGCCGTGCCGAGACGGTCGGTCTGGTCGGCACCACCGGCAACGCCGTGAACCGCCCGCCGCACCTGCACTACACGGTCGTGACGCCGCTGCCCCATGTCTGGGTCGATCTGAGCGGCCCGCATGGCTGGCAGCGCATGTTCTTCCTCAACCCCCACGCCATGCTGATGGCGCGGTGAGTCGGGGCCGGCGAAAGGCCGGTGAAATCCGCGCCGTGCTAGGATCGCCCGCCTTGCGACAAGAAACGGGTGGGGGACATGCACATTCACCGGGTGCGCAGCCATCGGGAATCCGAGCGACTGCCGAAGACCGAGCAGCTGGCCTGGCGGATCGCCGAGGTCGCCGCGGATCCGGTCCCCATCGAGGCCGATGTCGCGGAAACGGTCGGCGACCGCATCATCGACAACGCCAGCGTTGCGATGGCGGCGATCAACCGTCCGCCGGTCGCGACCGCCCGGGCGCAGGCCTGCGCGCATCCGCGCGCCGACGGGGCGTCGCTGTTCGGCCTGCCGCCGGACCAGCGCGTGGATGCGGAGTGGGCCGCCTGGGCCAACGGCACCGCGGTGCGCGAGCTCGACTTCCACGACACCTTCCTGGCCGCCGACTACAGCCATCCCGGCGACAACATTCCGCCCTTGCTGGCAGTCGGCCAGCAGCTCGGGCTGGACGGGCCGGCGCTGCTGCGGGGTATCGCCGCCGCCTACGAGATCCATGTGAAGGTGGTGAAGGGGATCTGCCTGCATCGGCACAAGATCGACCATGTCGCCCATCTGGGCCCGGCGACGGCCGCCGGGCTCGGCGCCATGCTGGGCCTCGACACCGATACCATCTACCAGGCGGTGCAGCAGGCGCTGCATGTCACCACCGCCACCCGGCAGTCGCGCAAGGGCGCGCTGTCGAGCTGGAAGGCCTTCGCCCCGGCCCA
>JAAUYH010031751.1_pt1 | contig 12201 bp, 10 predicted proteins | sample 7278061 | NCBI WGS metagenome assembly JAAUYH01 (sample SAMN14350203, study PRJNA611818) | marine sediment metagenome | isolation source: surface marine sediment (0.6m) | place: French Polynesia: Moorea | collected 2018-08
AATATTTTTATGGTTGGTCCATTATTTACTATGTGGCTTGTGCGGAAAGGAAATTTATCAAGTCAAAAATTTCTAAATGACATTTTATTCAAAAGTTTACCATCATACAGGAAAAGTAGTTCATCATAGAAAATTCGGTTTACCTGCCGCATCGAAATTAATTGAGAGGAACTTCATCTCCTCTAAATAGGCACTACACTCCTCAACTACAGCTTTTAATTCGTCAGATAATTGCTCTCTTCTCCACAAGTAATCTACATCTGGGATCATCCCACAAATTATCTTAGATTTTTGAGTAGAAGATAACCCATTTTCAGTAAGCATCTCATTTGTTTGGTCAACAACTGAGTTTGTTAACTCCAAATAATAGTGTTTCCCTGGGTTTGCAAATCGACCATCCGAAGTATTTTGATTGGACATAATTATATCCATTCTCCTCTGATTCCATTTCTTACTCCAGTTCCATTTAAATGCTTTTATGACTAATAGATCCAGCGGTTGTATTTTGGCTGTGCAATTTGAAGGATACCGATGAATCACGGTATTAATTGCAGATGTATTCTGATCAAGCTGAGTTGTTCGATTGTATAATGCGCAGTTGTCCAATTACAAGTACCGTAAAATATCTCGCAAATAAATCTTGAGTCATCCAGCCTTCCCGCTGTGTCTGATAGGCCACACCATTAACATCATCATTCACACCCCTAATGGGATAGCTTGCATTTGAATTTTGGAATATAAAGAGAGGAGCTTCTAATCTTCCTTCCGCTCTCCCTTGATATTCGAAAGAAGACAGTAAATCTTTGCCCTGCTGACGCAATCTCAGCGTAAGTCAATCCCTTACTACCCTCAAATTCCAAACATCGGTTATCATCACTGTCCATTAGGAAGTGACATTCATCGTAGTTTTCGACAGTACACGGGTCTAAACCGTTTTCAAATGATCGTTTCATTTCACCAAGCAAGTAAGCCATGCGTTGATCTAGCTCTTTCTCCTTCCCTGAAGTGAACCTCTGATTCCCAGTTCGTCTCCTTGTAACAATTTTCTTTGAATTTAGGAACGATCGAACCTAATTTACTGTAAGAACCTCCACGAGGCTTCGGCCTGTAAAATGCGCGATATCAACTGCAGATAAGGGAATGTTTGGATTCTCTAGCAAATCGAAGGCTATTTCTTGAAGCATTTTACTACTTAGTTTTACACCGAGACTAAGTAGTCGGCGAAATTCTGATTCCAATGCATCAGACAGAATGAGATCCAAGGTGTCGCCTTTGCGCCTCTCCCGCTGAGAGCTTTCACACGTACACGACGCACTGACCTACCCTTTGCCTTTTAGGTTGGTCAGTGATTTCCGACAATCTTCTTCGCACTGCAGCCTCACCAAATAATGTTCTGACTATGAAAGCAATTCGACGCTTTACAGCGGTTAGCATTACGTGACCGTGACCGGAATATTTCGGCAAATTGATCCACAGCACGAGATGGGAGCCGATTGTACAGTCCGTTTTGTTCTTGCACCCTCATCCATTTCATCACTTTGCTTCTTTCCGCAGCAGTATTGACTGCTTGGAGTGAACACGTCATGATGAAACTGTGCGGTAATCATGAACTACTTTGCCAGTAGTAAGTAGTTTTATACAAATTCAGCACACGTACTGATCTAGAGGAAATACGTCATGCACAGTCATGAACGCTGTTGATTCTGTGACTGAATTCTCTAACACTTTGAAATAAATAGCAACATTTCGAAAAAGTATGAGAACTGTAAAGTACGAGTACGACAAACAAGTACGACGACATTATTTAAATATCGAGACTAAATACACAGCTTACGGTATGGTGCATTCTACTTCTGTCACGCATTTAAGTACAACCAATTTTTATCGACCACCGATTAATCGTGGGTTTGCTTAATTTTTAAGGGTGAATTCTTCCGGATACGCACAAGAACTTTAAGATGTGGTTACTTACTGTTGACATTTCCGAAATAGTAATGAGGTTCGAAGGTGAGTTCGAGGGTAATGAGTACTAGAACTCAGTAAGACGAGTCACGCGTGACTTTACCCCTTTCACTGTCTGGAAAAATCCATAAGCACAACTAATAGCGAGTTGAAACATAGGGAAGCCGCCGGTGAAGTACTCGATATACGAAGTCAAACGAGCTTGCTAAAGCTGATCACCGTGCCAAAGCGCTGTACGGTATTCCGATTAGGACAGCATGTGAATCGATTAGTTTGAGTTCATTCGAAATCTCCGTTAGCGTACACTCATCCTAGGTGCTCTCCTTGGAATACGATAGTGAAAAGTTGCTGAATCTTCTTTATCTCATCTCAACATCATCGAAAAAGACAAATTGCTGAAGTACTATCAGTCGTTTCAAAAAAACATGGAACCCGAACTATTGCAAGAAAAGTTGATTGGCGTATCGTGACGCTCTGGATGGTTCAACAGGTTACGGATTCCATGCCAGAGTCCCAAATTGCTGCTAGAGCTGTTTCTAATCAAGCATTTCGCTGATTATTTCCTGTCGGGACTGCGATAGAGAGAGATCCGCTAGTAAGAAAAAAGCATCAAAGTGGTGGCACGAAAGAGACATGTACTTGTAAAAGCTACGTTCGGATCAAGATTCACAACTTGTTGTTAGCTCGCCTAATGGTAAAACAGGCTCTTCTCGCTATCGTTGGTATCTCAAATCTATGAAGGGGAGAGGACGAAAGCGTGCCGCTTGCTCTCAATACATAGGCGACCAAGTTATTTATGAGTTCGATCGCTTGATCGACCTTGGAATACCTGTAACTCGCTCAATGTTATTTGACTGCGCATTTGATGCTCCCTTATCACCTGAATCGCCGAACATTCTTTCTATGTTGGATCCATACTACAACCGGGAAATCAGGGATATGATCAATTCTGCCTTTATAAAGCGAGTCTTACATAGCAACAATATTGTGTTAAGAAAGTGCACAGGGAACTTGGTTCGATCTACAGCCCATATTATTACGACACATAAATTGATTGCGTATCATTTAGGCGAAGTGAGACGAAAATTTGAAGCTGGTGTGTATGAAGAGGCCAGGATCGAGAATATGGATTAGACGCACTTTTGGCACGGTATGGATGATAGTGTTGTGCGTGCTCGAAAAAGTGCAAAGCAAGTGAAATACAAGGATGCTGTGGAAGGAAAAAAAGGAATGACTATGGTTTTGAGAGTGCCTGGAGGAGAGAATGCCAAATTCATGACTCTTTCTTCATTTTCGAAAGTTCTACAGGCCAATATCCGATACAGGGTACTCCAGATAGTATTCCTGAATGTTCTTATAGAACTCAAAAAAGAGCATGGATGGATCGGGCTACGTTTTTCAAGTGGCTAAGCGAACCACGAGCAATCTATCCTGCGCTACCCGGAGCACAACGTGTTCTATTTGTGGATAATGCATCGGGGCACTATGAAACAAATGAGATCGGGTCTTGTCTTGATTATTTGCGAACTGTGATACAGAAGTTTCCCTAGGATGCAACCCATCTAATCCAGCCGCTAGAGAATTTCCTGATACACGAGGTGAAAAACTGTGGAAAGAAATATGGTCCCAGGAGAAAAGGCGGCTTATAGAGCAAAATGTTTTCGAACAGATTCCGGAAAATCAAATCATCCACACAGACACTGGTATATGACAACAGCTAAACAATGCATTGATTTCGTAAGCGAAATGAATAATGAAAATGCTATTTCATTTGCGAGGAAATCTTGGATCCGTTGTGGATTGCCTCAAGATTTAGATAGAATTTGGCTAATTAGCCCATTACCAAAGCAGTTGCAGATTGTAGTACAATCATACCCCAAAACTTTCAAGGTGAATATCCAGCCAATTTAGAAAAGGTCCATGATTAAATTGTTTTCTTTGAATTTGAAATCGTTCAATCACTGAATCTAGATTTCAAATATTATTTAAATTGTAATTGGATATGAAACAGTTTGGTTGAATTGGTTCATGAATATCTACTATTCATTGAATTCATATTATTACTGTATCAGATAAAAAAGAAAGAAATATATATGTATTGTCTGTACGTTGTTAGAGATGTTCGAAATTCAACTTTGTTGTGATTAAATGGGTTCCAAGTTGTATTTATGATACGTAAAGTTCGATGAATAGCTATCATATTGATAAAGAAACCACATCATTTTGATCGTTAATGGAAGTTAAAATTTCCAAAAGACGAAGCAATAATATGATAGAAACTATACTGAGGGAGACAAAAGTTACCATAAATTAGAAATACTCAGTTGTAAATTCGGGGAATGCCTCTATCTATTCTAATAATTTTCTGAACTGTAGTAGTGTCCATTCACGTAGAGTAAAAAGCTAAACGTGGATGATACGTTTTCTTGATTGTCCGAAAATGATCATCAGTGTTAGAATTAGAAAAAAGTAGGAACAAAATTTTTTTTGTTCTGGATAGAGTTAATTTTTGTAACGATAGTATGGCTATTTTCTGGTTAAAAAATTGATCGGTTTATCAATAATTTCCTTCAATAGAAGCACGATCGTTAAATCTAGCAAGATCTTTTTCGAAGTTAGATCACGTTTTAAAATAAAATCGAGAAGTTATGAAGCCTTCATGATTCCTTCAGTACTTCAATTATTGAAACAACGGGTGCACAGACCATACTGAATTCAACTGCAGCGATGAGAAATGCTCGATAAAATATTTTACGCTGTTAGTACGTTTTATTCCGAAATAAAATTCTAGACAGTATGTGATCCTGACCGAAATCTGTTCTTGAAAGCAAAGTGAGTTTGTTTTAAAGAAATGAGTCTACATAGTTTTTTCAGTATAGTGCTTAAATTTAGGATTACGCTATATTATTGTCATTTTAATTTATGAACTTAGTAGATTGGATGGTAGGCATTACGTGTTGTCTTCCTATCGCATGGTGTTGAATAGAAATTAGTTATAAACTTATGCTAGACTGATTTCAATTTTCATGCAAATAAGATTATATGGTACTGCTATTGAGATATTTTTACTAGTTTATTACTATAGAGGTCTTGTGTACTGCAATTGAATTTCTGTAGTCTGGAAGTAGATTACAAAAATTCAAATTTTTATCAATGATTTTTTCGTTTCTTCTTGTTGATTTCATATTTAACGGATTGTCAAAATGATTATCTATGACATGTAGTAGTAATAGAGCTACGTATACTTCAGCTTCAAACCAAACTGTAATTATAGGAAATAAAGAAGAGCAGAAATTAATCGGAAAGCATAGACTCATAGTCACTGTTTTTAAGGCAATCTACGGTATGTAGATTGTTTTGATATACCGCTTCTTTAACCACATTTTGATAACTGGAGTATTAAAGGCGATACGAAATATATCACGAACTAACAACCTATTAGAAAAACCACAGCTTCGTGCAGTATATACGGTTAATGCGAAGGCAAACTGCACGTATTAGAGGTAGTTCTGTACAATGAGGAGGAGCGAGAGTACGAAAACTTGGGTAACGAAATAGGAATATGTTTTGCCGCCGGAATGAACTCACCTATCTGAAATTTATTGTTCTGTTTCGACCGCACTAGTATGTACCTGATTTGGGTGGCATTAACCTTTTGCGATCCCGTAATTTATTGTAATAAACCGAATCATTGTGAAATTTCCGGTAATAAAATTCTGCATTTTTGATTTTCTGTATCGTGGTATCGGTAAAGGAAGAATTATTTTTTAAAATGTCTGCTGATAGTAGCGGTATTGATTTGGTAGAAGCATAAAGATCAGTTAGTAAAGCTGAATAATGAACGAGATGACAAGAAAAAAGGATTTTCTTCTACAACAATATCAATGAATATACGTGTAATATATAGACTAAATACGGGTAAAAGCAATGCTTAAATGCTATTTTTGTTTGAAAACCTGTAAATTGGACACAAAAGTAGTGTGCAAGATGTTACTACATTTTAAGTACTAGAAAAGACTTGTGAATCGCAATAGATATCTCTCATTACCATAATTTCGATTCCCAATTGAGTTTTCAAGAACAGTAGAATTTCAATTCTTCTCACCGCGACACTTCACTTTCTGTGCCGAAAAATATTTTAAACCTCAGGTCTTTGTTGATGGCAGTAATGGTACTGAAATAAAATCATACCAGAACTTCGTTCGATTTTTAGCTTCATTTTAATCGTTTTCAAACCATTCGTATTTCCAAGAATATTCTCAAAAACCATGTGGTAGGATAGAAGATCAGTGGTAGCTCCAAATAGTCATAATTTGTTGATGCTACCGAGATTTAGTTACATAATGCTATGGATTTGAAGCTGTGAACAATTAGCAATAAACGAGATGTAATCATGAAAGTTCTTTCTGTGTTCTTAAATTTCGGTAAAGTGGGGTCCCAAAGGTCTGAACCCTGTTTTTCAATAAACACACATGCACATGTGTACAACCAATTGCATTCAATTTTCCGTGCTTATCGATATTTACACAAGAAAATACTAACGTTGTTTACATATTTTCAGCGTTGTTTCACTGGATGAGACAATTTGGTAGAGTTCCAAATGACATTTTTACAACTGCGGTATGAAGCCCAAAATTTTGTTTAAATTAGCGGGGTTTCAGACTTTTTGAACCCTACCGTTCATTGCAATGATGCTGGGATACCGTGTAGAACAGCTAATTATATGAATTCACTCGATTTTACTTGATTAGTTAGCCTTTCAGAACAACTAGTTTCAACAATGACTGAATACGTAAAAGTAGCAACACTTTGTAGGTTAATACCGCCCCAATTTAGTGCCCTGCAGAGCAGTAGGTCCTATTATAAGTAGTAAATAACTGAGTTCAAAAAAATTCCATCACGGTAAAGCTGTTTTGTATGTGAGTCCTGAGTGGTCCGTGTATGTAGGGTGCAAGAGTGCAAGTCATTCCTTCTTATCCATAGATAAATAAGTGATTCGCTAACACTAGAATCATTACATTACAGGCTGGGACACGGAAGGTCGTGGTCTGGTCGGAAGATTAATTAATTGAATGCGCGGTTGTTACACGGCTCGAAGTGGAAAGCAAACTTGCAAGGAATTGCTAACATTACAGTCCTTTTAGTTTATTAGAGTTTAAGGTGCAGAAACATGCTAATGAAAAATTATGTTCGCTGATTCGAACGGCGGTCCACCCAAGCAGATAAATGTCAATTCCGTCTGGGGGTGGTGAAGCGTTGCTACCGGTCCAAACGGGGCGGGTTCTTTTCTCTCTTCGACGCAATGCCGGTACAGGGGAGCCGATTGCAAACGGGTTTCGTAACCAACGCGCACGGTCAATTCTTTTCATGCGCGGGATCCGCGACACTAGGGACCTACTCCGGCACCAATGAGCATCTTCTCTACCGTTTCTTTCATGTGCACCGATTGACATAAATATAGCAGGAAATAGGCACGCCTTCGTAACATTAGTAATCAGGAGGCGTATGAATTGTCAGTAGAGAAGGAGCGTCGTGTGAGGTAAGAGTTATTCGATAACGATGACGAAATAAATATTGAAGTGAAGCTCTACCTAGGATTCTATGCAGATCACATAGTAGGTCATGGAATCAAATGAATTGAGCATGCAGTCATTTAGAAAAAGTAACGATACGACCGAGTGAACAAGAATTTTTTGTAAGGCGATAAAGCCATATAACCCGGGGGTTTTGATCTTATTTCAAGAACCATCTCCATTCGGTGAATGAAAAAAGTGGCTATAAATCAGACTATATAAATTAATTTGTTTGAGCTTAGGACTTTTCTCCTTGCCTGATATCGTATTTTTGGCATTTTCCTCGTTCTACCAAACTTTTCATATTGTACAACGTTGATGGCTAGTCAATACCTTGTAGGTATGGGAACCTTCCTTGAGCAGTACAGAACGGGATAAGCGCACGAAACTGAAAAAGAAAGCACACTCCGCCGACGCCTAGAAATCTTTTTTCATTGACTATTTCCCTCAGATTCTAGGAAAATCCAACATACATTACGTACTAATGACGAGAAATCGTATGCAATCTTCATGGAAAACTTCTCCCCTTTTTGGAATCGTTTCTCACTTCTATGTTAGTTCCAGGAACACAAAAGTACTTTTAAAAGATGTGAACTCTATGAATAATGTTGACACGTACCCACTGAAAATGTTTGTAAACTGAATTCCTCAAAAGAGAGCAACCGTAACCACATTCTAAATTGCAAATAATATGAAAGCGTTAAGTAAATATTGATTTATTACTCCCATAAGACATTTCTGTAGATGTTTTTTAACTGCTTCATTCAAAATCAATCGAACGAGAACAATTAACTCCGAAAGGGAAACTGCATTCAGTCATTGCAGTAAAGCGTTGAATTACGCAATCGTTGATGTCATCGTACTCCCGATTTATCGAGTAATAGTTTGAGTGACGTGCTGCTAAAATAGGCTGTGTGACGCTTGACTTATACAACTCGTTTTGTTTCTAGTGCATTGCTAGCTATTACTGCTTTCATTTTCTTTCTACTGCATTGTTTCGACTGACTTATTTTATGATTAAAAATTTGCCTTTTACAGCGTGATTGTTCAACCGAAATTCAACTAGCAGGTAAAATTTTGAATCAAACGGAATAATGATATTGGCTTTTCACAAATCAACGTGCGTCTCTTTGACTCACGTGTGGGGAAACTCGTGCAATATGTCTACAGTGAAATAAAATCACTCTTATCGATAGGCACTCACATTTCTTTGCTCATAACTAACTAACTTAATATTTTATAGGATATTAAGTGCAGGCTCGCCGGTGACACATGAATATTCCGTTTCCACATCGATGTATGTACTCTCTACTACATGAAGATCCAGTGTTTTGCAGACAGCTTAATGTAGACAGTCACGTGCGATTCCCCTTCTGAATCTCTACTACTCAATACCCTCCTTCTCATCTGACTAGCTTTTTCCAAACGTCAACAGTAAGATACCACACCTTTATTGTATGGTTTACTGTTTCTAACTTACAACTCGAATTATTGCATAACACAAAATAAATGAGCTTGTGCAGAAACAAAAAAGCGGATGCAAAAGTCATCAATAGGGATTTTATTTATAATCCATTCAAATATATTTATTTCGGAACTTATTTCTCTATGGTACAATTCCCACAAAAAAATTTTCATGATTATAATTGATACTGTTCCTTCATTAAAACGTGAACTATTAAGAATTTCTTGATTTTGTTCACTCTATTTATGACAAAGTGCTTTTGTTTTCTTACGAGATCCGTGCTCTATCTTTAAACTTACCTAGCATTTAAATTTTACTCTAAATTGAATTGATTCAGTGTGTGTGCAATGCATTAGATCAAACAAGGGAGGGCTATCTTTTTTACTGAACCGATACAATGATAAACGAGTACTTCATAAATTGGATACACAGATTCATTTTGTAATGGTGTGTAGAAACCTAAGACATTATGCTGAAGAGCGTAGACTACCCAATAGGCTCAATACGATAGAAAGAAGTCAAAAACGGCGATATAAATGCTTCGTACTGGTTGAGTAACTATCGACTGGAATGATATACAGATTGTATATAAAGTTCGGGATACAAGGTTCGCCGTCATGCCATTTAAATATTCATCGGACTTTAGGTGAGTCTGCATTGAAGCAAAAACTTAAAAATTCTAATGGAAGCCAAATTTGACAAACTAAATATTTCACTTACGAACCTAAATTCTATTCATCCACCGGTTCTGTTCTATTAATTCAATTAAAATGAACTAGATTGGCACATATGAAGAATTCTTGATCTCTCAGTAACGAAAATCGGAACTAATTTCATATGGCTCGAAAAGCAGAATTGTGTTCTTCGGATTATATTTATTAAGTAAAAATTTTCATGAGTTACTAGGTCCTATTAATCAAATTTTTGCCCATAGTGAAATATACAAAGAACTATATCAATTTCTTTCTGTAAAGTTTTATTAGAACGCCCTTTTATCGCACAATGCTTTCTCTGTCCCAGTTTTACTCGCATATAATCATATGCATTGCTAGTAATATTTGTCTTTTTTAGCCATTTATTGCGCTTGTGAGGAAGTCTATAGAGACTAAATCAACACCGAATTTTTCTTTGCTTACAAATTGCATGCATGACCAAAAGCTCAATGAAAATTCATTTAGGAGCATCCCTCCAGTATTGAATAGGTAATTTTCTTTAACGTTATCGAAATTGGGATCAATGCCAGTATGAACTTTATTCACGTTTGATTCATCAAACGATAAAAAGCATAATATAGTTACTCAAATTTCTGAAATAGATTTGCCGAATTTGAACTGAAAGTGAAAAGGAAATGAAAGATACTATGAGTTATAGTTCTGTACCTTAATCATTGCAAAATCTGTAAATTTTGAATCATTTAGTAACCTTGTGCAACGAAAAATTTTAGCTGCTCAAGTTGTAAATGCAAAATAATTAGCCCGATATTTCCAGTTGATTTACATACAATCATTTTCACATTCATAAATTGATCAAAATATAAATTACTATCACAGAACGATCGAATATTTGCTATTCCATTTTACCACATTCTTGTATGGTCAATTATTTGCATCGGCATTTAAAATAATTTCACATCCATTGCTATCCAATTTTATATATCGAACAAGTTAGTAATGTATAATTTTTCGTGTCATAGTGATTGTCATGCAAGTTTCTAGAACTAGATTGATTTTTTCTAACCGATGCTTTCTTTTCAATAAGCTCATTGCTGAAACAACACAAATTAAATTTTTTTATATTTGCCATTTACATAATGAAAACTGGTTTAGCTTTGATACATAATTAATTCAAAATGGGCCTGAAATCTTCACAACAAGATCATTAAAAAGATCGAAAAAAGACACGAAATATTCATTAATATTTCTTTAATTGTGTAGACGCCTTCCAAATATACGAGTCAAATTGCAATTTAATCTGCAAGATCTTCGATTGAAGAAATAAATCAACAAGTTCTTTAAATTTTTTCAATTTATTTAAAATCAATGGACTCTTCACAAATGAAATTCCATTTTGATTACGTCATATGGTCACGACATCTATATATTTTTCTGTTGTTGTCGTATACCAATGTCTGAGTTGATGATTCAATTATTCGGAATCTATTCGAAAATTAATTTGCTCTATATGCCCCCTGTTCTCATGAGACCATATTGCTTTCCACAGTTTTTTTACCTCGCGTAGGAGGAAATTATCTAGCGGCTGGATTAGATAGATTGCATTCGAGGGATAATTCTGTAACACATGTCGCAAACAATTTAGAGAAGAAATCATCGCCTCGGTTTCATTGTGCCCAAATGCATTATCGAAAAATAGAACACGTTGTGTTCCGGGTACCGCAGGACAGACCGCTCGAGGTTTGTTGAGCCACTTATGAAGTGTAGTCCGATCCATCCATGTTCTTTGTTGGATTCCAAGAAACGTACAAGCATGTTGTCTTGTGTACCTCGTATGGGATATTGGCCTGTTGCACTTTCGAAAATGAAAGAAGGGTCATGAATTTTGGCATTCTTTCCTCGAGATACTCTCAAAACTACAGTCGTTGCTTTTCTTACTTCAATAAAATCCTTCTATTTCACTTTCTTTGCACCTTTTCGAGGAAGCACAGTCCAATCAGCAATGTCGTACCAAAAGTGCGTCTCATCCATATTCTCCATCCGGCGCTCTTCATAGACACCAGCTAAAAATTTTCGTCTCAGTCCGCCTAAATGATTCGCAATCAATTTATGTGCCGCAGTAGTATGGGCTGTAGATCGAACCAAGTTCCCTCTGCGATTTTTTGACACAATATTTTTGCTATGTAAGACTCGCTCTATAAATGCAGAATCGATCATATCCCTGATTTCTAGGTTTTAGTCTGGATCGAGCATAGCTAGATTGTACGGTGATTCAGGCGATAATAGAGCACCTAATGCACAATCTAGTAACATTGAGCGAGTTACAGGTATTGCAAGGTCGATCAAGCGATCAAACTAATAAGTAATTTGATCGTGTATGTATCAAGACCAAGTCCATTTCTTTCGTCAACTCATTCTCATACATTAGAAATACTAACGATAGGGAGATGTTGAAAAACGACGTAGAACAACAGTACGTCTGTCAATGAAATGGTTCCATGAGGCGAATTGCGTGGTGTTAGAAGCGATC
>JAAUYH010058605.1_pt1 | contig 12201 bp, 14 predicted proteins | sample 7278061 | NCBI WGS metagenome assembly JAAUYH01 (sample SAMN14350203, study PRJNA611818) | marine sediment metagenome | isolation source: surface marine sediment (0.6m) | place: French Polynesia: Moorea | collected 2018-08
AGCTGCGCGACTCGGTGCCGCGGATCACGACCATTCAGATCCCGCAGGACAAGATCGGCGCCGTGATCGGCCCGGGCGGCAAGGTCATCCGCGAGATCACCGAGACGACCGGCGCCAAGATCGACATCGAGGACGACGGCACGGTCAAGGTGGCGGCGGTCGACGCGGCCAAGGGCCAGGCCGCCATCGACTGGATCAAGGACATCGTCGCCGAGCCCGAGGTCGGCAAGCTCTACGAGGGCAAGGTCGTGAAGGTGGTCGACTTAGGCGCCTTCGTGAACTTCCTGGGGCCGCGCGACGGCCTGGTGCACATCTCCGAGCTGGCACCTTACCGCGTCAAGACGGTGGGCGACGTGGTCAAGGAGGGCGACGTCGTCAAGGTCAAGTGCATCGGCATCGACGACCGCGGCAAGGTCAAGCTCTCGATGAAGGCGGTCGATCAGGAAAGCGGCGAGGACGTCGCGGAAGCCGGCTGACCGCCAGACCGCTTGCCGGGCACGCCGAGCCACGTCAGCGGGAGCCGGTCCCCTGCGTGACGGCGTGCCCTTTGCCGCTCTGCCGCTGGCCATCGGCCACCGCGGCGCCATGGCCCACGCGCCGGAGAATACCCTGGCCTCGCTGGAAGCGGCGGTGGCCTGCGGCGCGACCTGGGTCGAGTTCGACGTCATGCTCACCGGCGACGACGTGCCGGTCCTGTTCCACGACGATTCCCTGAAGCGGACCACCGGCGTCGACGGCCTGATGGCCGAGACGGCCTACGCCGAGGTCGAGAAGCTCGACGCCGGCGCCTGGTTCGCGCCGCGCTTCGCCGGCGAGCGGGTGCCGACCCTGGAGGCCGCGATCGCCGCCCTGCTCGCGGCCGGCGCCCATCCCAACGTCGAGCTCAAGCCCTCCAGCGGCCGCGACGTGGAGACCGCGGTCGAGGCGCTGCGGGTGCTCGAGCGCTGCTGGCCCGACGACCGCCCGGCGCCCTTCATCAGCTCCTTCAGCCGCCTGAGCCTGGCCGCCGCCCGGGCGCTCAAGCCCGACTGGCCGCGCGGCTTCATCGCCTGGGAGGTGCCCGAGGACTGGGCGGAGGCGCTGACAGCGTTGGGCTGCACCTCCTTCCACGTGCATCAGGCCTATCTGAGCCCGGAGCTCGCGGCCGAGGTCAAGGCCGCCGGCCATCAGCTGGCGAGCTACACGGTGAACGACGCGGAGACGGCGCGGGAGCTCGCCGCCTGGGGTGTGGACGCCTTCATATCCGATGCACCGGAACGCATTCTCAGCGGAGCCGGCGCGTAGCCGGTCACACCCCTTGAATGTCTTGGAAGGCAGCTTCCGGACTTGCGAAAGTCGGCGCTAGTCGGACTTACCTCGACAGATTTCGGTGCTATAGACCTCGCCGAGCCGAGCTCTGCTCATTCCCTGACGCTGTTCGCGGTAGAGGGGGTGATCGCTGTTCGCATCGTTGATCCAGACGAGGGGACGCTGCCGATCATCCTGCGGTTCCACGGTGGTCTGGAGATGAAGCGTGTCCGGATAGCTCGGAATCCGATTGCATAGCCAGCCGAACATCGCGCCCAGTTTCGATTGGTCGCTGTCGTCAAAGGTCCTCACATAGCGCTCGAAATTCTCTTCGCTCAGCGACACCCAGATCCCCCAGGCGAAGAACTCATCGCTGCTGACGATCGGGATTGGGCAGATCGCTCGGATGAAATAGCTATCCTCGTCGATGACGCAAATATCATCATTGATCTTAGCCCGCTTCGACGGCTCGGCCTCGGGCAAGTCGGGATATGCCAGGGGTGAGTCGAAGGAGAGATCGGGCAGACCCGTGATCTCCTTGCCGCAACAGGCGCAAGTGAAGGTGATCGGTTCCACTAACGGTTCCATCGTAAGCTCGGCTGAGAATACTAGGGACGGCTCTTTAACATCCAGTTTCGCGACCGGCAGAGGCAGCTCCGGCAAGATCGTTCAAGCCGGCCGGCGCCGGATTTGCTAGCTTGGCCGCCATGTGTGGCAGCGTCTCCGCCCCCGGCCAGGGCGAGATCTTGGATTTCCGGCGCATTTCGGCCTTCGGCGGCGCCGAGTTCCTACGCGCGCGCTTCGGCGGCTTCGAGTTCGCGCGCCACGCCCACGACCGGGTGACATTCGGCCTGATCGAGGAAGGCGCGCTCAAGGTCGAGCAGCCGGGCGGCAGCGAGATCGCCGGCGCCGGCGACAGGATCCTGTTCAACCACGACAAGGTGCACTGGGGCGGCGCGCGCCGCGGCGCCGGCTGGTCGATCCGCTCGATCTACATCGAGCCGGAGACGCTGCAGGAGCTGGCCCGGGAGCTGGACGCCGTCGGCCGGGGCACCCTCGGCTTCCCCGGAATCCTGCCAAGGGCCGGGCGGCTGGCGCGGCGCTTCTGCGCCATGCACGCCAGTTTCGAGGCCGGCGCGGTGCCGCTCGAGGCCGAGACCCGCTTCGCCAGCGTGGTCGCCGATCTGCTGCGCGACCACGGCGACCGCCCGGTCCCCGCCGCGGCGCCGGGCGCCGAGCCGCGCGCCGTCGCCCTCGCCCGCGCCTATCTCGAGGCCCATGTGGCGGACAACGTGACTTTGAGCGAGCTCGCCCGGATCGCCGGGCTCAGCGCCTACCGTCTGGCGCGCGCCTTCAGCGCCAGCCTGGGCATGCCGCCGCACGCCTACCACCTGCACCTGCGGGTGCGCCGGGCGCAGCGCCTGCTGCGCGCGGGCCGGCCGGTCGCCGCCGTCGCGCTCGACTGCGGCTTCGCCGACCAAAGCCACCTGACCCGCGCCTTCAAGCGGCAGATCGGCCTGACTCCGGGGCTATTCCGCGCCGCCTGACCCGGCCGGCAAGATCCTTCAAGACCGCCTTCGACCGCCTGCCTATATCGGGTCTGGAGGTGGCGGCCGGGAAGCGGGCACGACAGAACGATGACCATGGTCTTCACGCGCGACGGTCTCTACAGGGGGGCATGGGCGATCCTGCCGCTGGCGCTGGGCGGCGCGCTGTTCGGCACGGCGCTCGGCATGATGGCTCGCCAGGCGGGGCTGAGCGCGGCCGAGATCGTACTCATGAGCCTCACGGTCTTCGCCGGCGCCAGCCAGTTCCTCGCCCTCGAGCTCTGGGCCCAGCCCCTGCCCGTGCTCGCCATCGTGCTCTCGACCGCCGCGGTCAACGTGCGCCACCTCTTGATGGGAGCGGCGCTCGCACCCTGGCTGATGCCGCTGAAACGAAGCCGCGCCTACGGCGCCCTCTACCTCATGACCGACGAGAACTGGGGCCTCAGCATGGCCCGCTTCCAGGACGGCGAGAAGGACATCGGCTTCTTCGTCGGCGGCGGCCTGCTGCTCTATTGCGTGTGGTCCGCGAGCTCGCTGTTCGGCCACTTCGCCGCCGGGCTGATCGCCGATCCCAGCCGCTACGGCATCGACGCCCTCGCGACGGGGGTCTTCGTCGCGCTGCTGGTGTTGCAGTGGCGCGGGACAGCGAGTCTGGTGCCCTGGCTGGTCGCGATCGCCACGGCGCTCGCCGTGCACGCGCTGCTGCCGGGCGGCTGGCACGTGGTGATCGGCGCCCTGGCGGGCAGCCTGGCGGGGGCCTTCACCGATGAGCCTTGACGCGACCGTCCTCGTCACCGTCCTCGCCATGGCGGCCGTGACCTACGCGACCCGGCTGGCCGGCTTCGCGCTGGTCGTGCGCCTGCCGCTGGGCCAGGGCGTCAAGCGCTTCCTGGAGCGGATCCCCGGTACCACCTTCGCCGCCCTGACCGCGCCGCTGGTGCTCGCCGGCGGCCCGCCGGAGTGGCTCGCAGCGGCGCTCACGGTCGCCGTCATGCGGCTCACGCGCAACGTCGCGGCCGCGATCCTCTGCTACGTGGGCGTGGTGGCGGCGCTGCGCGCGTTGCTGTGACCCGACGGCGGCTCAGTCGCGTTCGCCGTTGAAGTGCGACGGGGCGGGGATGCCGACGATGTTGTAGCCGGCATCGACGTGGTGCACCTCGCCGGTCACGCCGCGCGACAGGTCGGACAGCAGGTAGAGGCCGGCGGCGCCGACCTCCTCGAGCCGGATCGCGCGGTTGAGCGGCGCATGGGTGCGGTTCCAGGAGTAGACGAAACGGGCGTCGGAGATCGCCGAGCCGGCCAGCGTGCGCATCGGGCCAGCCGAGATGGCGTTGACCCGCACGCCCTGCGGTCCGAGGTCGGAGGCGAGATAGCGCACGCTCGCCTCGAGCGCGGCCTTTGCCACGCCCATCACGTTGTAGCTCGGCGTGACCCGCTCTGCGCCGAGGTAGGAGAGCGTGATTAGGCTGCCGCCGTTGTGCATCATGCTGGCCGCCCGCCGCGCCAGGGCGGTGAAGGAGTAGCAGGAGATGCTGAGCGTACGCGCGAAGTTGTCGCGCGTGGTGTCGAGATAACGCCCGCGCAGTTCCGTCTTGTCGGAAAAGGCGATGGCGTGCACCAGGAAGTCTAGGTTGTCCCAGCGATCTGCGAGGGACTCGAAGATGCGCTCGACGTCGCTATCGTTCTCCACGTCGCAGGGCAGCACCAAGTCGGAACCGATCGACTCGGCGAGCGGCCGAACGCGCTTGCCGAAGGCTTCGCCCTGATAGGTGAAGGCCAGTTCCGCGCCGTGACGGTGCGCGCAAGAGGCGATGCCCCAGGCGATGGAATGGTCGTTCGCGACCCCCATGATGAGGCCGCGCTTTCCAGCCATGAGCTGCGTATCGGAAGTCACGCGGGCGCCTTTCCTTCCACGATATCGCCGACCGCCTCGCCGCGCCGTCCCCCGGGGCAGCGGCCGTCGGCAGCCCGCGTCATTCTTCCAAACGACGGAAAGCGAGCGAGGCGTTGGTGCCGCCGAACCCGAAGCTGTTCGACATGACACAGTTGAGAGGGACGTCGTCGAGACGTTCGCGCACGATGGGCATGCCTTCGGCCTCGGGATCCAACTCTTCGATGTTGGCCGAGGCGCAAAGGAAGTTGTGCTCCATCATGAGCAGGGAGTAGATCGCTTCATGGACGCCCGCGGCGCCCTGGGAATGCCCGGTCAGCGACTTGGTCGAGCTGACCTTGGGCATGTCGGCGCCGAAGGTTTCCTTGATGGCGTTGAGCTCGATCACATCGCCGACCGGCGTCGAGGTGCCGTGGGCGTTGATGTAGTCGATCGGCGTGTTGCCCAAGCCCTGCAGCGCCATGCGCATGCAGCGCACGGCGCCGTCGCCCGAGGGCTGCACCATATCGGCGCCGTCCGAGGTCGCGCCGTAGCCGACCAGCTCGGCGTAGATGCGCGCGCCCCGCGCCTTGGCGTGCTCCAGCTCCTCCAGCACCACGACCCCGCCGCCGCCGGAGATCACGAAGCCGTCGCGATGGCGGTCGTAGGCGCGCGAGGCGCGCTCCGGGGTGTCGTTGTACTTGCTCGAGAGCGCGCCCATGGCGTCGAACAGGACGGTGAGGGTCCAGTGCAGCTCTTCGCCGCCACCGGCGAAGACGACGTCCTGCTTGCCGATTTGAATCTGCTCGGCGCCGTTGCCGATGCAATGGGCCGAGGTCGAGCAGGCCGACGAGATCGAATAGCTGCTGCCCTTGATCTTGAAGGCGGTCGAGAGATTGGCCGAGTTGGTGCTCGACATGCAACGCGGCACCATGTAGGGCCCGACGCGGCGCACGCCCTTTTCGCGTAGAATGTCCGCGGCGGCCACTTGGTTTGAGGTCGAGGGACCGCCGGAGCCCATCACCATGCCGGTGCGCTCGTGCGAGATTTCCGCCTCGGTGAGGCCGGCATCCTCGATCGCCTGCTGCATGGCGATGTAGTTGAAGGCCGCGCCGTCGCCCATGAATCGGCGCAGCTTGCGGTCGATCATCTCTTCGAGGTCGATGTTGATGGAGCCGTGAACCCGGCTGCGAAAGCCCAGTTCGGCATAGGTGTCGCAGAACTCGATGCCAGATCGCCCGCTCCTGAGCGACTCGACCACCTCGTGGCGATCGTTGCCGATGCTGGAGACGATCCCGATGCCGGTGACGACGACGCGGCGCATCGACGGCCGGCTCACGCGAGTTCGGATTTGAACAGGCCGACTTTCAGGTCCTTGGCCTCGTACACGGTCTCGCCGTCGACCTTCATGATGCCGTCGGCGATGCCGAGGACCAGCTTGCTCATGACGACGCGTTTGAGGTTGAGCTGGAAGATCACCTTCTTCGCCGTCGGCAGCACCTGTCCCTTGAGCTTGACCTCGCCGACGCCCAGGGCGCGGCCCTTGCCCGGCGCGCCGAGCCAGCCCAGGAAAAAGCCGACCAGCTGCCACAGGGCGTCGAGCCCCAGGCAGCCGGGCATGACCGGATCGGACTCGAAATGGCAGCCAAAGAACCAGAGGTCCGGCTTCAGGTCGAGCTCGGCCACAATCTCGCCCTTGCCGTGCGCGCCGCCGCGGTCGCGGATCTTGATGATCCGGTCGAACATCAGCATCGGGGGCAGGGGCAAACGTGCGTTGCCCGGCCCGAACAGCTGCCCATGGGCGCAGGCCAACAGCTCCTCGAAGCTATAGCTTTCTTGGCGCTTCGTCACGGCCCCCACTCAGCAGCTCGAGCCCACCTCTTCGTCGGCGCAAACACAAACAACCTGTAGTCGGCGCAGACACAAAACAACCTGCCCGCGCTCGGGAAGCGCGGAATATAGCACGTGCCCGGACCGTGAGAGCAACCGAGAAGGCACGACAGGTCAAGCTCGAATTGTGTCTCGATCGATCGCGCACATCTCCGGCCTGGTCCCCGGCCGCGCGACTTTCGCGCTTTATATCAATTCCAGAAAAAAAGACAATAGACTGATTCAGCGCTTCAATTTCCTGAAAAACCCACTATATTCCGGGTGATGGCAATGAACCGCGCCTTCAGCGACCTGATCGACCGGCTCAAGCTGGCGGGGCTGCGCCCGACCCGGCAACGGCTGGCGCTGGCGCGCCTGCTGTTCGCCCCGAGCCACCACCATACGACCGCCGAGCAACTGCACAGCGAGGCCATGGCGGCCGACGTCAAGGTCTCCCTGGCGACGGTCTACAACACCCTGCATCAGTTCACCGAGGCGGGTTTGCTGCGCGAGGTCGTGGTCGAGCCGGGGCGGTCCTATTTCGACACCAACACGGACGACCACCACCATTTCTTTTTCGAGGACAGCGGCCGGCTCGAGGACATTCCGGGCCACAGCGTGCTGCTGTCGGACGTACCGGAAGCGCCGGAAGGCCACCGGGTCTCGCGGGTCGACGTGATCATTCGTCTGAGCGAAGACGTCCAATAAAGTCATTTCATTACAAAAATCTAAAATCCTGTCTGGAACGATTCTAATCTATTGACAGGGGCCTCGAGCAGGACATATTGATAGCCATGCCGCGCTAGCGGCGCGACGTGAACGTCCTTTTGGCTTGAGGACAGAAAATCGAGGAGGGAAAGCATCGATGCCGTCACTCAACGGGTCCAAGACCGAACAGAACCTCAAGGATGCCTTCGCCGGCGAGAGCATGGCGAACCGGCGCTACCTCTATTTCGCCCAGAAGGCGGACATCGAGGGCTATAACGACGTCTCGGCCGTGTTCCGCTCGACCGCCGAGGGCGAGACCGGCCACGCCCACGGCCACCTGCAGTACCTCGAGGAGGTGGGCGATCCGGCGACCGGCGAGCCGATCGGCGAGACCGCGCTGAACCTCAAGGCGGCGATCGCCGGCGAGACCCACGAGTACACCGACATGTACCCCGGCATGGCCCGGACGGCGCGCGAAGAGGGCTTCGAAGAGATCGCCGACTGGTTCGAGACCCTGGCCAAGGCCGAGAAGAGCCACGCCGGCCGCTTCCAAAAAGCCCTGGAGACGATGGGCTAAGCGACCTTTCGACCGAGTCGGGCGATGGGGCCTCGCGGCGACCGCGGGGCCCGGTTCGCCCGGCTGCATCCAGCGCTATCAGAATAGGGTCCGGCCATGCGTGAAGGCGGTCTCGGTGCGCCCGAGCGGTATCCGCTCGATTGGCACAACCCGGATTTCACCGACCCGGAAAAGATCGACGCCGAGTTGCGCCGAGTCTTCGACATCTGTCACGGCTGCCGGCGTTGCTTCAATCTTTGCGATTCCTTCCCGCGGCTTTTCGACCTGATCGACGAGTCGGAAAGCGGCGAGCTCGACACGGTCGACTCGAAGGACTTCAAGCCGGTGATCGACGCCTGCACGCTCTGCGACATGTGCTTCATGGTGTCCTGTCCCTACGTGCCGCCGCACGAGTTCAACATCGATTTCCCGCATCTCATGCTGCGCGTGCGCGCCGCCGAGATCGCCCAGGGCAAGAACGGCGGCATGGTCAAGCAGCTCACCGAGACCGACCGCAACGGCAAGCTGGCGAGCCACATGCCCGGTCTGGCGAACTGGGCCAGCGATACCAAGAACGGCCTGACGCGACCGCTCATGGAGTCGATCGTCGGCGTGCACCGCGAGGCCGCTCTGCCCAAGTTCCACGGCAAGACCTTCGCCCTTCGGGCCAAGCAGGAGCCCACCGAGGTTAACGAGGAGGCGCCGGCGCACGGCCGCAAGGCGGTGCTCTACGCCACCTGCTTCGTCAACTACAACAACCCGGACATCGGCGTCGCCGCGCGCGGCGTCCTGGCCAAGAACGGCGTCGAGACCGAGGTGGTCTACCCCTCCTGTTGCGGCATGCCGCAGCTCGAGCGCGGCGACATCGCGCGCGTCGCCGAGCAAGCCAAGCGCGTCGCCGGCGAGATGAAGGACTGGATCGAGAAGGGCTACGACGTCATCGCCCTGACCCCGTCTTGCGCCTTGATGCTCAAGTTCGAATGGCCGCTGATCCTGCCCGACGACGAGGACGTCAAACGCCTGTCGCGCGCCACCTTCGACATCACGCAGTACGTCGTCGACATCGCCAAGAACGAAGGCCTGGCAGAGGGCCTGTCGCCGCTGGAAGGCGGCGTGGCGCTGCACATGGCCTGCCATGCCCGCGCCCAGAACATCGGCGCCAAGGCGGCCGAGATGCTGCGCCTGGTGCCCGAGAGCGACGTCGCCGTGATCAACCGTTGCTCCGGGCACGGCGGCTCCTGGGGCTGCATGAAGGACAACTTCCCCGTCGCCATCAAATTCGGCCGACAGACCGCGCGCCAGGCCGGGAGCGCGGGCAAGGCCTTCGTCGCCTCGGAATGCCCACTCGCCGGCGAACACATCCTGCAGGGCATCGAACGCCTCGACGGCGACAAGAAGGGCAGCTACCAGCAGTCCTATCACCCGATCGAACTCTTCGCCCGGGCCTACGGCCTGGCGACCTGAACAGCGAGCGGCCGTCCGATGCAGAGCATGACCATGAAACGTGAAATCACCCGCGACGACATTCTGCCGATCGAGACCTACGCGCAGGAGCGCAAGGAGCTTCGCAAGGGCTTGCTCGACGTCAAGCGGCACCGCCGCCTCGAGGTCGGGCCGGTCTGCACCTTCTATTTCGAGAACTACGAGACCATGTGGGCCCAGGTCCACGAGATGCTCTACATCGAGAAGGGCGGCGAAGAGCAGATCGCCGACGAGCTCGCGGCCTACAACCCCTTGATCCCCAAGGGCAACGAGCTGGTCGCCACGGTGATGTTCGAGATCGACGATCCGATGCGCCGCAAGGCCTTTCTCTCGAAGTTGGGCGGCATCGAGGAGACCGCCTTCCTGGAATTCGCGGGCGAGCGCGTGACCGGCGTTCCCGAAGCCGACGTCGACCGCACCACCGCGGAGGGCAAGGCCTCGTCGGTGCAGTTCCTACACTTCCCCTTCACGCCCGAGCAGGCCGCCCGCTTCAAGGAAGCCGACACCCAGGTGATCCTCGGCTTCACGCACCCTGAGTACGGCCACATGGTGGTCATGCCCGAGTCGGTGCGCAGCGCCCTGGCGCAGGATTTTGAATAGGCGGGTCAGGGACCCCGCGGCGAAGACGATCTAGCGGACTTCCTCGTCCGGATAGACGCCGAACACCTGGTCGCGGCGCAGCCAGCCCTTGATGTTGCCCGCCTCGACCACGCACCAGACGTCGCCGCAAGTCTCCAAGCGGCCGATGACGCCGCGCTCGAGCTTGGCGACGGGGCGGGAGTCGTCCTGCGGATCGCGGCGCAATACGGCGCCCGTGTCGCCGGCGACCATGATGTAGCGCCGGCCATGCAGCATGCTCTGATGCACCCAGCCCGCGGTGCCCTCGAAGTCGCGCACCCGGCGCCAGGTGTCGTATTCGTCGATGATCTCCACGGGCAGGTTCTGGCGGCGGTAGACCCAGTCGATCGGATAGCGCGTGCCCGGCCCGGTGCGCATGTTGACCTCGGGCGCGCGCAGCGCGGCGAAGCGTGGCAGCCGGCTGCCCGTCTGCTGCGCGGCCCGGCTCCGCTCCGCATCGGCCGCGCCCTCTTCGCTCTGGGCCGCGACCGGCATGGGGTCCGCCAAAGCGGCCAGCAGCACGCCCAAAACCAAGCCGATGCAGCCGATCAGGTTGAGTCTGCGAGCCATCTGCTCCCCGTGCCGAAGATCCTCGGCGGGCGCATCCCGCGCTCCGTCCGATTTCCGCGGTCCTGGTAACCACGCGGGCCTGCCCCGGTCAAGCGCGGCCGGGTTTCGGTGCCGCTCTGGACAAGCCCTGTGCGCGCTGCTATGGCAGGCCCGAAACCAGGACCGGGCGATAAACGACCATGGCACAAAAGAAACCGCTGGTTATCGTAACCCGCCGGCTCCCCGACGTCATCGAAACGCGCATGATGGAGCTGTTCGACGCGCGGCTCAACGTCGAGGACGAGCCCATGAGCCAGGCGGAGCTGGTCGAGGCCGTGAAAGAGGCCGACGTCTTCGTGCCCACGGTGACCGACCGCATCGACCTGGGCGTGCTGTCCCAGGCCGGGCCGAACCTCAAGCTGATCGCCTCGTTCGGCACCGGGGTCGACCACATCGATCTCAAGACCGCGCGCCAGCGCAACATCACGGTGACCAACACGCCGGGCGTCCTGACCGAGGACACGGCGGACATGACCATGGCCATGATCCTGGCCACGCCGCGTCGCCTGACCGAGGGCGAGCGCCTGGTCCGCTCGGGCCAATGGACCGGCTGGAGCCCGACATCGATGCTCGGCCACCGGATCTCGGGCAAGCGCCTGGGCATCATCGGCATGGGCCGCATCGGCCAGGCCGTGGCCCGCCGCGCCCGCGGCTTCGGGCTCTCGATCCACTACCACAACCGGCGCCGCGTGCATCCCGACGTCGAGGCCGAATTGGAGGCCACCTATTGGGAGAGCCTCGACCAGATGGTCTCGCGCATGGACATCATCTCGGTGAATTGTCCGCACACGCCGGCGACGTATCACTTGCTGTCTGCCCGGCGGCTCAAGCTGATGCAGCCGCAGGCCTACATCGTCAACACCAGCCGCGGCGAGGTGATCGACGAGAACGCCCTCACCCGCATGCTCGAGGCGGGCGACTTGGCGGGCGCCGCGCTCGACGTCTTCGAGCACGAGCCGGCGATCAATCCCAAGCTGCTGCAGATCGACAGCGTGGTACTGCTGCCGCACATGGGCTCGGCCACGATCGAGGGCCGCATCGCCATGGGCGAGAAGGTGATCATCAACATCAAGACCTTCGCCGACGGCCACACCCCGCCCGACCGCGTGCTGGAGACCATGTTCTGAATGGTTTCCTGACACGGATGAACACGGATTGACCAGCTCTTGATGATCCGCGCGTAGCGGATTCGATCACTGTTTATCCGTGTCGATTCACTCTTCCGCGTCCTCGCCGAAGCAGATGACGTTGCCGTCGGGGTCGGTGACCTCGAACTCGCGCATGCCGTAGACGGTGTCCTCGATCGGCCGGGTGACCTTGGCGCCGGCCGCCTCGAACTCCGCGCAGAGCTCCTTCAGGCCGGCGACGTGCACGTAGGCCTCCCAGACCTCGGGCTGGGGCGCTGGGGCGCCGTGCCAGGCGTCGACGAAAAGCACGCTCTTGCCGCGCTGGAAGATGCCGAAGCGCGGCGGATCGCCGCCTTCCTCGACGACGCTGTAGCCGAGCGTCTCGACGAAAAAGGCGCGCGAGCGCGGGTAGTCGCCGGACTTGAGCACCGGGGTCGCGCGCAACAGGGCCGGCGGCTCGGTCAAGGGCAGTTCAGGCGGCGCAGATCGCGCCGGTGTCGTCGTAGGCGACGTCGTCCAGGCTCTTGA
>JAAUYH010089538.1_pt1 | contig 12201 bp, 7 predicted proteins | sample 7278061 | NCBI WGS metagenome assembly JAAUYH01 (sample SAMN14350203, study PRJNA611818) | marine sediment metagenome | isolation source: surface marine sediment (0.6m) | place: French Polynesia: Moorea | collected 2018-08
ACTGAATAAAGCCTTCCATTACATTTTGTTTACAAAATCTCCTCAGCTGTTTTCCCCCTGCACAAGCATTTTTCCGGATTATTTAGACGTTCTGCAGTCCAGACATTTTGGAATAGTTGCATTGAACTCATCGATGACGTTCGATTTGCATTACATATTTATTTCCTTCCACTTTATGTGAATAGGGGTCTAACAAGAAGAATATACGAAGATAGGAACATGATAGGGAGCTTTTCTGGGCGAATAGTCCAAATAATCTATTCATTAAGACAACATAGCAACGTAACGGAAGATTTTTTTCAAAGATAGTGCAGAAAGTATCTTATTGATGAAATCAAATAAAGGACAAAGCTTACGAATGTAACGTTTCATTTCGGATAAACCTATTGTCATGGACATACAACATCTAGTACACCGTTCTCTATTAGAGCAATCTAAAACCTTATGATACTTTAGACGCTAGAAGAACTGATTCTATTTCTAAAAAGGACCGAAACTTCAAGTTTCGAAGGAAAAAGAACGCGGCACGGCAAAATTAGAGATTCATTCGTGAATGGAGTAATTGTGAGCAATGGGTACTATATTTCGAACTAATGGAGTATCGCTTTGTATAAATACTTGGTCAATATAGGTGCTTCCCCGGTCAGATCGATCGGTAAGGTAAATTTTTGAAACAGCAAAAAGATAAAGCAACGTATTTTCCTTATTTCTATGCTAGTATTCATTGTAGATTACCTTCCGTTGATTTTAATTATAATAGGATGTATCAGTAAAGAGGACAATACGCACGTTTCTTACTGTGTACAAATGATGGAATTCGACTCATTTCAATTGAAAATATAGCAGCTCATGAAGGAGAGATAATTTAATATTGATAGAGAGTTCCAGACGATCGACAAATCTTTGTGCTGTGAAGAAATTGGTATACTTTAAGGTCAAAATAAATATCAATATTGTTTTCATTCATTTTTCATTTGAAAATGACAATGCAGTGAATTATTTCCTTGTCCAATATTCTGTCGTGTTGTTACACAACCAGATGACTTAATACTGTTGAACAAATAGTAAGCTGTTATTTCTGCAACTTTTTCCCTAATTTCAATTGCATTTCATAATTTTTAGTTCCCTCAAAACTGTAAAAACATTTTGGCATTGTGCTCAACGTTGATGATAAGGAGTAATAAAATATGACTTTGTGTCTAATCGTATTTATGGAGCGTGGAATTCTTATTCACAATGGATTTCGGTATTTCGTCTACATGTCTCGTTAAACGATTTGTTTATAGGCACTAAATTTCCGAGAGAGTAATAGCGAGTGTTATCTAATTTTAATCAACAGAAACTTGTAACTTGTTCATTTGTAGAACAAACTTTAACGAGAAAAAAACAAAAAGAATTTAAAAGGTTTCAAGAATTTAAAGATTACACAGTACTTATGCATTTCTATGAAAAATAAATGCAGAAATGTAGGAGGAGGCTCCGACTTCTTAGAGTACTGAAAAAGAAAAACAACATTTTCAAACAATGTGAAATGCTTTGTCCCGTGCAGTATCCGTACTAAGTCTCGTACATAATCAAATTTGAATTTTTGACACAATCAAACTTCTGTTTCATTGTCAATACTTTCATTTATAGTCAATTTGCTTGAATATGTATCCCGATATTTTGCTGTACTGGTGTATTACTCAAGGGATCAAAAGAGATTAGATCAGCTGATTGTTTGGACTGTATTTCAGCGAAATATGCTGTTGTTACAATACAGAACTTGAGGTACACAAGCTACGAAAGAAATTGAGTCCCAAAAAAATTCAAGCCATGCCTAATATCTACCGTAAAGCAGTTCTTTGTATACAATTCGCTTTCTTTTTGAAATACCGGAATTCAATTCCATTACACTCATGCTATACTCGACAACCATTTCCTCGAAGATACAAAGTCAAATTGAAGCGAACCCTTTAAACAGGTACGATAGGTATCTGTTAATCTCTGGAACATATGCGTTCCTTTTCGTCCACAAATGTGAACGAAAAAAGTTCGCAATATGTACGAATCAAGAATCAAGGCAAAAGAGACGATGGCATTGCAAAACAAGATGACGATACAAAAAGCGTCTTGTATTACCAACTTGCTAATGATGCTTAACATGGCTCTTCATAACAGTCCCATTCTTGAAATTCTCTTCTCTACCGACACACGCTACCGGATCCTTGCCATCACCTTTGAATATGAAACAGCTGCATTAAAAATTGGGGCAATCCCTCAGCGCACGATAATACTTGACCTGAGAAAATTATTTCTTGATTTGGTAGCAGCGACGATATCACGATTTGGAGCAACGCTACTTGACAAGAGGTGGAACGAATTCAATTATACTGAATTGCTGATGCCAGTGCATTTCTAAATTTGGATTTCTGGGAGATCGAGTTTACAATTGGAATCGCAACTGCTGCCCGATCTGCAATACATATTGCAATATAAGCTGCTATCTCAGAAAATTTCAAATTTATCATCCTCTTCGATAGAAGGATCCGCCGTCAATAAATTTGCGTTCCTCACCGCCTCACGTATCGTGCCTGAATCCCAAATAGATCGATTTATGTTCAGAAACATAATTGACTCCATAACAATTGGCGGCATGGACTTCCTATTGTCCGGAAGAAGAAGCTTAGGGATATACTACATTCTCTTGATTTCAGCGACAGACCCCAGAAGGCATTCGCAGTTCGAATAACTTCAACTATCACTTCGAACTTGAAACTTTCCGGGCACTATTCGCGCGATTTCTGAGCCTGCTTTTCGTTGATCTTTTCATCATCTACGGAACTGATAAGTTTTTTCAGCAATAGTTGGGCGCATGCTATTCGCCCGCTCTTCGTCAATCTTGATTCCATTCCGGACTGAATTTTTACGACTCCATTTTCGAAGTCATAGTCTTTCACAATAGTAGCTTTCCTTCCGATCAGGTCACTTGCAAGTTCGCACTTGTACAATGAATTCGTTCGGTCCGGCTTACCTTGCATAATACCCTCTGCTAGTGAATATAGCAAAAGACAAAATTCGCAAAGTCGTATGTTTCGCTTTTGCAGTTGTTGAGTTACAGCATTAAAATCTTCAAACATTTTCTCGTATCGTCCAACAGCATTCTTGAACGCAACAGATTGATTCAGAAGAATATCTGACCTCTCGTCTTCTGATAGTGCTACCAGTTCACTGCAAATCTGCACGAATCTTTTCAACATCCGATAAATTCCATTCCACTTTGTTTCGTTGTCTAAAACAGGATTCAAAAGCGTCAAATTCTTCAATATCGCACGGTCACAACGTTGTCCCTTGCAATGTCTCATAGTATTCCGTACATCCGTTATAGCTGCATGTAGCTGTTTGTCAGATGGGATGAACTTTTGAACTTGTAAATTGAGCTCGTGGTTTTCGCGACCAACGTGTATTATTCGCAAGGTATCAGCTGCTTTCTTGTAAGGGCTAAAATTGTCGGCTACTTGGCATGTAGTCCATTCTTCCGTAGTTGCACTATGCACATCTAAAATGTCGGATATGTAGGAGGCATGTATATCAGCCGAAAACGAAGAAGTCGTATCATCAAAGCCGTCATTTTTGTCGATTAATGCCATAGGACTGATGGAGAAAAGTCGGCTGACTACTTCATCGTTCTCCTCTATTAAACTGTTTTTTCTACAATTGCACCTTACGAACAAAACAAACAAACAATCCAACGTAGGGTGAACCGCTGCTGGTCTAACCGTCGTATAAAATAGCGCCCCTAGTAATTCCCATCTTTTGCTAGATACGTTTTTCAACAATTTTGACGAGGCAAAACATTCCTCGTTCGAATGTTCTGCGAGAAATCTGTTCGTCATACTAACAAAAGTTACGAATAGAGTTACCTTCAACAATGGATAGTTGCAATAGTTTCATGATAATCATGTTCATGTACGCTTGAATGGCGCGCTCTCTTTGGCTTAACTTCATCGTAATTATGTTATCCTCACAAGGAAATGATCCGAATTTTTGTCGACGTTCGATTGCACGTTCGTAAACATTGAATAAATCAGCTTTAGCATCTTTTACAGCACATCGTTTGAGATGATTGTGCGGATTGAAATAGGCTGTGCCTTTTGCGAAATAAAAATTCTCCACCTTCAGTGCATTTTTCTTCTCGCAAACACTTCGTGACCGTGCAGAGAACCTTCTTCTCGTCCTCTCGAACGATGCACATCAAGGTTTGGACGACCTGCTGCTGTTTTGGTTCGGATTCATCATTTCTGAGACTGGAGATGACAGCTGGCGACCGTGGTCGACTCTTCAACAATCTCCGCATGATATTGGAATCTTTAGAGCAATGCCAATGCGTATTGCAATTTCAAGAGTCGATGCAGTTCCACATTTATTGCAATGGATTGCAATCGATTCCAATTCCAATAAATTGTTTCCCTCCCTACTCTTGACATAACTCAGGTGTGTGCAACTGTAAAACCACTAGGGTACACATTTCTTGTAGTCACAGCGATACCTTTTTGTGCTCTGTCGAGTGTTGAAGCTGCAAATTTTGAATTTCTAGCATCAAGGCTGTATTCTAGAACATCATTTGCCGTCGGGACCTCAGAGTGGAACAATTACCATCCAGTTTCGGCGTCAATTCGTGGTAGAAAACAGAGAGATATGGTGTAAAATCCCGCAATACCTGGGCGTAAAGAGTGATTGATGAGTACGAACCAGATGCGATGGAAGGAAATAACACGAAAAATCACGTGGTACTTTACAATAGCTCAATAATGCAAGTATGTAGCGTCAGCAATGCAAATGCAAGAATAGAAGAATTCTATAAATGTGGAAATCAGTGTCTTAGCTTCCAAGCATGAATGATTTGAGATATCATGCACAGATGAATGAGCACAATCAAGTTCGACATTGTCTTCAGCGGATAAATTATTAGTTAGTTGCGTAATCCTTGCTGTGACAACATAAATAGGAGAATCGCATGCGGCAATGCAAAGATAGTAGATTCAAAAAAATGTATGAGTGAATTACGAGCTGCTATGGAAACGAATCCTAGCAATGTGACTTGCGTAATGACGTTGCTTGTCTACACGTCAGTCTGATTTCGATGCACCACCACATATACTCGATTATTTTATTATCATGTAATGTGAACATAAGTTCGAAGAACATCAATAGAAGCTTTCAATTTATAACAGGATATAAGAGCACAAATCTGGAAACAACTTAGAAGACAAGCCCATGTTAAGTACAGCTTCTTAACAAGGCTGACGCCCTTTCCCCTTCTTGCAAACCATTTGAGGGCACTGCATCGCATCTATGTAATATTCGCAGTCTGATTCTATGGAGAGCGCACAAAATTTCAAGCACTTGGTAGGAAATGAATTCACCAGTCTTTGAAACTAGGCTGCGGCTTGCCACGGGCTCCAATCTGTTTTCTTTTATTTCACTTTGCAAAAGCAATGCCACATAGTACCATCTTCCTTGTCACTTGTAAAAAATGCTTCGCGAACCCCTCTTCCAAGGGCAGACTTTCGACCTTGGAACGTCATTGTGTCCATTTTATTAGTAGCCCGTGGTGCTCATTTCTCGAGTCTAGTACGAAAAGTAAAACTCATTCTTTTCGCATGAACGTGAATAAATTATTCATGAACACTCACAATATTCAATAGATAATTCAAAGAGATCATGATCATTGAGTAAGTACATAGAATAGATTACTCAATCAAATTCAAATACAATCTATTTTTGTACAGGTATGCTACCAACCTCAAGAAACCCGTGGGATAGGTAGAGAGCAATGGGATAAAGGTATTTCTCTTATCTGCTGTTCCAACATTGCAAATCGAATAGAAATCGAGTGTTCGGAGAAAGATCCGACTGAAACATACAGTTAGCCGCGTAGCTGACGAGTATTTGCTTGATGCAATGTTACAACATTAAAATTTAATTTTAAATGTTTTAAGTTTGTACATCATTCTGCTTTAGGTTTCTTCGTGAATATGCCGTACTTGAAATTTATTGCACATCTGTCGAACAATGGACTGATTTCTATTTTGCAGGAGCAAATTTCAAAATTTTGAAAAACGACAATTGCTACTAATTTTTTGAGATTTTCTGAAAACTGTAACGTTGTAGCGCCCTGCCTGCAACCTGTCATATTCTGTTCACTGCATAAATAGTCTACTTACTGAAAGCCCTTCGATTTTAAATTGCAAATTTATGTTTTTTTAATTACTCTCTTAAAATATTTCAGCATTCATTCTCTTCCTCCCCGAACGAACTCTGCACTGAATTATTTCTACTGGTGACAGTCTCTAATAGAGTATGCAGCGCCAGCTCAAGCAGCTAAACTTTGCAAAAGCAGCTTACTATCATAGACAACCAGATATCGCATCTTGTTTCGTACATTTTTCTCATTATCAAGCCTCAGTTTGATCCTGTATAAGCTCGTTATCTCATTTTCTCTGGTTGTAACGCGATTGTCGTATAATAAGTGAAACTATTAGCCCTTTCGACATGAATTTCGCAATTACTTCAGAACATACTTCGCTTAACATTCGTTGTAGATACATAGAATGCACTGTGCCTTCTTTGTACCGTAAAGCGACGTTACGCAACGTTCTTTTTTTGTAAGCAGTAAACTAGAAAACCGCATCTGTGTAGCTTCATTTTTCAAGACTCTTCAATTTTTCAAGCGGTAGCTACAAAACCGAACGTAATTAACCTACTTACAGCTACAAGGTTCACCGGAATATTTTAAGAAAAACTGTTTGCAATATTCATCGAATGGCAACAAGGCGTGGAGAATTAACATTCGCCGGTATATTAGATGGATCATAGTAATGTCTGCCCACTGCATAATTAGTCTGAATATAAAATCTGATAAAAATTTTGTCTCTCGAAACTTCTACAAAGCGAGGAGTCAGTAAACGACTAATTCAGATACACTCTTTCACATTCTGTGTTTCATTCGTTAAAGAGATCAATAGCAGAATTTGCTTTTCCACTTAATTCCTCACCATACTTTCTTTCTTTCCGTAAATACCTGTCTATTTGTTTTCGCTCCAAATCGAGCTTCATTTTTCATATTAGATCCTAATGAGCATAAATTGAGAATTTAAAATAAAATATTTCGATTCTACTGGCAAGGGTGCCGCAAGGTATCCTATAATAGATATGACAATATTTTAAGAGAAAAAAGCCTGAGGATCAAGTTCTGTACATCAGTAACCGAGAAGTCTGCGGTTCAGTATAATTGAACAGAAAAAATTAACGGTCTAATAGAACAAACAATTGATTATCTCTCAAGAAGTTAACTTTTCTGTAAGCGGATGATGATGGAAAAAGCTTACTGTGGTAACAAAATTTCATGATGATAGAACGAACGAACGATAGTTTCACTCCATGATCTTAATCGATAATCAGTTGACAAGTACTCTCAGTGATCAATAAAAGCTGAAAATTAGTAAATACAGAAGAGAGAAAGAGAGTCGAAAGCTGAAAGAAACGACGATAAACAAAGAAGGAAGATAAGAAGCCGAGACAAAAGCAGTATAAGATCTATAGCTTCCAAAGAGAGCATCTCATTGAGACTTGGAACCAATTCAAGAAGTCCTGTGAGTTTTGCAGGTCTTGTTCTGTCCGGCTGCTGTTTTTCGAATACTTTGGTTAACCTAGAAACTGTACAATTAGTTCGAAATATGGAGATATGATGAACTTGTCCAGAAAATTGAATTAATAAGACTGCTATGATCCGAGCCATCCATTTTTCCGACAGCATTAAGTATGATGATTCTAATTAAAACATCTACCTATCGACTTCGTTTTCGGTTTCGATCGTCCACTGAATTCAAGTTTAGCTTGCGCTTCCTAATTTTATTCTAATTCGATAGGTGTTTGAGGATATAGAAATAAGTAGTTTAGGATTTGAAAAATTTGAATTAATTAATTAGAGTTGAGCGTAATTGATAGAAAATTGCATCAACTAATTTCTAAATACTTAACCGTCGTCCGACAAAATAAACACATTGTCGAATATTAAGGCAACTCAAAAGCTACTCGAACTGGACGTGTAGTCGAGAGGGTGGTAGCTGCAGTTGGTAATACTACTGCACCGAACGTTATTTTCTATTCTGTTGACTGTTGTCGCCCTCGCCCCCCCCCAACCCCACGAACATAATTGCTAAGACCATGTCACACGAGCAGTTATAAAATGCTTTCCTAATCACACCATTAAAAAAGCTAGGGAACTCGTTATGTTAAGAAGGATTGCAACAACCAAAACTACAACAAATGACCCGATGCACACATCAACGTTTGAAAAAGAATGGTATAAGCGACTGGCTAGCGTAAAAAGCAGTTTCAGCTACTCTGCTTGACGATTCACTCATGTAAGAATTTTGTGGCCTGGTAGATTGTGTCACGTAACGACTGAGTAAATCAATTTTTTGTAGTGAATTTTTCAAGTTTCATTACATTCAATTTTTTATAGCCACCGCAAAAATAATGAATGCAGAGTCTTTGTATGTGACCGGCAGAAAAATGCAAGCTGCAACGATGTCTATCGAGCGCTTTTCAAGTTTCCTTACTTATGATTCGCGGGTGCTCCCATATTTTCGTTTTCTCTTTGTAGAGCTGTAACCTATTAACTTTCGGTCAGCAGATTATAGGCAGAAAAATCGTGGCGGTTTGGATGTTGCAATCACAAATTTTCTGCTGAATACGTAGTCTCATTGAGATGTGGTTTTTGATGGTAAGCTATGTTCCGGTACCCGAATTCGTTGGCCTTTCTGACAAGCCGTTACCATAATTGGGCTCTTTTTTGGCTCTGATAAACATCGATGAGATTTCTGTAGTCTTCATAATTGATCTGTTGCAGAAAATCAGAAAATTCATAGAAATGACTTCCCAATAGGATTTGATATGGTTTGGCGGTTCATGTGCGCTGTACAACATATTTAAGTATACCTTGTCTATTCGACATAAAAAAGCAACTATTGACCCAGATTTCAACAGTTCCTGCAAAATTTTGACTATGTACCGATGAAGTTGGCGCTTCTGTTTTTCGTATCTCATGGGTGGCCGATGCTGATTGTCAAGCAATATTTGTGTAACAGCTTCCTTATGATTATTCCATTGGAAATTTCCAATTTTAACGAACAGAAAGACAAGCAGTTTCTAACTTCAAATCTTTCTTTTGGATATCAAATTTATACCGCAAGTAATGAGTACGATTTAATTTCACCGATCACTGTTTCGTTGCGCCTTGAAGTGCAAACGAAAGTAGACATTGTTTCTGAAGAACTATTTTTTTGCATTACTCTGCTAGGTCTTTCTTAGACTATTCATCTGATACTTTATTTTTTATTTTTGTCTCGTTAGTTAGTCCCCAGATGTCGCTCGGTTTAGAATCAAAGACTGAAGTTTTAACATTCAATATTAGCTCTAGTTGATTGAAGCATTTACAAGCCGAGTTTCTTGCGGATCCTGATGTTAAATCGGTTTTCAGAATGCCTTGAAGATAATGTTTCTGATACAACTTGTATCAAACGATTTGCTTTTTCCGACATCATGCCACTTACCCTTTGGCGCCTTGCATACTCAGACTTAGGCCTTCGAAGAATTGCTTGGAGATGCCTCGAAATTAATTTTCCTTCTCCAATCTGTGAATCAATGATCTCGGGCTAAGTAATTCGACGATTCATCGGAAAATAATTCTACAAGATGGCGTTATGTATGTACTACTGATCTACTGGATTCTGTAACAATAAACTGTTCAGCAGCAAACTTTATATCTAATTGAGGAAATCATTTGGACAGAAGTTTCAAGAGTTCCAATAAGTGACGAAGGATCTTTTAGCACTCGATATCAACAGTATTGATTGCGTAATGTTCATGCTACGAATTTTACCTCATACCGTTGTTGTATACAGTTAGAAGCAAGGAGAAAAATCTGGCAAAAGCCAGAGGATACTATGACCCTACTGAATGAGCTGTTCGAAAATGGTTCCAAAAAGCTGAGAGTGTGGACTTTCATGTATGCAGGTGAAGCACAGTCTGAATGGGTAGTTAGTGATGAAGTCTTGCTTAGGAGAGCATTGACACAAGGATTGTCTCAAAGTTAATTAGTAGTTAAGTATAAATAGGTAATCTGCAGTCCAGTGAGGTCAGCTTTATCTTCTGCCACAAAATCATGATATCCGGCATATATACGATGGATCGAAGTAGCTACGAAATAAATTGCGCAGAGCGCAGATACAACTGTAGAAAATCTTACTTTCGCATTTCAGGATAGAGAGACAAAGGTCTAAAATTCTTAAAATGTTTCAGGCGCTCTAAAATGGAATAGATCGAAATTATCTCTAATTCTATCAAATCACAAGCTTGATTCACAGTTTATTGTCTATGCAGAGATGTTGTTCGATTTTATAGATTCGGTATCGACGATGAATGTCACTTAATATGCGCTGGTCGGCGAAGTAACTTTGAGCTCGATGCTTAATTAAAGTCTTAATTTTCATGCAAAATGATGTAGAGTTGACTGCAAACGAATTTTGTGGAAGGAGCTCATCGGATTTGTGTAGAGTTTTCACTCCATTTGTCTTTGTTCAAGGAGTTAGTACGATATAAGTTGAAAATGCAAACATTTGCATTGATTCAGGTTGGTGAGAAGATAGTAAATAATATGTCGCACATTGCAATGATAGTGCATTTTGAATGACAGTAGGCGTCATCTATTGCACTGTAAATAATGTCAGACTTTGGTATCATGCTTTAGCGCCGATTGTCGTCACATCAACCTAATTTTCAAACGAGACTGTTCGCTTTGCAGGAGACAAAAGACATTCAACGTAGTTGGCGGAAGAGTAAAGTTCACAAAGAATGCTGGCTCAATGCTTTGGAACAGTTTAGCAAATCGATATCAGCTTAATCGTCTCATTCTTGGACAGTATATGCCATTCACTATGAAATTCTGGAAGGATACAATTTAAAAGATCATGTATGATATTCTTGTAAATGCGGAGAACAGAAAGTGTCAAGTAGATAGAGTTGCTGCAAAAAATCTTAGAGAAGAAAACGGTTTGCCGCCTCAGGAATATTTCTTTTACCCTACTAAGTCATGCATTGCATATTGGATTGAGAAGTGCCTATTCTACCCTTGTCCATTTATTGAAGCACATAGCCAGAGAATATGTTGTATAGGTTCAATGCCATTGGGATTGTCACGCGAGGAACATTTCTGCCGAGAAATAGGAATTAGTACGATCATTTCTTTGGCACCTTCTGTAGTATTGGCGCTTCAGTGCAGTCTTCGTCGAAATGGAGAACCTTTTGATTTAGCAAACATTAGCAATTGATTTATGAAGCTAGAAAACTGGAGTAGAGTAGTCTCATTTTGAGAAGGAAGGCCGAGAAATCGCTGTTTTTTCTGTAGTTAGAAGTGGACAAAACTTGCGTATGCTATTCTTCACTTGAATATTAAGCATCGGATTTTCCACAGATCGAATAGTGTTTGAATTCTTACGTTCTGCAAGAAATGCAAGCTGTAAGCAGATAAAGCTGAATTGAAGAAAGTCACCGGAGTTCGGACAGCAAGATAGATGAGTAAACTCCTGAATACATTTTAGAGAAAGCAATCAAACAAGATCGATGACGGAAAACTTTGATTCCCACTCGATACTGACAGTTAAGGCAAAAGATACCGCTGTATGTACCGCTTAAATCCTGCTATGATGTGGTAAAAAGGTGTCTTATGACAGTCAATATCATTGAAAAACATCGAGAACAACGAAACTAAAAATTTGTCGGTAGATTTCGACACATTGGAAGTGTTCTTTAATCGGCGTACTCTGAAAGGGTTTCCTAGAGAACAAGGCGAAAAAGGTTCAACCTGAATCAAATTGAATGTTTATATTGATCTGTTCGATTGCAACACTACTTGATATGTTCTTGAAAAATTGGGTGTGCAAGGCAGAAGGGAATGGCGAAAATTTCCTGAAAAGGTGCGATAAGTCTCAGAAGCTTCGTAATCCTCAGAATTGCCATTCTGATCGGAAACTCTGTTCGTTAGAGCCTTTTACAAAGGCGCATTTTCTAGAACGCTCCTGGGGGTCGCAATATTTTCTGGTAGCTCAGAACATTTTTGGTTGCTCAGTAAAATCAGGTTTTGGCTCGGATTTGTTC
>JAAUYH010086858.1_pt1 | contig 12200 bp, 5 predicted proteins | sample 7278061 | NCBI WGS metagenome assembly JAAUYH01 (sample SAMN14350203, study PRJNA611818) | marine sediment metagenome | isolation source: surface marine sediment (0.6m) | place: French Polynesia: Moorea | collected 2018-08
GTAGAAAGCAAGAAATAGCTTTCTGATCTATTAAGATTACCATTAAACGATGCATAGGTAACTAGACTTGAAAATGCATTCATATACTGCTTCAAAACCGTTTGCCCATATAGCAGCCTTTCGGTAATCTTTTCTGAGTTCTAAAGAGCATGGGCAAATATCTTCCAAACTATAAGAGCCTTATTATTAATTTATGCTGTACCCTATATCATTACGGCAATGTTAGTCGCAGTATACAACTCAACAAACAAATTAAGCGGAATGAGAGTTTCTGAAAATGTTTGGTGCAATGCAGCAATTAACTAAGAAATGCATGGATTTATCACAGATTACTGATTCATCTGCACATACTTCTTTCTTATTCCACAATAAAATAAATTCACGAAGAAAACATAGAGTAATAATAGACAAAAAGGAAATCACAGTAAGATCCTGGCTAATATATTGAAGAATTAAAAATCTTAAGCGGAATGTCTAGCCCTGAAAGAATTGTAAGTATATGGCTGTGACAAAATTCTAGAGCAAGCTGGTCCGAAGTATGATTCGTATTTAGAAATTCAATTGAAACATAAAAGATTTTCAGTTATTTCGACGAGTAGCTGCAGATAGAATTGCTGTAGAAATAAAGTTTAATCCACCCTTTTAATATTCTTGTGACATGTAAAGTAATTCGGATAGAACGGACTTCATGCAACATACGCATAGCACAATGGATTACGTTGATATATCAATGCACAAAAAATCGAAAACATTAGTAAATCAAAATCAAAATTTTTAAAAATTTTAGCTTTGCTAGCAATATCTGTAATCATCTAAAATGCAGTATATCATGCAGTGTGACTACAGTCGTTGCCATGATAGACAATTAGCGAGCTTTCCTTTTTTCAAAATTTTTTGACACACTTTTTGATTTCTGTGACCACAAACCAAAAGAAACTTTAGTTCAGAGATGACGCTGAAGTAATTCGAGAGACAATTTGGAAGTCAGAAGTACTTACCTGAAGGGGCTCAGCAGAGCTACACCTTTCAGCGAATATGTGAAGTGCCTGGTTCCACTCTATTCAGTTTGGCAGCTTTAGATATGTAAGTCCGCTACTCATCTACCCTCTCACATAGGAACTATACTATATTCCTTTATACCTCTTGGTATTTCACTGTGCAATTTTCGTTCTGAGTTCATGTTTCTAGCCTTGACCAGTGGCCTCACAATTTGAGATGCAGTGCGCGTTTCATGTGCCATATTTTGTTTTTCCATGAGTTTACAATCATTCTGACACCAACAACGGTCTTGCCGATTCCGTAAATTTCTTTGACTCAAACCCTATCTAGCGATGAAGAATTCTTGCAAGACTTGAAAGTGTATTCAAGATGAAAAGTAAACTTTCTGAACGCTCCTATATTCACATCTCCGAAAACCTGAGTATTTATCTGATTTTTATAGAGTTTCTATATACGAATCGTACTCAAACTATTCGTTCTATAATTTCATAACCACCTCCTGGGCTTAATTATGTTCTCCAACACCAGTTCACTTCTAAACAAAACAAAAAAGGAAAACTCAAACGTTTGTTAAAAATGATTCCAAAAATAGTACTGTGTTGAGCCGTGCTGTACAGTACACAATCCATAGAATGATTTTAGGAAAAATGGATGGAAGAGGAAAAAAGAAAGACCAATAGAATGCGTGTTTGATAACAAATGGACATGCAGTATCCTGTGCAGTACAGTACAGTACAGTGCAGTCCAGTACAGTTCAAGGATACAGAAGCAAAAGTAGATTACGTAATGTAGAAGCAAACGGGAAGGGTTATCAAACAATCAGCAATGCGAAAAAAATGAAGAATAAGAAAAATAGAAAAAACTATGAAAACCCAAGAACGTGGAAGCTCGAATACGTCACAGAAGGAGACGTTGACTCAAGTAAACATACGTCAAGAGATGGTGGAGGAGGAGCGGTACGAGCATGAGTTTGATTTCAATACGTAAGTGTTGAGTTTAATTGACTGAGCAATCGAGGAGGAACATTTAACTTTGGATAACGAGCCCATCGCACACCACGTAAATATTCATGGTACTATCGCCAAACTCTCGCTCTTTCGATTTTTATTCACTTTTGATACCGTATCCATCCACTTGCTACAGTGCTTGCTACACTATTTGTGACGTGTGCTTCTGAGCGTGGTGGTCTATTGATCGATCGATCGATCGATTTAGAATAGCGAGAATTTCCCTCGCTTTTCTTTACTATGAACGAACCTTCCTATCTTGAACCATCTCTTCTTCTCACCAATTCAATCATCGATTTCACCTTGATCATCTTGTAGAGCACCACCAACCAAACTTTATTACTTACAATCTTTGGACGCAGTCCCAATCCGATCCAATCCAATCCAATCCCCTCCCTCCCTCCCTCCGTATATTCTCAACCAACCTCAACAACTCCTCTTAAATTCGTCGGCACCAACAACAACGCCAGCCTCGTTACCCCACTCTTTCTCCAGCCGCCTCCTCCCGTGCAGTTCACTCCTTTCTGCCATGGACCACCTCGTTATCGATCCGTTCCGCGTCCCAACGCCTAGTGCCCGACCGCCGACTGGAGCCCCTGCCTCGTTTCTGATGCGTCCTTTATTGCATGTATCTGCGTCGCCAAGATTTCCTGCTCATCTACAATCACCGAGTCCTCGTTTTTCTACCTCCACAAATCATCCTCTCGAACCTGTCACACCTGACCGTAATGTACCCGCTGTACCATTTTGTTCACCGGACGATGCTACCGGGCTCACGCTACCTGGTCTAACCAAAGAGTGTGACCCTGTTCCTACTTCCACGTCCACCGAAATGAATGTGGTCAACGAGAAAGAAGCCGATGCCGTGTTTGAAGTTGCTCGCCTTCGTACTCGTTCTACCGACCCCTTGTTTGGTGGCTTACGCAGTCCTATTGACTTGCCTGCTGGCTCTTTCCCGGGATCCTCTAACTTGCCCACTCCCAATCTTTCGCAATCGCGCATTAACCAACTACAGCAAAGACCTGCTGGTACGGCAAATTCCGTTCCGTCTCCTCTACCACTCTTTCCATCCGCAATCAGTCCACGCATGTTTGTGTTGCCTACACCTTCACTGCCTATCCCTACTGTTTCTGACTCTAGACCACTCTATTCTCTATCTTTCGCCTCTTCTGCAGCCTCCGCACCTGTTACCAGCTGTGCTCCCACTACCACCCCTTATCTTATCAACCCCGACCCTATGTTGAACAACACATCTGCACCAGTCGCCACCTCTACAAATAACGCAACTACATCTGCTCCTTTGGCATCTTTATCCATGCCTTCAATGCAACCTGTGCTTTCGACTGCACTATCAAATGCGCAGCTGACAACAACATCATCGAGTGTTGTACCACCTACACTAAACGTGAATGCTACAAATGTGGCCAGCTTCAACTACGCAACAGCTCCTGCGATATCCACATCATCCAACGATGAGAGTGATAGCTCGAGCTCTCGAAAAGTGGGACCCCGATTGAAACCTTCCAGTAGCGCAATATCGAAATCGTTGCAACCGCCTCCCACATGCGAAATATGTAATAACCAATTCGCGCGACGCAGTAACCTCTACAAACATTTGAGAAGTGTTCATTCGACAAAGCGGCAGTTCAAGTGCCCGATCTGTGACTATGGTTTCAAGCGGCAAGACCATCTACTCAAGCATCAACGTTCAGTGCATTCCAAAGAACGGCCGTTCGTGTGTGATTTGTGTGGAACCGCGTTCGCGGAGAAGTACAACAAGCAGAAACATCTGCGAGTGATTCACGAAACGAAACGGCCATTCCGTTGCAATTGCGGTGCCTACTTTCAACAACGTGACCAAATGTTGGCTTGTCTCCGTTGTAAGCGCATTCGTGCTAATGGCGGGTTGTGACGTGGCAACATGATTTTAAAGATGATAATATTTTGCAACCTCATTCAAATTATTCGACGGCGACCAGACGCATCTCTTTCACCTACAACTACCGTTGAGATGGCTGGACGCTCAACTTGTGTGTGTGCACTTTGGAGAATTAAACTTTACTAACATTACTTCAACAGACGAACCGAACTGATGATGGAGTACAAACTGTACTGCAGTATATGTACGGTCCAGTGTAGTATATATATATCATTACTTTTAGTGATTGAAATGTTGAGCTTGAGAAGAGAAACAATAGAGGGCGTGTGCGTAAGCTCGAAAGCTTACGTAAATACTAAAGCCAAATTTGGCACAGTAAGTACTGCGTTCGTTCGCGAGTGCGCACGCAGGCACGCCTAAGCTCATTAGAAACATTAAGTAAGTTGTACAGTGCAGGCACATGAAAAGAAAGTAGAGTTATTGTTTTGGTGATGCGGTTATCGCATTTGTACTCAAGTCCCAATAACCGAGGCCATAGTGAAATCTCATACGCAACATATCCTTAATCATGTTGAGAGTGGCCTTCACTACACTCAGTTTGCTTCCTGGAACTTCAGTCCATTGAACATCAACCGACTTGATCGACAAATTGTTCATTTGACAACGATACAATAGTTCCACATCAAATGCCCATCGTTCTAATCGCTGACCACCAAAAGCTATGCGAGCTGCATCTCGACTGAATAACTTGAATCCACATTGTGTATCGGCCACACCAGTCACACCGCCAACATTCACAACAACCCAATTAAAAACGCGAGATACGAATGAACGGATTGCTCCTCGTCGTTCCGCTGCAGATTTCGTTCGCAAGTGTACTCTGGAACCTACTACAACATCGGCTCCTGATTTTGCTACTTCTTCCTCCAACTTTTCGATATCCGCAAATACAGTAGCCGCATCAGCATCAGCCATTAGCACATATCGACCACGCGAATGCAGCACCCCGGCGCGCACTGCTCCACCTTTACCTCGATTCTTCACCAATTCCAACACGCGCATACGGTCCACTCCATATCGCTGCACATAACTCATAGCCACATCGACAGTTTTATCACGAGAACCATCATCCACTAGAACAACTTCCCAAGAAAATGCAGGTTGACGAGTAGTTCGTAATTCAAGATATCGTAATGTCTCGTCCAACATAGCAGGAAGGCGAACTTGTTCATTATAAGCAGGTACAACAACCGAAAGTTCCAAGGTAGGGGAATCTGACAAAGATGGAAAGGCCAATCTTGTGCTTGGTGTAGCGTTCGGGTCAAGATAAGTTTTCTCACGGTCCAGCAAGAGATCGGGAGCCATTGTGCCAGCAAGTTATGCTACAAGCACAGTCAATAAAGAACGATGTGATGCGAACGAGATAGAGTCGAAAATGTGAGCGCAAGCGTGAGAGTCTTGGTTGCTTGAAGTTGTTAATCGAAATGCCGAAAAACGATGGATGAGTCAAAGCGACTTAGGAAATCGATTGACAAATTGAAATGGACTGTAAGCAAAAAAAACGAATACTGTTCAATATCAAGAAGAATTAGTGTCCCCTACACTTGCACTTTCGCTTGGAATCAGTTCGTACATACTGTACTTGTACTTCTGAAGACAACAAATCATTCATTAGTCTTTACTATGGCGCTAATTCTCGGTTCAAACAAATCCTCACAATGTTTACCATCAGCTAGCCCATTCTTTGGGGGTAATCATTGCGTCGAGTGTTTTCTCTTCCCATGAGCCCTTTTCCGGCTTATGGTCGTATTCCCATCGCGCTGTGAGCGGCAAAGACATGAGAATACTTTCAATACGGCCTCCTGTTTTGAGTCCGAATACGGTTCCACGGTCATATACCAGATTGTACTCGACATAACGAGCGCGTCGAATTTGTTGCCAACGCTTCTGCTCTTCCGTGAACTCTTCGTCTTTGCGTTTCGAAACAATAGGCAAATAGGCGTCACACACCGTGCTGGCACAGTCCGTACTGAATGCCAAAAGGTCTTCAGCTGGTCGGTCATTCAAGTCATCAAAAAAAATTCCTCCCAATCCACGACGTTCATTTCGGTGCTTGATTAAGAAGTAATCATCACACCACTTCTTGAAATCTGGATAGAACTTGGGATCATGTTTGTCACACGTTGTTTTCAGTGTGCCGTGAAAATGACGCGCGTCTTCTTCATACAAATAACTTGGTGTCAAATCCGTGCCACCCCCAAACCACCACAAACCACGGTCCGTTTCGAAGTACCGATAATTGAAATGCATCGTTGGTGCCATTGGATTCCATGGATGCATCACACTAGAAATGCCTGCCGCAAAGAATGGAACCGCCTCTCCTGGTTTGAAACCGACATCACGAGTTACTCCTCGCGCACTTGCTGCGGCTACTGCCTCCGGTGGCATCGTCCCGTAGACAACCGAAACATTCACTCCTGCTTTCTCAAATACGTTTCCATTCGCCAATACTCGTGAAATGCCACCACCACCATTCTCACGCACCCATGCATCCTCACGAAACTTCGTCCCATCGAGTGCCTCCACTTGACTGCAAATGCTGTCTTGTGCTGAACGAATCATTTGTTCAAATCGTTCTCGCATACTCCCTCCTCCCGTTGTCTCGGATTCCCGCACAAATGTGGATGGTTGTTCAGTTACATACTTGTGGTCAGTCCAACTTGGACCTGTAGTTGCTGTCATTCGCACAGTCCGGGTTCGAGCAGAGCGAATACGCGACTTGCACGCTGCATTCCCTGTAAATAATCCACTTTTGTTCGTTCTCGGAGTCCAAGTACACTGTACAAAGCCCATCATCTTCAAGTGCAGAATGAAAGAATCAGCCCGAATGTGAGATTTCCTAATCTGCGAGATTGATCTCGTTGGATCAATCAAGTCCAGTACGCAACGTTTTTAAAGTTTCCGCATTTAGGTTTTGGACAAGCCAACTTCATTCGGAAACTGTTCATAAAATATGATTAATTTCTCTGTATCAAAACTGTGACAAAATTTTCACCATATTATCTTGTAATTGTTTCCTACGCACAAGGATAAAAGACCTCCTTCAGCGAAATCGCTATTTGGTTCATTACTAGTCTCACTGGTAAAATTATTGATTATTCGGGGAACTATTCTGGACCCCACAGCCCTTTTTGATAAAATTTTATGTATATGCGTGCTGTACAAACATCACTTCTTTTTTGAAGTATTTCTGGAGAACAGAGAATAAAAGATTAACAGCACTTTACGGAGAAATGGAACAATTGTATAATTCCGAAGCTGAATAAAACACTGACTAAAAAATCATACTATATGGGTTGCTTAACTTGAAGGTACCTCTTAATGGGATATACTCACCTTAAATGTAGGTGGGGTTACACCGAAATTTGCAAGTTCAATCAATCTAATCATGAATTAGTAGAATTCTGTAACCTATCGGGTTTTCGATGCAGAATACACTGCTTCGGCAATTAATTCCTTAATTTATGTGATCGTAAGGTGTCAACATGATAGATGAAAAGTATGAATCGAAGTTTTGGGACAATAATTCGATGTATTTCTATAATTTTGGGACCATACGATTTTTAGACGTATTTAACTTTACTGAAATGTAATCGAACACCTCCAGATTTTCTATCAATTCTTCAGAAACGTGTTATTGGACTGATCTTTCGACCGTCCGTGATTTCAATATTACGATTTCAAGGAGATAGTTTTTTTGTTCCTGACAATTTGAGAAAGTTCTTGAAATACCTATGTTCTACTAGAAAGGGGTTTCATACTAAGCAAATTGTAGTCGAAATAAAAATTTGAAATATTGAGAATCAACACAGCGCTTTAAAGTTGACAATGCTCATCTACTACGTTTTTAGAACATATGGAAGAGAATTTATGTAGGTCCAAACTTTTTTCGAATTGCTGAGCAGATTTTACAGCACTCTCCTTTTAGCATTTCTTCGGACCTTTGATGAAGTGAAAAACTGTTCAATCATTTGTTTATTTTTCGCTTTAAAACGATGTCAGTTATATTTGAATCGAAGAGGGCAGAGCACCCGAAATGAATCGATGTGTTGCATCGAATATTGAGCCTTTCAGTGCGCTGCAGTATTATTCTTTCAATTGAGCACAGGGATATGATGTAAGACCGGCCCAAATTGATTTGGAGTAACCAGACGAGGACGTCTCAGAGCATGAATTGCGAGAGGTTGGATCCCACGATTCTCACAGAGCGGTGATTCAGTCCAAGCACCAATCCAACTCTTTGTAGCTCACGTCGACAGGCATTAGATGATCTTCCTCTTCGAACTGTAACCCGATGAAGACCTGATCGGAAGACCGATAGTTGTAGATGAATGTCGCCTGGTATTGACCACGTTGGAAAATAAACAGTACAATGCATATTCTTGGTATAAGATAGACGTTACGAATATCTCCGACAAATTGATGTGACTATCAGCAGCGAATGTATAGGTATCTTCAGCTATTCCGGCCACATTCAGAGGGATCCACTAAATCAGAGTCCCAAACTACCACCGCGGATGAAACCGGAGCGGTTGATCCTTTCAACCGTGAAGTTCGATCCGAGAACCTTAGAATCTCAATCAGGGCTTTTTAGTCCCTTCTCTAAACATGAATCCGTTGCAACGCTTTTCTGTTGGATAAATAATATGAGGCAGAAGTTTGGAACTGTTCAATTCATTTGTTCTAAGGTCCTACGTCACTATGCTTGTACTATGTTAACATTAGAACCTAGGATTTTTCACTCTAACATTATTCTTCCTCACAAGCAACAAGTCCTATGGGGCATTTGAAAGAGCAAGACACACACAGCAGCGCTCGGCATGAACAGAGAGCTGATAAAATTGGCTTGTGTCTATGTTGCGTGCATTCGATAGGGCGTATTGGTACTGGAACCGGGAAGCAGTGGTGACGCATAAAAATTGTAATGATTTCTAGGCTTAGTCTCCGCTGCATTGTGACATATGATACCCGACGGTTCTATAGTGAAGCTTTAGGCTTCCGCATATACTGACAGTATGCCTATTTCTCAGGCATCTGAGGTAATAAAAAGTGCCACCCCCAACTTCACCCTCGTTTATTCAGTTGGATGATGGCAGTGAAAGTCTAACAGCTCGGTTTTGACGCTCCATTGAAGATTGGATGGTTAAAATTGATTTCGAATGTCAGCGTCGAACATCACAGGTAATGCGCTGTTAGTATATTATTCTGTAAACTAGAATATTTCCTATTTTGTTCGCGAGATTTGATTCGTTTATTGAGAAACCAAAAATCGTAACTGGAATCGCGTGATGCGCAGTGCAACTCTATATTTCTCATTTATAGAGCTCAATTGAATACAGTCATATTGAAAGCATAATTTATTGTATCTAATCGGGATTCCCGGAGAGATTTAGAGCGAAACATGTACTGTCACCCACACCTGGAAGGGATAGAAGAGAAAAAAGTCTTATTCGTATCCCTTGTGCAACTCGTTGCGAACTTGTGGACGGAGCATGACGACCGCGGCGAAAAGAAGCATAATAGAGTTCCATCAAAAGCAGGAAATGAGTTTCAGTGCACTGGTCTTTGTTGTAGAATCAAAAAGGTGACTCGATTGGCGTCAGAAAATCTGCATCATGTATTCTCGTCAATCGTTTTTTTGTGCATGGAGCTTCTGAAGATCAGCCGCAACATCCTTTGTGCCATAGCCGATTGAAAATCGCACAAAAGCCACTGAAAAATGCATGCAGCACGTTCGACTCCAACAAGGCATGCCAGAATGCATTTAGAGAACGAAGAAACTCATCTCGCTAAATCTATATAACCCCTCATTCACTCTTCCTACCTTTTTTAATTCTACTGAAACGAAGGTATATCGTATGAATAGCGACAAAAATCTACAGTCGCCGACCAATTAGCTCGGGATGTGCGAATTACATCGGTGCTCGCTAGAGACATACGATTGGCGACTGCTTCATTGATGGCACTGACGACCATTGTCGGAAATGAGAGAAAGCGATTTCTAAACGTCCGCTTCTTCTCTGTTTCATTCTTGCATTAAAATCAGCTCCAGATTGGCGCCTTGAGAAGAAGGTACAAATGGAACTACGGTTACATGCTCTCGAGAACTCGAACCATCCTCTCTATCAACTAACAGACAGGAAGAAGAAAATCCAATCGTGTGACGTCTACTTTTCTATGAAACCGTTACCATACTCACCTCCGACGCGCAACTTAATCAGTGGAGGAGCGGATGAATGCCTAGACTGGAACACAAAAGAATCGCTCTGACCGCATCTTTGAAGCAATACCAAAATTTTTTGCGAAACGGTGGAAATACGCTAGCGATTTGCATCAAGCAATATAGGGTACCGATTCAACAGTGCCACCCCGTAACACGTGTGACTCAGATCGTGACAAAGCACACTATATCGTTTGCTCACATGAACTTGGATCCATACCCCAAATTTGTGCGCAGTCATCTAGACGCAGAAAACGGCACTCCCAGCACACCCGACACTGCTCAACGTTACGGCAGAGAGACAACTGAAACTCTTGAACGGTCAATTGCTCAAGATAACAACAGACTAAAAACTCGAAAGCATGAATGCCGGTAATATCATCAATCCTCTCCACGAGCTATTTACCAACGAAGAACACTCTCTCAATTTGTTAAGAGAGCATGACATGTTGCCTTCCAAAATGACATGCCCCGGGAAGAACGTCAGATTTTGTGGAAATTTGAAGCGAGAATCAGCACGAAAGGGAAGTCATCGCAAGCGCTGGCGATGTCCGAAGAAGAACTGTCGAAAAAAATGACAATAAGAGCAGGCAATCCTTTCCTCTACTACGACACTAATATCTGTAAGCACGATTCAAAACTAACATTCCAACAATATTAGAGCTAGTTTGGCTATTCTTTCAAACACGGTGTACTATTCGTGATGCTGCGAGCGCGACCCAGCACAATACCGCAACTGTAGTGGAGTAGTATAGCAGTTGCAGGAACATATCCTCTTCTGTATTAGAACTTCAACCTAAGTTCACTGGAACTAGAGCACAATCAGTACAAGTGGATGAGTCTTACTATTGCGATCGTCGCAAATGTAGATGAGGAAGAGTTATGATGGGGCATAAGAAATCATCGATACATGAATTCGCAGATGAAGTGCCGGGCTGGGGTCCTAGTGAAGAAGAAAAGATGCCATGGACAGTTCTGACTTTGGACGGTATGGTACATTAAGGAAGTGAGTAGTTGGAATTTATTTGTCTCCGACAAAAGTAAGGTTCATTAGGGTGAAGAACATACAAGCATCTACACTTATATCTGTGATTAAGAAGTATGTGAAGCCCAGGAGCCTGGTCTGGATAGGTGAAATTAGCTCGTACAAAAAATTGCCTGAGCATAGGTTCATACATGAGTCTGTGAACCACTCAAAGAACTATATTGACACCAGTACTGTCGCACACACGCAAGGTGTTGAGCGCTTTTGGGTCGATTCAAAAAGTTGGTACAAATCATCTAGAGGAAATCGAAAATTACTTCAGAGTCATTTAGATGAATCTTCCTGGAGGAAACTGCGTACGCTCGAAAATAATACTGGAATGCTCTTCGAAACTTTCTTGGCTGATATTAGTCCTTTCTTTAGATTGTAGATAGTTAATACATCATATCGGAACATTTATCTCAGAGCTGTTTGCCTATCCTCTACCGTAACGTTGAGCAGTGTTAGGTGTATTGAGAATGAAGATTTCTTGCTTCTAGATGTCCGTGCACTAGATCTGGGGTACGGCAATCAAGTTCATATGGAAAAACGAAATAGTGCATTTTGTGACAATCCGAGTCACATGTGTTACGGACTTTTAAATCGGTATCCAATTTCGAATACGGATTGATTCGCGCCTTGTTATGGCACAAGAAGATTCTAGGTTGCTTGAGTTTCAGTGGTCAATATTGTTGTAGCATCTATGGTCCTGTCAGAATCCGTTTTGGTTTGTACAGATTATGCCGAGTACCTTCACTATTTTAGGAGAGATAAATATAGAATGGTATTCCACTTGTCACTTGACGGATATTCAGATGGCAGGGTATAAATAGAATGGCCGTGTAAGAAGAGTCGCAACGATTTTCATGGCACTTGCTAATTGAAAAATGCTCGTTTTCGGAGGTCGTTTTAGGTAATTGGTATAAAATCGAGGTTGTCGTCGCCTTAAAATTCGAAGGCAAACCATTCGGCCGGAAGACCAGAAAACCGTACGCGTCGCTCCATAGCTGA
>JAAUYH010224349.1_pt1 | contig 12198 bp, 13 predicted proteins | sample 7278061 | NCBI WGS metagenome assembly JAAUYH01 (sample SAMN14350203, study PRJNA611818) | marine sediment metagenome | isolation source: surface marine sediment (0.6m) | place: French Polynesia: Moorea | collected 2018-08
CAATTTGATTCTCAATTTATATATAAGCTTTTATTATATTTGATCGTTCTTATAGAACATATGTATTGGCAATTGGGGATAAGCAATCAAAGTTGTTTTGTGATCTACTGAGATTACATCCATCCATGTCTGGCATTACTTGTTATTTCAAGTTAAGCGTTGGCTTTTTTGCAGCATCCTACTCTCATATTTCATACGCTTCACATCTGGTTGGTCTTTATAAGACAGAAATATGAGTTTTATCCCGTTCCCTATCATCATTTCACGTTGTCCTTAGTCCCCTTACTCTACCCCAAAAGGTATTTTACGATGAGATATATTGAATCCCATAATTCAATATACGTACAAAAGATTTTAACCTCTATTGCCTTTTGGCTGTAGCGTTCAGCCGTTTCGCTACTTGTTCATGATGGGGCTTGCGAAAGGTTAGACTTAATTAAATTAAGCTTACAACACCCAAGTAAATAACTTAGTTAAATTGCTGTAACCGTGTTGGACATAGACAACTTCTCTTGCGGAGTTACCAGATTCGGCTACTAGCTATCCGCTTTTCTCCCAGCTTCGCACCATGATGATGTTACTTCACAGCACGTGGGAGAGGGAGTCAAACGTCTCATTCGTCGGAAGGAATTGAACCTCCATGAATCAAGAGTTGTTATACTTTCTAAGTTCAGAAAATACCCTTAGCGTTCCTGAAAGCTTAATTTATGCTTTAGTTAGGCTAAAACGGGTCGCACATGGGAATTGAACCCATATCTTCTAGCGAATGCAACGCTAGCGCATTAACCGTTATGCTACGCTGTTCTAAGCATCGGGTGAGACTCGAACTCACGATTAATGGTTTAGCAAGGACACGGATGCTGAATTCGATTCAGCATCGTGAGATGTCCGTAGACCATCGCCTTACCAACTTGGCTACCAATGCAAAAATAGGTTGATTATTCAATTTTCAAGGTTCAATTTTAAGCCAGATAATCTATTTTTAAGTTTGAACAAATAGATTAATAGCTAACAGTTCGTGATTAATTTATTGCAGCAAAAACTATTAGTAGTATATGTAATACGCTAAAAGAGATTGATGCTTATTTTTAAATAGACTATTGGTAGTTTTCTACATTTACTGCGGAAAAATACAGTATTTTAGGTACAGGTATTCCTCAATATGAAAAGTTGGATTATTCATGATAATTTTTCTCTTTGTTCAGAGATATCAAATTATTTGTATGTGCCAGTTCCACAAAGCCTCAAGCTAAGAGCAGCTAGCTATATACCTCGCAAAAGTAACTGTAAGCTTATAGGTTATAGTTAGTAAACTTGTGAATTTGTATAGCAGATGCAGTTATATACGGTGGCAAATGGACGAAAAAGCTATATTATTTAGGCGTTTTGCTTAAAAAAGCCGTTTTGATGCTTGATGGAAGAAAGCATGATTTAGAATAAGACTAAATACTTTGCCAGACGTATACGTAGATAACTATAAAAGTTAACTATGCAAGAAGCTACGATAAATTTGTTATTCTGTATGTGCTAGTTTCGATAGTTACGAAAGGCTGATTATGCTTAAACTAGCGACGAATTCTGTATCAGCAGATGTTGTGGATAACAACATAAACTCTGCTCGGAGTAGAGGGATTCTATTGTAGAGATAGCCCATGAATATAGATTTGCTTCGCGATTGCTCGAGTTGAATTTTGAAGTAGCTGTATTCATTGGTTTCGACCTCCTTTCTTTGATCTTTTTGTAGTATAGCACCCTTTTTTTGTTTTTGGTAACTAATTTTGAAAAAAGATTATTTTTATTTTTTAAGTCTGCATTTTTTATTTAGCAAACAGGAAAAGATATGTTCTTAAAAACTGAGTCTTAATGCTGTACTTGTTATTTATATTTAGTAATCTAGAGTCGAATTGGATAATATTTGCCATGTCTAAAATCTCCGATTGCGCTCACTCCGAACGAGTGAACCTCTCGCTGTCTCCTATATGCCCATAATCCACATCTAGTATAGATAACGATCGATGCGCTCGATTTCAGACCAGACCCTAACGCAGAGATAGAAGAACAATGGTCGCCGATTAGTTATTCTTGGTACGGTGACGAACTTATTGCTAACAGACCTTCTCGTTATACTCCAGAAGAACAGTTACAAATACTAAATAATCATCCTTTTTTCACCGGTATCTGTCCCAACTGTGGACATGAATTTGATAAGAATAATCCCCCCAAGGTGCATTGGGATTGCCTATTTTGTGATTGGGTGGATAATTCAGTTTAGTGCGAGCGCTCGACTGCGACAGAGATACTTTCCGTGCCAAGAGGCAATGAGTAGAATTATTTTGAGATTTAAGAACTTGTGCCCTCGTACTCTCACTAATTGAGGCAAACTTAAAATAGAGCTATTTTATAAGGAGGAAGAGATGAGTTGGATTAAAGTTCTTCCTGTTGACTCCCTACCACAAGATACGCGGAAAGTGGTCAAAGTTGGTCAACGAAATATTCTTCTGCTGTACCACGACAGTCAGCTAGTTGCCGTGGATAACACCTGTCCGCACCTAAAACTGCCCTTAAAAAACGGAGAGATTACAGAGGATGGGGCGATAGTCTGTCCTTGGCATCACAGTGCTTTTGACCTGTGTACTGGCGATGTCAAAGAATGGAGTCCGTGGCCACCAGTGGTAGGAAAAGCACTCTCGTTGATTTCACGCTCAAAAGCTTTATCAGTTTTTCCTGTCCGCGTAGAAGAAGGAAGTATTTGGGTTGACGTGGAAGAGTAATAACACTTAAGAACTGCGATTTTCGACTGAAAAAGTAGTATTCTGTTCGCGACCAGAATCAACGAATGAATTTGTTGGTTTGAAGTTTAACTATGATGATTAATCCTGTGCGCTCGCTCTTTTGAAGTGGATAGCTTCCGTCTGGCGACCGAAGCTAGTTTTTTTGTTTTTTATTACTCCGTTCGACCGAGTTGAATTAATCGAGATCGAGATAAGCGATCGCGGTAGGGAGCAGATGAGAGTTTATCCCTGTGAGCTGACGGGGTGACAAGAAGATTGAAAACCTTGCTGGGTGTAGGTTTTAGGGGGTAGGGGGTAGGGAAAAATTGTTCGCTTATCTTTGAAGGTAGGGACGGAAAAATCAGGTAGAGTTCGGCTGGTTGGCATCGAGTAACTCCCAAGTTACTGCTATTTTCCCCAAACCCTACACCCTACACCCTAATCCCTGTCTTCTTTTTAGCCTTGTTGTCACCCCTTCAGCCCTGTGAGTTTAAAGTCCTTGCCAAAGAGTGGTGCTCCCTTCGGTCGGTTTTTTCGTTCACTCCGCACCAGAGAAGATTTTAGCATCTCCACTGCGTTCCGATGCTTATCTTACTCTTGGGCGCTGCGCTCACTAGTAAGAATTGGAGAGAGGAGAGAAGAGAGAAGAGAGAAAGGGTAGCTTCTGCTTTGTTGCTGCTGGTTTGTCTGCCTGGCGGTGCTGGGTTGTCGCTTCCCCTTTCTGGTTGGTCGCGGTGGCGGCTGTGTTCCTTGCTGTGTCTGGTTTTGGTGCTTGTTTTTGCGTGCATGTCATGTTATAATAGTCTTGTCGCTTCGGGTTTCTGTTTGTGTCTGTTTCTTCCTCTGTCGGTCTTTTTTCTGGTGTTGTCTCCGTTGGCTTTTCCGGCTCTCGCGCTCCTGGTGCGGCTGCGTCGGCGGCTCTGTCGGCGTTGTTGCCTCTCGTTCCTTCTGGGGTGCGAGTTTCAGTTGTTCTCGTTGGGTGGTGGTGGTCTTCTTTCGTTCTCCTGCTGCTGCTGCTCGGTTTGCTGCTCCTGTGGCTGGTCTGTTTTCTGCTGGCTCGTTCTCCCGTGTTCCTTTCTGTACGGTGCGTCGGTGCGGTTCTTGGTCTTGTGTTTCCGTTCCTTGCTCTGTGGCTGCTTTTCCTCCTGTCTCTGGTGTCTGTCCCTGTTTTTGGGCGGTTATCTAGCTAGTTTCTCTGGGGGTTCGTCCCCCTTTTTTTGTGTGAAGAGGTTAATAGGAACGCGGGCTGCCGAAGGCAGATCGCTGTCGCGATCGCGGTAGGGATGCAGGTGAGAGTTTATCCCTGCGGGCTGAGAGTCCTTGCCCTCAGGCGGTTCTCCCTTCGGTCGGTTTTTTCGTTCACTCCGCACCAGAGAAGATTTTAGCATCTCCACTGCGTTCCGATGCTTATCTTACTCTTGGGTGCTGCGTTCACTAGTAAGAATTGGAGAGAGAGAGAGAAGAGAGAAAGGGGTAGGGGTGTTTCTGCTTCTTTGGCTGGCTGGTTGGGTGCTGCTGTTTGTTTGGTTCGGGCGTGGGGTTCGCTCCTCCTCGGTAGCTTGCCCCTGCTGTTGTTCCCGTTCCTGCCCGTTGGGTTGCGCCCCTGGCTGCGGTGTTCCCGAAGTTGGCTTATGTGGGGCTGTCGTTTCCGTGCCTTGCTCGGTTGCTGGTCGTGCCAGGTCGTCCTCTCACCTTTCCTCGGCTGTGTCTGTTTCTTTCCCTTTGTTACTTATAATTTTACCACGTAAACATGGATAAATCAAGATTTTACCACGTAAACATGGTAAAATTAACCATGTAAACACAATAAAAATAAGACATCCGACCATGTATCAACAACCATCATCACAATTAGCATCTCAAACTATTAGCAAAAGAGCGATCGCCGATTTACTAATTTGGCTAGAACGAACTCAATGGCAAGAAAACTACAATGCTCACGATTTAGTAATTGAAGTTTGGGCTGTGGGAATTTGGGTCAAACAAGCAGGATTAATTTCTTACAAGACTTTAGCTGAATGGATGAAATATGTAGCTCAAATGAAAGCATCTGCTTTAGGAGTTCAGAGAAGAGGCGATCGCCTGTACCTGGTTCAAGGTTCTCAAAAATCATGGTATGCAGTAGTTAATCAAGGCGAACACTGGAAATGCGAATGTATGTTGTATCGCTGTCGTCATAACCGAATTAAAGAAGAAATGCCCAAGCTATACCAATCTCTAGAACAACAGATATTTTGTCATCACACTGTCGCCGTCGGGCTTGTTTCCTAATAACTGTTGTTGTTGCCATTGCTCCTACGGTCGCTTTTTTTGTTTGTCTCTAAGAAGCAAGATAAAGCTCGACAGCTTCTTCTATGACCTGAGTTAGAGTTTTCCCTTCTTCTTCTGCCTTTTGTCTAATTGCTGCATCTTTTTCCTTCAGTAGTCTTACAGCAATTGGCTTTTCTGCTCTAACGTTTCCATATTGGTTAACCCCTAAGGGATTATTTACTGTTCCTCTAGGCGCACCAACTTTTTTCTTTTTTGTTTTTGCCATAGTCCGAATCTCTCTCCTAGACTGTGTAAACAAGGATAACATATTTAGTTTACTCTCTTGAATTAACCATGTTTACGCGGTATAATTAACCATGTAAACACAAGTAAAAAGACATCCGACCATGTTTGATACAGAAGAAATTATCAAGGCTGCTGAATATCTGAAGGAGGAAGAAGAGTTACTAAGCGCACCTGATGAAATTGCCAAAATTCTTAGCAATTGGCTTTCTGAACAGCTAGAAGAAATTGACTTAATTTACCGCAAGGAAAGCATTCTACAAAAAAGAATCTTTGAAGCTGAAGTAGATGCGGAAAGAGAGCTAATCGAAAATGGAGAACTAGCTGCTTAATCTCAAGCTTGTCCCCCCTTGGGGACATAACCTACAACCTAAAAAGGACATCCGACCATGATAGAAAAATTAAAACAATACCCAAAAGCGATCGCTTCTGTTGAAGAAAAACTACTCAGACTTAATCAAGAGATAGAAATTCAGAATCAATTAATTAGCTTTCTTGACGCTGATATTGAGAAAGCGATCGCCAATGATAAAGACTTAAAAAACGAGCAACAGCGCAAAACCAAACGATTGGAATTACAACAACAACCAGACTATCTAGAGGTACGACGAAAATTAACCGAAATCAAAGAAGAACGGGATTTCAACTTAATTAAACTCAATCAACTACGAAGTGAATTCTCTGTCATGAAGCTGGAATTGAGAATGCAGATTGCCAACCTAGAAGCAGCAGCGTAAAGCCAATAATTTAAACCACCGCAGACATCCGACCAAAGATACCTATGCGGTGGCTACCCCAAAACATAGAGGTATTTTTTATTATGAACCATCGAACATCATCTAGTTACAGAGTTAACGAACGCGATTCTATTTACTTTCACCAATTTTCTGCCAATCAAACCATTGAAATCTGGGCTGATATTATCAAGCCAGTCGATGAGCCAGAGTTCGCAGAAGAATGTGAGTGTAAACTAGCCAAAATAATTACTACTGTTCCCGTAAATCGGCAAAAACTTCAGTTAGCTATTGATGAGATTGCACCAGGATACAAGCTAATGACCTGGTGGATTCCTGAAACTGAAGACCAATTCTAATTGATTGCATATATATTATCGCCCTGGCGTAACAGTCGGGGCATCGAAAAACTATGTTTAAAAAAGCAACCTTATAACAACAACAATCTTATATTAAATAATTTAGAAAAAACAACAACAACTGCACGGGGTTCATGGTAAAGTAGATCTAATCTAATTTTCCACAAAGTAAAAGTGATAAGCATAGAAAGAGCAATCGACCCTCAAACCGAGTCAAGATTTTGCTGCGTATTCGACACCGAAACTTGCTTACCCATAGAACCTATTCAAAGGTACTTAAACTATTGCCGTAAGCGACAACTAGCAGCTAATACAGTCAACACCTATGCCTGTCGTTTAGTAGATTTTTGGCATTGGCTAGAGTACAAATCTCTTGACTGGCAAAATGTAGGTTTAAACGAACTGGCTGATTTTGTTAACTGGTATCTGCTCGGTGGCGAGGTAGAAGTCATCTCAGAATCCGTCAGAGAAACTGTATCCCAACGCAGCCCCCGTACTGTCAATCAAGCCGTTACCGCGATTCAAGGGATGTATGAGTTTCACGTTGTAGAAGGTAGAGTTAATGAAAAGCAATTTACTAAGTTAGCTCACGGCTGGGGTAAGCGTGGTGGTTTTCTACGGGGTATTGTTAAAAGCAGCCCAGAGAAACGGAAGCGAATCAAAGTTAAAGAACCCAAAGTATTTCCTGGTTGCTTAACAGACGAACAAGTAGCCCAATTAGCCGATGCTTGTTATACCTACAGAGACAGGCTGATAGTCATGCTGCTCAGGGAAACGGGAATTAGACGCGGTGAATTATTGGGTTTACACCTAGTAGACGTTGGAGACTTGGATAGCAGAGGACGAATTAGAATTGTTCGCAGAGATGATAATCCCAACGGTGCAAAAGCCAAAGGTACAGAGCGAGAAATTCCCGTCCTACACAACCGCGAAACCATACAAGAAACCTTTCAGGCTTACTTGTTAGAAGAATATCCTCCAGAAGCAGAACAAAAGGGACATGGAATGCTATTCGTCAATTTAGATGGCACATATACTGGTAAGCCTATGACCAGTGCGCGATTAAATAATTTGTTTTATCAACTCAAAGATAGGACAGGAATTGAAGCCCATCCTCACCTATTCAGACATACTTTTGCTACCAGGATGCTGCAAGCTGGCTATTTAGACCAATACATACAGCAGTTATTGGGTCATAAATCCATTGCTACTACCAAAGATATTTACTCTCATGTCCTTGATGAGATGAGTCTAGAAGCCTATTTAGAAAATGAAGGTGACAAATGACATTACCTTTAGAAACATTACATCAACGAATAGCTGAATCTGAGTTAGGTAGAGAATGGTTCGATGACCCTCTCATGAGTCAGGATATCTGGTCGTTAAAGGAACTCGGTTACAGCGAAGAAGAATGCCGAATTATTGGCAATCGCTGTCTCTATTTTGATGGTTTCTCATTACCCTGGTTGAAACTGCTGGCTAAATTAACTGCGAAAGCCAGTGCCAGAGAACAACAATCACTAGGCGGAGTTGTAATGCGAGTTTATCATCTGAAGCATTTAGATCGGTTTCTCGTATCTAGAAGCCATACTCAGCCCTCAGCCTTGACTGACTCGCTACTACAGCAGTTTATCTCTGAAACCAACAGTGTATATCGCCAAGCTACTGTGACCTATGCTACGAGATTATGGGCAGAAGAACAGTGGCTGGAAGTTTATTTTACTCCCCGCAAACGCCAAAAACCTAAACCCAAAATCGAGACGATTCCAGAAGAAGTATTACATCAGATTTACGAGCAGTTTGAACTCTTTCCACCTCCCCTAGAACGCTTATTTAGATTACAGCTTGTCTTGGGCTGTCGCATTGGGGAAATACTCAAAATGCCCCGTCAATGCCTCAAAAAAGAAGGCAACCAGTGGTTTTTACTCCGTTGGGTACAGAAGCGTAAGCAGTGGCAGTTTTATCGCATACATCCCTTAGTTGCCGAATTAGTGCAAGAACAGCAGCGATTTCTAGATGCTCAATTCGGTCGTGATTCCAACTTCGACAAACTGTTTTGTAAGGCATCTACAGCAGCGACGGATTCTGCTAGTTACGGAACAAGATTTGAGGTCAAACCAATTTATCTGCCCAAACATCTCTCTAATGTTGTCATTTGTCATTGGCTCAGAGATTTTAGTAAAGAAGCCAAGCTAAAAGATAAACACGGTAATAAATTTCATCTCACTAGCCATATGTTTCGTCGTACCAAAGCTAGCATTATGGCTCACTGCGAAGCTGAAGATGAATATATTGCTGCGGTTTTAGGTCATGGTTCTTTGGATATGCTCCCTCACTATCGTCAGCGTTCTCTGGAACGGTTGGAGAGGGAAGCTAAAACCAAAGGTTATGTAGATATGTACGGTCGAGTTACTTCTTTCAAACCCAGAAAACTCAGATATGAAAAATTGGCTGAATTGTTAAAAGTCACTACCTCATTAGGAGAATGCCACCGACCCACTATGTTAGGAGACTGTCAGTATCGCTATGCTTGTTTGAGTTGTACTCATCATCGGGTGACTCTAGAAGACCGAACCCAGTTAAAAGCTGACTCCCAATGCTTACAACAAGACTTAGAGCAAGCACAAACCGCAGGACAGGAAAGACGAGTAACCGAGATTAATCGCCTATTGGAGTTACTTAAAAATCGATTACAAGGACTGGAAAAACTACAAAATCTCAAGGGGAAGAATACCAATGAGTAAACGCAAATATCCCGCCCTGTCTGTGCATCTTACTCTGCACGGTCAACTAGAGGTGAACTGGGAGCAGGAATATCAAGGAGAATATAGCTGTCCTAGCTGTAATCAAGGAAGGCTTATAAATTATAGACATCACCCACAAGTTGCTTGCAATCTAACTCTTCAATGTAATTTCTGTCAGAAGAAAACTTCTCTTACCTGTCCAGTTCCAGCCTATATTTTTAGATACCGTCCTAATCTAGCTTGCCCTAATCCTCTGTGTGACCAAATTGGTGCTAACGGTCAAAAAGGATGGATTTACCAAACAGGGAATAAAACCATTCAGTATAAATGCCATTTTTGCCGTATCAGCTTTAATCCTAAGTCGAAAAGCCCTAATAGTTGGATTAACAACCAAGATGAGAGTCAACTATTATCTTTCTGCTTTGATGATGATATCTGGGACTTAAGACATTTCTACAATAAATCTCACGATAAAACAATTAGTTTTCAGACCATTCAACCAGAATGGTATCGATTACAGGTCAAGCAATATCTACATTTCCTTTTAAAATCGCGGAGATATGCCAGTTCCTCCGTTCGTACAATCACCTCATCCCTAAGACAATTAGGACGGGTCGTAAAACAAAAAGATTTACAACAGCCTACCGATATTAATCGCGAAATAATCTTGAGCTTTTTAGATGCTTGTAAAACTAACAAAAGTGGTACGATTCACAGCAAATTATCTATTGTTAGGGAATTTTTAGAATGGTTGGAGTTAGACACAAGACAGTTAATTCGTCACCGCGACTTCCCCAAGCTAAGTAACAATGATACTGACTGGTTAGATGAGGTAACGCGCCAAAAGATTAAACAACATCTACATAAAATTCCTGCCCCTATTGCTCGTCAATATTTAGTGCAGGAGTACCTTGCTGCTCGTCCAGGGGATGTCTGCCAAATCAACTTTGACTGCCTAATAGAAGAGAATGGCAAATGGTATGTCAAGTTCTATCAACACAAGACAAATCGATGGCACAAACTACCTGCTATCCGCGAGATACGTCGGGTCATTGAGGAACAGCAACTATGGATACAACAAACCTTTGAGTCGGATTATTCCTATCTATTTTGTCACTTTCGGAATTTACATCAGAATCAATATCCAACTTTTTTGAAGATTAAACCTCTACCTATCCCACCACAATTGAATGTATGTGCCAATCAAATGATTCGTATCATTAGGATGCTAATAGAAAGAGAAGACATCCGCGATGCCAACGGACAAAAACCTCACTTCACGGGTAGGATTACTCGTTCTTCTCGCTTACAAGAAGTTCGCACAAAGTATGGGATGGAAGCTGCTCAACTTTACGCCGACCATCAGAACAGTGCTACTACATTTCAACATTACGCACCACCAACCAAAGAACAAGTAGCACAGGTAGATTTACCATTTCAGAAACTCCTGATGAATCCTGACAACAAGTTTCTACCTTGGCAATCTTTACCAGAAAGTTTACTGCAAAACCCCAAAGCCCACGAACTAGATTTAGAAATCGCACCTCGTTTAGTAGTTTACGGACATTGTGCTTTAGACCCCAAAACACCCTGTCCTGTGAACCTTTTCCCTAAATGCTACGGCTGTTCAAGTTTTCGTCCCAGTACGGGTAAATTACCTCTCTACGAACGCCAGTATCGAGGAGAACAGCAAAGATTAACTGAAGCAGAAAAGGTAGGTGCAGAATTAGCACGAGAAGAAGCTAAAGCAACTATCGAAGCAATGGATAAATGGCTACCTGAGTTGAGGAGGTTGGCTAATGGTTAATCGAGAAAAACAAGCTGAAGTTCTCCGTCGCACCCAAGCTAAGAGGAAGGAACAAAAGAAGGAACAGGTACTAAAAGCGATTCAGGAGATACAGAAGCATTCAAAACCTCTGACTTTTAAAAATATAGCTACTGTGGCTGGTTGTTCGGTATCTTATCTCTACAAGTGGGATGATATCAAAGCCTACATTCACGAACTGCAACAGAAGAAAGAAACTACCTTAAACTCTCTAGAAGAACCAGAAGGTAAAGATCGACCCCACAGTCTAAAAACCTTACATCAAGTTGCTAAAGATAAAATTCGTAGGCTAGAAGAGGAAATTAGAGAACTGAAACGCCAGAATGAAGTTCTTAGGGGTCATGTGGCGGAAATTTATGAAATAAGGGATGAAAATGAAAGATTGCGATCGCAGTTAAGAGAGTTAACCAGTTCTAATTCATCGAGCAAAATCATACCAATACGCTCATCTCAAACTTCTAAAGTTAATTTAGAAGAGACGAACTCAGCAGCACCAGTTACGGATAATCAAGCTACTTCTGATACAAAATCATCTGTAATTAATCCTGAAAAAGCTACTTCCAAAAAAGCAATCAAAGGTAAGAAAATTTCTTCTAATATCAAACAAGCTACGAAAGATATCCAACCAGAAATTATCAACTCTATTAAAGAAATGGGTCTTAAAGTTAGCAAGAAATTGAGAGAAGAAATAGATAATCGTGACCCAGAACAAGTCAAGTTATCGATTGAAGCTTTTAAACAGTATCGCGATAATCATGAGGTTAAAAGTCAAGAAGCTTGTTTACTATCAATGATTTGTGATGAAGCCGAACCGAATACTGAGAGTAAACCAATTATTAGTAAGTCTCAACAAAAAATTGTTACTGCTGCTGATAAAGCCAATAAAGAATTAGTCTCCTTAGACAAACTGAAACAACTAAGCAGTCTTTTTAATCAGAACAATGATTGATAAAGTTCTCCCTCATAATACCGAAGCAGAATCAGCAATAATAGCTGGAATTATTGTTAACCCAAAAGCAATTGAGCGAGTTATTAATATTTTGATTCCTGAAGCTTTTTATGTAACTCAGCATCAGATTTTGTATGAAGCTGTATTGGCACTATACGAACAAGGATTACCAGCCGATTTGATCCAGCTTGAAGACTGGCTGCGGAAACACAAGAAATTAAATAAAGCAGGCGGAAAGGCAAAAATTACTCAATTGCTAGAAC
>JAAUYH010225608.1_pt1 | contig 12198 bp, 8 predicted proteins | sample 7278061 | NCBI WGS metagenome assembly JAAUYH01 (sample SAMN14350203, study PRJNA611818) | marine sediment metagenome | isolation source: surface marine sediment (0.6m) | place: French Polynesia: Moorea | collected 2018-08
CGATGTGGAGCGGGCCACGAGCGTGGCCGCTCCACAACGGCCACATGCTGGCGCACGACGTCGTTCTCGGCCATGATCGATGCGGGAGCATCGTTCAACAACGTCGAGCGGCGGATGCGCTCGGGAAAGTGCTCGGGCGTCAATACCCCATTTTCCTGCAGCACCACCGCGCGCTCCATGGCGTTGCGCAACTCGCGCACGTTGCCGGGCCACTCGTAGCGGCACAGGACCTCCATGGTCTCTTCGGCAATTTGCGGAATGGCACAGCCCGACTCCACCGCCGCTTGCCGAGCAAAATGCTGGGCCAATAGCTGCAACTCACCCTGGCGATCGCGCAGCGGCGGCACCATGATGGTAAAGGCACTGATACGGAAATACAGGTCTTCGCGAAAATTGCCCCGCTGGACCTCCAGCTCCAAATCCCGATTGGTGGCACAGATGACGCGCACGTCGACTTCGATTTCTTCGGTGCTGCCCACCCGGGTGATGCGATGGCGCTCGAGCACCCTGAGTAGCTTGGCCTGCACCATCAGCGATATCTCGCCGATTTCGTCGAGAAATAGCGTGCCGCCCTTTGCCGATTCAAAATACCCGATGCGGCGCCGATCGGCTCCGGTAAAGGCGCCACGCTCATGACCAAAGAGTTCACTTTCGAGCAGGGTTTCCGGGATCGAGGCACAGTTGAGACGGACAAATCGCTCCTCGCGCCGTGAACTGGCCTGGTGCAGGCGTTCGGCGACCACTTCTTTGCCGGCCCCGGTCTCGCCCACGATAAGCACCGTCATGCCGGTGTCGGCGACTTTATGCACCAGGGAATACACCCGATGCATCTGCGGATCGCCGATGACCACTTCGTCGGTCTGGGGCCGGGGTTCTTTGCCCTCGGCGATGCGGGGCTCGTCGCTATTTCCCTTACGGGCCACGCGCAGTGCGGCACTCGCTCGGGCCAAGAGCTCGCCCGGCTGGGTGGCGTGTACGGGAAAGGCCGCAATGCCGATGCGCAGGGTGATGGGCTCGGCGGCAAAACTCATCTGCTGGGCTTCGGCAATCAAGCGCTTGGCCAGCACTGCCCCCATCATGGCGTCGCTCTCCGGCACCAAAATGGCGAATTCATCGACGCTGTACTCGGCCATGGTATCCATGCTGCGCAGATGGTTGACGATGCGTTCCAGCACGGCGTCGACGGCGCTTTCACTGCCCGATAGATGCAGCATCAAAAGGGCCACGCTGCGGTGATATCTCAATCCGCGATCGACCTCGGCCTCGATGCGGCTATCGAGGTGCGAGGCCGAATTGACCACCGCGCGCTGCGTGGGCCGACTGGTCAGGTTGACAATAATGTTGGCCGGCCCGATCTGGACCTCATCGCCCGAGGACAGCCGGGTCGGTCCGGAAATGCGGCGGCCGTTGACGCGCACACCATTGCGGCTGCCCAGGTCCTCCACCGTGACCGTCTCGCCTTTGCGAATGAGGCGGGCATGGTTGCGCGACACCCGATCGCTATCCAGCTGGAGGACATTGGTGCGCGATCGACCGACGCCGACGGGGGTGTCTTCCCGCAGCGGAATCAGGCGGGTCTTGGCCCCCCCGCGATCTTCGATATACACCAACAATAACACCGTGGTGGGCGACATATCGCCGCCATCTCCCATGGCGGTGGCATCGGCTATAGTACGAAATTCTGTATTCATAATGACAATTTTCGCCAGCGGAACCCACGTGGGCGACGTGCCACAAGCGGCGACGCCATAGGGGCACTGGACGATCGGTGGCCAGGCAAAACTATAGCGAGCATTGCTGCCTCGGACCGCAAGCGGGGACATGTTCGCGCGGAAAATTGCCCCTATGGCGAACGCCTGTGCCCCAACCTTGTCTAATGATGAGAATTTCTCGCCGATCCGCAGTCACCACAGCCGGCGTCGCCGCCGCTGCCGCCAGGGCCGGGCCGTGACCATACCAGATAAAGACCAGGTACAGATCAGGGCCGAGCCATGATCGGCATCGGCGGCAATCCGGCGCCATCGGTCTGGGCCCCCAACACCTGCACCAAACCGGAAAAAATCTCTTTTTCGCTCATGTGACGCCCGCGATCGGGCGCGCCCGTGAGCGGATCAAAGCCATAGGTCAAGCCGGTATCGGGGTCTACGCCGCCGAGTAGCCGATTGCCGTTGACCAGCGGGCTGAGGACTAAGAGACCGTTATTGAGGTGATGGGCCGTGCCAAACTCGGGCGCATTGGCCGGACGCCGTTTGTCGCGGCCAAAGTCGGTGGCAATCACCATCATGGTGCGATCCCATAAACTCTGACCATCTAGCCATTCTTCCGCCTTGAGCAGGCCGATTAGGCCATCTGCGACGGCAAAGATGCGGTCCCACATAAACGCCTGGGTCGAACGATGGGCTTGGTGGGAGAAATCGAAGCCGAGCGGCGGATTGATGATATCGTCGCGCTGAAACTCCTGCGCGGCCTCTTCATCGTAGAAATCGACGTCGACGCCATCACGGGCGACAAAGTTAAAGTTGGGCCCCAGGGTCAACGCCGTCGATACTTGAAACTTGAGCAGCAAAAAGGCCAATGCCGCTTGGGCGTGCAATGGATCGCGCTGTAGGTTGGGAAATGCCTCGCGCACCGCGGCGGCGGCCGGCGACGGTTGAAAGCCATACGCCGACAGCGGATACTCTGCTGATTCAGGGAGAAATAGTAACTTGTCGATGAGGCGCCGCTCTTCGATGTCGGGCTGCGATAGACTGCGCAGACGCTGCCAATGCTTGAGCCGCGGACTTTGGCCAAACACCTTGGCAAACGTCGAGGCCGGGTCCAGGCGCTCATCACGCAGCCGGCGGGCGCGCGCGAGCAAGGTCGGCTTCACCGCGCGCGCCAGGCCGCGGCCACCATCCAGGGCCAGCGGCCATAGGGCTGGATCGGCAACAGTTTCGCCGAACGCCCATTCCGGCAAGCCACTATCGCTGCCGCGCGCAGTGAAACCACTGCCGCTGCTCAGGTGCACGTTGGGCAGGGGGTAGCCGCGTCCGTGGGTCCAGGCCGCGATCTCCTGCAGCGTGCGTCCACTCCAGGCTTCGTTGCCGGTCACCGAGCGCCGCTGGGCCACTGTGTGGTTGACGCTGGTACGGGTCCAGGTCGTCACCATCATATCGCGGTGATGACGGCGGACAAAGTCGCTCTGCCGCGTGTTCACCGGCACGGGGATCGGCCCCAGGGACGCGCGATCAAGATCCACTGCGCGAAATGGTGAATCAGCAATATTCTGTACCAGGGCATCGGGGAAGGTGTTGAGGGTGCTGGCGTTGGCGCTTTCCGACGCGCGGATCGCCAACACACTATCGATGAGGGAGGCGCCACCACTGGCGGTCAAGACGATCAAGAATGTACTATTGGCATTCGGCCCCATCTCCTGGCCACCGCTCCGTGCGCCGCTGCTCTGGGCATGGCTGCGAGATGTACGCCCCAGCCACATCGAGGTAGTGGCCGCAGCCGCCGTGGACAGAAGGCCGGCGCGCAATATCTGCCGCCGCGAATAGCTGGTTTTCTTGTTGTCTGTTTTGTCATCTGTTTTTTTATCCGGCATCGGGCTCTCCTAATAAAATAGACTTTCCATGGTGGTCGCCACAGCAAAACACGCCCAAAGGGCCCATTCGCGCTTGCGCTCAGCCCCGCTAGCCAAGTCGGCCTCGGGGTCTTGCGCGATTTCATCGTAAAAGGCCACCAGCTCGGCCACCTCATGCGCCGCGGCATCGCGGTACAAAAGCCGGTCGTAGAGTGTATGGGCCACGTCGGCTAGGGCATCGTGGACCGCGGGCTCTGCCGACAAACCTAGCGCATCTGACATGGACACGACGGCGGCAAAGACCACCGCCTCATCGGGCTGGCCAAAGTCTCGATCGGCACGCGCAGCGCACGCGCTGAGAGCCAAGCGCTCGTAGGCCATGGGCGCAGTCACAGGCGCAATCGGCAGCGGTTCATTGATCCCGCCGGTCGCGGGCGCCACGCCGCCCATGACGATTCGATGGGCGTGGTCCACGCAATCGTATTGCCCCAACTCGCGGCACAGCGCCGTACGCTCCAGCTCCAGGCCCCGCGCGAACTGATCGGCCACCCGGGCCCCGTTTTTGGCCCGTACCCGGGCTTTGGCCGAGGCCAGCGGCGGCGCTTCTATCGTAGGGCCTGGTGGAGGATTTGCCGGGGACGAGCCGTCTCCATTGCACCCCGGGGCGAAGATCATAACAGCCGCCATCGGCACGATGGCCGCCATCGGCACGATGGCCGCCATCGGCACGATGGCCGCCATCGGCACGATGGCCGCCATCGCGGTCGCCCCCACCCCGATAATCAAACTTTTCGGCAAAATTTTATTCAGACATTGCAATACTTTATCAGGGAACACCGTAAGCCTCCGTAGTTACCAAATCTGCCAGCATGGCGTCGACACTGTAATTGTGCTCATCGGCAAAACGCTGCCATAGCCAAGTAAACTCTGCCACCTCGTCCGGCCTGGGATCCTCGCCAAAGAACACCCGCCAGTAATCGGCCACCGTGGCCCGAGCAAAGGCATCGCTGCTGGCGGCCACTGTGCCCCACTCGCGCAAGTCGGCGACCTCTTGGCCCAGTAGCCAACCGCTCTCCGGCACCTCAAGCACCCGCGGACCATCGACGTCGATAAATCGCTCCAGCCGCAGCGGATTGTAAATCCCCGGAATCGGATCGCCGTCCTCTTCATTTCCGCCGCCAAGGCCCTCGTACATGGCAAAGGGATAGGTCATGGGGTCGAGGGTTGCATGGCATTCTGCGCACGCCGGCTCGCCGACGCCCTTGACATCGTAGTCCTCGGGCTCGTTTGCGATAGGCTGCAGCCCTTCCATTTGCGCGATATCATAGCCCAGATAGCTGCGATAGGCCTGGGCCGCCGCGGTGCGCGGAATGGCGGTGAACATGACAAAGTTGGACAAAAACCAGCGCGTGGTCAACATGCCGGCGCGGCGGTCGATCGACACCAGTTGCGCCACTTGCTCGCCGCGGATGTCGAGGTCTTCGAAGATCGAGCGGCGAAACGGCGTGTACACCGTGGTCGCGTTACTGTCGCCGGTTGAAGGAGGATCCTGGCGAGCGACAAAATAGTCGGCAGTCAGGAGCTCGCGGGCATCGCGGCCGTCGATCTGGGTATAGACAAATAGATTGTAATCGTCTTCGTAGTCGGCCAGGGGAATATCGCCGGCATCTTCGCCGGACTTGATCGAGGCATCGGGGACGATCTTGCGATTGGCCATATTCCACAGCACCCCGTCACGGCCGCGCCAATACCCACTGCTGACACAGTCGGCGAGCGCCTCGCGCACCGCCGCCCGCGGATCACTACTGCCAGCGATACCGCGCATCGCCTGTCGCGACGGCGGCGCACCGCATACGTCCATGTGCACCTTATACAGCGCATAGCCGCCATCATAGTCGCATACGTTAAAGCGCAGCGCCTCGGCATCGTCCACTGCGACTGCCGCGCAATCGAGCATGGCGGGGACACTGCCTGGATCATCGGCATCAGTGCCGGCAGTAATTTCGGCACCATTGGCGATCCCGTCGCCGTCGGCGTCCAGGGCCTCGATCAGGCGTAGGGCCTCGGGCAACGCCTCAGCAAACGCCGCATCGTCGAGGGGGCGGGCGATATCGGGCGCCAACGCCGCGGCCAGCTGGACTCCAAAGGCATTGCGCGCAGGCGGACTCGTATGACAGAGCGTGCATGACGGACGCGCGGCCACGCACAGCGGCGCATCGCCGTACACCGAGCAAAACACCTCGGGACCGGGGGGACGGGCATCGGCGGCCCGGGGCCCAAGCCAGGCCCAGGCCACAGCGCCGATGATGACGGCGTTTGCCACCGCCGGGCGCCTGCGATACCGCCGTAGCAGGTTCGTCGCATTGTGTATATTCACCATGCTGTCATGGTGGGCCATTTACTCCCGCCGGTCTGTGGCGATTGCGCAACCGAATGTATCAGTATGTATGCAAGTAGTCAGGGTGGAAGCGCAATCGCTCAATCCTCCATCGACGCCCGCGGCCAGTACATGTAAATCGCGCCGCCGCCCGCGGGGCTCTCGCCGGCCTCGACCCGGCCGCCATGGGCTTGCAACACCCCGCGCACAATGGCGAGACCCAGACCAATCCCCGCATGCCCCTCGCCGGCTGCGCGGCTCTCACCGCCGCCGCTTTCGCCGCTGTCGTCGTTGCCGCCGCCAGTGCCGCGGTTAGGAGATTGGGCGACAGCATCGGTCTCCGCCGAGGTCTCAAAGGGCAGAAATATCCGTTCGCGCAGCGCGGGCGCAATGCCGGGCCCATCGTCGAGCACCGCAATCACCACCATATCGACCCCATGCGCCCGCACCTCCATGCGCACCTCTTGCTGGGCAAAGCGCAGCGCATTCTCCAGCACATTGCCCACGGCGCGGGCAAACAGCCGCCGATCGGCCGCAACACGCAGTGCAGAGTCAGCATCGATGGTCACCTCTACGTGATCGTGGACCTTGGGTACCCGCCGCCGCTCCACAATCTGCTCCACCGCCGAGAACACATCCATACGCACACGCTGCAGATGGTGGCCGTCTTCTAACCGGGCGTGGGTCAAGAGCTCCTCCACCAGCTCGTCGAGGGCCGATACATCGCGATCGAGCGCCGCGGCATGACGCATGCGGGCCTCATCATCGTCGGCCTCTTGCAATAATTCGATGCGAAACCGGAGCCGCGCCAGCGGCGTGCGCAGCTCATGAGAGACCGCGCGCAACAGCTCCGTGCGCGCCGCCACCGCCGTGGTGAGGCGCCCCACCATACGGTTAAAGGCCCGGGCCACGGCCCGCTGATAGGCATCGCCGCGCTCGGCCACCCGCGCGTGGTGATTGCCCTCACCCACGGCCAGGGCCGCGGCCTGCAGCCGCTTCATGTGGGCGATGATGGGGTGTAGCGACAGCGACACCGCCAGCCCGCAAAGGACCAACACCGCCAAAAAGGCCAATACCCAATGCATATTGGGCGACCAGCTGTCGTATACATCTTCGACAAAGGGCCCTTGGCGCAAAAACCAACCATCGCTCAGGGCAATGACCGCATAGCCATTGTCCCAGTCCTGGGTCCAAGGATCCCAATCCTGCATCCAAAACGCCACCTCGCGCCCACTCGCTAGCCGGTCGTGGGCGGCCTGAGACAATTGCTCCGCGCTGATAAGTTCAATTGGTTCAGCAAAAATTGGCTGCAGCTCGACCAGGACGCGCGCCATATCGCGGCTCGGCACCCTGAGCAGACGATCGCGGGCCAGGTGCAGCCCCGGCCTGAGCGAACCCTCGATCACGTCGATCTTGAGATTGTGCGAGCTGCTGCCCACGATGATGAGGCACGACGCCAGCGCCACCAAAAATGTGCCGACAGTCGCCAGGTAAAAGCGCAAATAGGTAGACTTCATTCTGGTAGTGCGAGGATATAGCCGGTGCCGCGGACGGATTTAATCATGGTCGGCGAGCTCGAAGAATCGCCGAGTTTCTTGCGCAGGCGCGAGACCCGCAGGTCGATGGAGCGGTCGACGCCATCATAGCCGAAGCCGCGCACCGCACTCGAAATTTGGTCGCGACTCATGACCCGGCCGGCATTTTGCGCCAGCACCCACAGCAGATCGAACTCACTGGTGGTCACCTCGACCGTGCGCGCACCGATGGCGACACTGCGGCGCCCAGCATCGACGATGAGGGGCCCCACGGCAATGCGCTGCGCCCGGTCACTGACGACGGGCGCTTGCCGACCACCGTCATCGCCGCCCTGCCCCGGCACCGCCGGAGTCCCCGGCGGCCCCCCCGGCATCCGCGGCCCCGGCTGGCTGCCACCATAGCGGCGCAAGAGCGATTGTAGCCGGGCTACCAGGGCCCGCGGACGCACGGGCTTGGCCACGTAATCGTCGGCACCGAGCTCAAAGCCCACGACCTCGTCGGCCTCATCGCCCCGGGCCGTGAGCACCAAAATCGGCCCCTGATACCACGTGCGCAGCTGGCGGCACACGCTCAGGCCATCGAGGCCGGGCAAGCCGATGTCGAGGACAATCACGTCCGGTCTGAGGGCTTGCACCCGGCCCTCGGCCCGGTCGCCGCGCGATTCCACATGCACCTCGAAGTCTCGATTTTGCAAGTACTCGCGCATCAGCTCCGCCAGAGCCGCATCGTCTTCTATGAGCAGGATCGTTGCCACAGGCGCTAGTCTAACACTGGAGATATCGAGGTGGGAGACCGCAATGATTTCCCCATAATAGACGCGTCCATCGGTGCGGGCTGTCTACATTTCGTACCAATGTGTATCGCTTTGTATCGCTTGATACGTGCACGCGGGCTCCATCGCTCCGTTATAGGCCAGCTACGGCAAACTCATCGTACTCCGCAACCACTTCGAATCCGAGCGTGCGATAGCAATGCAGCGCGGGTTGGTTGTCGGCATGCACGTTGAGTCCAATGGTGCTGGTGTGTTCGAGGAGTGACTGACAGAGACGCGCGATCACGCGGCGTGCAAACCCTTGGCCGCGTGCGTCGGGCCGGGTCGCGATGTTGCCGAGGGCGGCAACAGCGTACTTGGGCGAGTAGACGTGAACCCCGGCCGCGGCCACAAGCGAATCGCCCGTTCTAATGGCAAAATACTGTCCCGTCTGCAGCATGCGCGGCAAAAACCAATGACCCGGGTAGCTGCTTTGGTAAAACGCGGTCAGTTCTTCGCGGTGGCTCATGTCAAGCGGCTCGACATCGACCGCACCGATAGCCCGATCGACAGCCCGATCGACAGCCCAATCGACAGCGTGGATACGCTCGGGTGCCGTCAGGCACATTTTCAGGTGGCGACCGTGCGGGGTGAGGCAGTGATCCGCGAGCTGCGTCTGCAAGCCGGGAGAGAGATGGGCGTAGTAGCGGTCTGGGAGATGTGGACTGATCGCGTCGAGTAAGGCAATGGATTCGCTGGGGCAGTTGCGTTCCAAAAGGAGCAGCGTCGGCATGTTGGTCCCCACATAGAGCAGCGCTACGGCGCAGAGCTCACCGCGGCGTTCCCAACCAAACCAGGTGGTGTTCGGCCAGTAGAAGTCGTCGAGATCGCCGAGTTCGTAGATGTGCAGGGGCAAGTCTTGGGCAAAAAACGCCGCGAGTCGGGCCTTATCATCGATTTCTATTAGTTGCGCCATGCTCGCAGCCGTTATAGCCGACATGCGGAAGAACCGCGAAGGGACACAGCCAACAACTGATCAGGCCAGCTCAACCAATGTTGGCCACGTACACGACCCTTGCCATTGGGCCAACCTCGCTTGTCAAAAATGAGCGATGCGTACAGGTACAGCCCGTCCACTACTGATACCGCGTGGTTGCCAATCCCCCCACGGCAACAGCCATTGTCGCCGTAGAAGCGGAGACCACATGCCCCAATACCGGGACCGGTATCCCCCCATAGCGACGCCGCTGCGTCGTTTGTCGTCGCCGCGATTTGTGAGCCGGCAAGCGCAAAATGCAGTGACAAAACCCAAGGCAACCGCCGTGGTCCCCGCGCCGCCCACTGCAAGCCCACTGCGGGCTACCAGAGCATACGGCCGCAAACGACGGCATCTCAGGGCCCCCTCGTGCCCAGCCGTCAAACCGACTTCGGAACGCTTTATGCACATCTAGAGGCCTCCATGACCCATCCCGCACGTGGCAATCTTCAGATCGCGCTCACGCCGGTCCCCCGCACCTGGCGCCCAAACTGGCTCATCGAGCGCCCGTGGCGACATTGGCTGGCGTCGCGGCTTCCGCACTGTCTATCGGGAGTTTTCGCCACCATATCGCCAACAGCTGCGTGTGTCTTGCCGCGTCGAGGTCCGGCCGATACGGCAATTACATCCTCTGACGAACTTCCGGGCAGCAAGATTAGACGCATCGCCGAACAAATTCGTCTGTGGGCGCGTGCCGCTACCGCGGAAGCCGAACCGCCGCCCCATGCATCCGAGCCAACGGCGATGGATCGGCCGTCGGGAAGACTACGGGGTCAGCCCGGGAACCAGCCCGGGAACCGGTATAGGGGACCGCAATTGGTCCGCGACGACCATCATGCTGCGGACAGCGCCGCGGACGAAAGCCAGGGAGGCAGGCCGTCGTCGCAGCCGTCGCCAAAGCCACCTGCCACCCCACCGCAGCCGCAAAGCCCCACGCGTCCCGCGGTCGATGTCGGCGAACTCTACCGCCGCTATGCCGCACTGGTGTATCGGCGCATCTTGCGCTTCTTCCCCGCCAGCGAAGCCGAGGAGGTGCTCCAAGATGTCTTTGTCTCCGTGGTGGAACACATCGATTCGTTTCGCGGTGATTCTGCCCCGAGCACCTGGCTCTACCGCCTCACCACCAACCACTGCCTCAACCGTCTGCGCATCCATAGCCGGCGACGCGAACTGTTGCAAGAGCAAGGTCCAGATCTCTGGTTTCCGGTGGACGAACAGGGGCCCAGTCAAGAAACATCCCTCTTTCTCAGCCAGCTGTGGCGCAATTTGCCCGAAGATATGACCCGCATCGGTATCTACTATTACGTCGATGGCTTGACCCACGCCGAAATCGCCAAGCTGGTCGGGGTATCGCGCCGCACCGTGGGCAATCGATTGCAGCTCATTGAGCGCTGCGCCCGCGGGCAGATATCGCCCGCAGATATTCCATCTCCCTCTTCACCTTCCACTGGAGGTTATTGACTATGCGACGATCGCAATCTCGCGCCGACGTCGTACTCACCCGCGAGGGCCATCTGGCCGAGGTAACCGCCAACGCCTTCCTAGCGGGTGAACTCAGTGCCGACGCCCGGCGCCACGTCGACCACCATTTGGCCACGTGTTCCCTCTGTCGTATTCGCCTGGAGCAAACCCGGGCCTTCGATGCCGACTTGTGGCAAAAGGGTGTTCTCAACCCGCCTATGCCGGGCGGTCGCACGGCAGTGATCAAACTGCGCCCGCGGCGAAGCCGGCGTCTGGTACCGATGGTGGTGCTAGGGACGGCTGTGGCCGCCGCCGCCGCCGTGCTGCTCACGTGGCGTCCCGCATCGCCGACCAAAAACGCTGTTGCCCTCCATATGGGCCAGACGCAGGCCCAATCGCCAACCCAAACGCCGACCCAAACGCCAATCCTAACGCCAGGCGACACCGCGGCCACCGGCGTGGGCTACGACGGCATCCGGGCCAAGGCCAGCGAATTTGACGTGGTATTCTATGCCAACGATGCCGACGGCACCCATCGCTTGGTCGACGGCGACATCGTCCATCCCGGAAACCGCATCGGGTTCAAAGTATACACGCGGCACTCCGGCCATCTCCTCATCATCGGTACTGACGACGGTGGCGCCGAAGAGGGCGTGAGCTACCTGTGTTATCCGCAGCACCTCGACGGCAACTCCATCCCCGTCGGCGAGCACCGGGCTGGACGGGCACTCGATCAGGCCATCGAACTCGACGATGTTCTCGGCCGTGAATACCTGGTGGCGCTCTTTTGCCCCGAGCCCATCAACGAAAGCGCCATTGCCGGCCCACTCACGACCGCCATCGCGGCCGGCGATGGCATTCCCCCGCTCCTGCGCAAAGAGTGCCAGCAAAAGCACATCGTCATGCACAAGCAAGCGCCGCCAACTGAGCCCGTCCCCAAACAACGCGACGGCGACGGCGACGGCGACGGCGATGGCGATCGTAGCAGCAGGCTCAGTCGGGGAGCACAGGCCCCGTGAGCCGCGCTGTGGCTGGTCTGATAGCCGGCAATATCGCCCTCACCAGCATATGCGCGGCGCTGTTTAGCATCGTCATGGTGGCTCAGAGCGATCGAGCCCACGCGGAAGTGCGCCGTTATGCCCTCGTCATCGGCGCCAACCGTGGCAACGCCACGCAAGAGCCGCTGCGCTACGCCGAGCGCGATGCCGCACGTCTGGCCGATGTGCTGCTGCGCGTCGGCAACCTGGCCCGCGAAGACTTGGTCTTGCTCACCGGCGTGGACGCAGACGGCGTCGAGCGGGCCCTCAAACGCCTCAACCGGCGTATCCGCCGCTACATGCGCGGCGACGATGCCCGCGAGAGCATCCTATTTCTGTACTACAGCGGTCATGCCGACGCCAGTGGCCTCCATCTCTACGATCGCCTGCTGAACTTTCGCAAAATCAAAAAGCTGGTCGACAATTCCCCCGCCG
>JAAUYH010254535.1_pt1 | contig 12198 bp, 11 predicted proteins | sample 7278061 | NCBI WGS metagenome assembly JAAUYH01 (sample SAMN14350203, study PRJNA611818) | marine sediment metagenome | isolation source: surface marine sediment (0.6m) | place: French Polynesia: Moorea | collected 2018-08
CTCTCTCACGGTCTGCGATTATTTTAATTGTCAACAGCTACTCTTATTGCAACGCGAGCGTGAAGCTGGAGAAATCGGGCGCAGGGTTCTGTTGGACTGTGACTATTAAATGTATGTGGTTATTTAGTCAAACATTCTGTTCCCTTTCTTTTAGCTATTTTGGCAGGAATATTAGCTGCTTTGGTCTTAGCAGCAGGATTAGGCTATTTAAGTGTGCGCCTCGATCGCATTTACTTTGCCATGCTAACCCTCGCTTTTAGCATGATGGTCTATACAATTATCTTTCAATGGCGGGAAGTCACGGGAGGAAGTGATGGTATTACAGGAATATTCGCTACCGATCTAGGTATTCCAGAGGTTAGCATTAAACTTCAGGGTTTTTCTGCCTATTACTATTTAACTCTAACTTTGGTGGCGATCGCTACTTACTTACTCTGGCGCATTACTCACAGTCCTTTTGGCGAATTGTTACAAGCCAGTCGAGAAAATGCCCAACGCTTACTGTTCGTTGGCGTAAATATCCGTCAATTGCGTTGGCTGGCTTTTATTATGGCTGGAGGTTTTGCTGGTTTAGCGGGTGCTTTGTGGTCGCCTTTTCAGCGAGTTGCCAATCCCGAAATAGCTCACTGGACGTTTAGTGCTACGCCTGTATTAATGACCATTTTAGGTGGTTATCGCCGATTTGCTGGCCCTCTTGTCGGCGCGACTATCTTTATTGGCTTAGAACATTGGTTACAATCGAATCAGCGTTATTTTTGGCAATGGTTGGCAAGTTTGCCCTTGTTTCCCGATACTTTAGTCGAACGCCAATTAAATTTATGGCATCTATTTTTAGGTTTATTGTTGATTCCCTTGATTTTAGGTTTTCAGGGAGGATTATTGGCATCTGTTGAAAAAGTTAGTCAAGCATTCTACCGAAAGCGTTCTCAAAGTTAGTAATTTGACCAAAGACTTTAGCGGTATCCGTGCTGTCGATCGCGTTAGCTTTGAGCTATCTTCTGGTAGCATTACCGCAGTAATTGGGCCTAATGGTGCGGGGAAAACTACTCTTTATAACCTGCTTAGCGGAAATTTAGTACCGACCTCTGGTAGTGTGAAACTAGAAGGCAAAGAAATTATCGGTCTAACACCCGATCGCATTGTTCGAGCTGGCATTGGTCGCAGTTTTCAAATTACCAGCGTTTTTCCCGACTTGAGCGTAGAGCAAAATGTTCGCGTGGCGGTCATTAGTCGTCAGAGAAAGCAGTTCGATTTTTGGCATAGTCTTAAAAGCGATCGCTCTGTGAACCAGGCTGTCAGCGAAATCCTCAATTTGGTGGGAATTGAAACTCTTGCCAAAAATTCAGTTAGTCTTCTCAGTCATGGCGATCGCTCTCTAGTAGAAATCGCGCTCGTACTAGCCTTAAAACCCCGTCTAATTCTGTTGGATGAACCAACCGCAGGTATGAGTCGAGAAGAAGCCCAAAGAATTGTCCAATCGATCGAGCACCTGCAACAATCTACAGACTGCACTTTTTTGATTACAGAACACGATCTTGAAGTAGTCTTTAATTTGGCAGAGTCGATTATAGTTATGCACCAAGGTAAGATTATTGCTCAAGGCAATGATCGGGAAATTAGCAACTCGTCGGAAGTCCGTCGTGTCTATTTGGGAGCATCATAAAAATAGGAAAATTGACAATGGAAAAATTTATTCGCGGTCTTCCTAAAGCAGAACTGCATCTTCATATTGAGGGAACTCTTGAGCCAGAACTAATGTTCAAATTGGCAGAACGCAACCAGATTAAGTTGCCCTTCGAGTCAGTAGCAGCAGTAAAAAAAGCGTATAATTTTCAAAACTTGCAGTCATTTCTCGATATTTACTATCAAGGTACTCAAGTGCTGCAACAGGAACAAGATTTTTATGATTTGACCTGGGCTTATCTGCAAAAAGCTGTCAGTCAGAATGTGCGACATGTAGAAGTCTTTTTCGATCCTCAATCCCATACTGAAAGAGGAATTTCCTTTAACACCGTCCATACGGGGATTTATCGAGCTTTACAAGATGCTCGTTCTGAGTTAGGGCTGTCGAGTCAACTAATTCTCTGTTTTTTGCGTCATTTAAGTGCCGAGCAAGCAATGGCAACTCTTGTGGAAGCACTGCCATACAAAGATACTATTGTTGCTGTCGGTTTAGATTCTTCCGAACTAGGAAATCCACCCAGTAAATTTAAAGTAGTTTTCGATCGCGCTAGAGCCGAAAATTTCCTAACCGTTGCTCACGCGGGAGAAGAAGGACCGCCAGAGTACATTTGGGAGGCACTTAAGCTACTCAATGTTAGTCGTATCGATCATGGAGTTCGCAGTATAGAAGACGCAGATTTACTCGATTACTTAATCGAAAGACAAATTCCCCTCACAATTTGTCCGTTATCCAATGTTAAGCTCAAAGTCTTTGACTCAATGGAGCAACACAATCTCAAAAAATTGTTGAATTTAGGGCTTTGCGTTACCGTCAATTCTGACGATCCTGCCTATTTTGGCGGTTATATTGCCGAAAATTATCAAGCAGCAACAGACGCTTTAAAGTTGAGTCAACAGGAACTTTATCAACTTGCTAAAAATTCCTTTCGTGCCTCATTTCTTACTCCTGAAGCTCAAGATGCTTCGATCGCTGAGTTGGATAGTTTTATGAGACGTTAAATTGTTGCTTTGACAGTCATATCTTACAAGGAGTTAGTTTAGACGTTAACCCAGGCGAAATTGTTGTTCTTGTGGGTAGACACGGCGCGGGTAAAACCACTACTCTACTCAGTATTATGGGGATTCAACCTCCGTTGCAGGGTAGTATTCTCTTTCAGGATCGAGAAATTGCTGGATTGCCCAGTTGGACGATTGCCCATCGAGGAATTGGCTTAGTCCCAGAAAATCGCCGACTATTTCCCGAACTAACCGTACAAGAAAATCTGGAGGTAGCCAGTAAAGCCACCCAAAAAGGATACAACTTAGAAACAGCCTATGCCGATTTTCCTGAATTGATTGACTTGCGTAATCGTCAAGCGCGTCACCTTTCTGGCGGACAGCAACAAATGCTCACTATTGCTCGTACTCTTATGGGCAATCCCCGAATGTTGCTCATGGATGAACCAACCGAGGGATTAGCACCTATTCTCGTACAACGCACTGCTGAGATATTGGATAGATTAGTCAGTCGCGGATATACTCTCTTAATTACAGGTCAAAATATTGCTTTTGCTTTGGAGTTAGCCAACCGAATTTACATCATCGATACAGGAAAAATTAGGTGGGATGGAACAATCGAACAGTTGAACTCTAATCCTGAAATTGTAGTAAAATATCTTGCCGTCTCTACGCTTAAGTAAAAAATCAGGATTGATTTTTGATTAATACCTCATAGATTGGGTATTTACCAAACTTACCGAGTTTAGTCATGGTAATTTGATATTGTCGATCGCCTTGAATAAATTGTAAATTCCTCGATTCAGTTTTGGGTAAATTACAGGGGTGACTTGGATAACATATGTAGGTAAATTTAGGTTGTTGTTGCCGAATTAAAGTCTGACTTAGTTTAATTAAATTCTCTTCGTTTTCTACTTTAAAAAATATCTGGCTTCCCTCGACTGCTGGCTCTAGAACTTGTCCTACAAATTGATGAGAAATAGCTACAGTTCGATTGCTATCTTGTCTAATTAAATGTACTGCTGGCATAATATCTAGAGTGTTTTTTTGTAAAAAAGCTGTTGCTTGAATGATATTTTTATGAATTCCTAACACGGATAAGATAGTTAGTAAAATACAAGTAAAGTATTTAGCTATAGGTTTATTTTTCTGGCAAATAAGATCGACTTCTATAGCTGTCACTAAACAAACAACTGGAACGAGCATTAGCAAAAATCTCGGACCCCATTGTTTTCCTCCTGCAATTAAACCAGCAGTACCTACAGGAACGAGAATAGATACACCAATTAAAAATAATAAACAAGTTAAATAAATAAGAGCAAGGGGAAAATTAAATTTTAGTTTAATATCCTTGAGTATAAATAAATAAATAATAATCAGAATAAAAAACAGTAAAATTTGTTGAATTATCTGTTTAACACTAAAGAAATTGCTAGTAATTACTAAAAAACTAATAATAATTAAAATTATAATAATACTATAAGTAATAGCTTCTGATTTATTACTATTTTTGGATTGGATTTTTTGGAGGAGATAAATAATCAGATAAGTAAGAGGGAAATAAATAATTGGCAGATAAACGAGTAATGCTATACTCATGCCTTGGAAATTTCCCCAGGTAGATAAAAGTCGATCGACTAGAGAGCTATTTTTTTCGACAACTTGGATAGCGTGAATACCAAGAGCATGATTATAAATTAATTTATTGGTTAAGAAAAAAGCCCCAATAGTTAAAAATGTACTAGTAAGTAAGATGGGGTTTTTTCTATTCAGAAAATATATTTTCTCTAAGAATTCAATTTTGTTAAATGGATCGAAAATACCTATTTTTGTTACCCAAGCCAGTATAACCAAAGCAGAAATTAAACCAACAACACAAATAAATTCTGGTCTAAACCAAACAGCAAAACCGAGCAAAAAACCACTTAACACAGCTTTGTAAATCGATAAATCCCGCTTTTTTCTATTAAATAACAATAAAGTAATGCCACTACAGCACAAAGCGAGAGATAGAGTGTGTTCCCAATAAGTTGCACTATAAAAAGTTAGATAAGAGGTAAAAATTAAACAAATAAGAGCAACTGAAGTAATATATTTCTTGAATTTAAAAGAGTAACAAACTAGATATAAATTAAACCAAATTATCCAGAGAGATAATAAAGGAATTAAATATAATCCGCGATAGCCAAACAAAGCATAAAACGGAGCAGTTACCAAAGAAAAAATATAGGGAAAAGTAATATAATACTTACCCGCAACATTATAAACATATGGTTCTTCATAAGGATAAAAACCGTCTTGCCAGAGATTACGTATCCAAGTTTCCGCAGGAGGAATTAAATCGAAACGAAAATCTCCTCTAGCTAATTGCTGAGATAGTAAAGCTTTAAGTCCAGCATCCCCACTAAAATATACTCCCTCAGGAACTTGCCCTTGTAGATATACAGAAAATAAAATTCCCACTAAGATAATGATCGGGGGTAAAGAAATATTTTTTAGTTTCATTAATTTAAGCGTGATTTGTCAAACTAAAGACCGAGAAACTGTAGAGGCTATTCTAACAAGAGCAAGCCAAGGAAAAGATTTATCAGAGTCAGAAGGTTTAATTCTGCTGAAACAGAGAGAACCTAAAATAATTGCTGTTATTAAAGAAACAGCAGATTGTCTGAGAAAGCAACAAGTAGGCGATACAGTGACCTATGTTGTCAATCGCAATATTAACTTTACGAATATCTGCGAGCAACATTGTAGCTTTTGCGCTTTTCGTCGCGATGCAGACGAAGAAGGGTCTTTTTGGCTCAATATCGAGCAAATACTTACTAAAGCAGCTGATGCGGTTGCTAGAGGGGCAACAGAAATCTGTATGCAGGGAGGACTAAATCTTCAAGCCAAACACAATGGCAAGTCTTTACCTTATTACCTAAAACTAATTCAAGAGCTCAAAAGCGAATTTCCTCAACTACATCTCCATGCCTTTTCTCCCCAGGAGGTACAATTTATTGCCAGGGAAGATCGTCTCAGCTACGAAGAGGTAATTATTGCCCTAAAAAAAGCTGGTGTGGGTTCAATGCCAGGGACAGCAGCAGAAGTATTAGTCGATCGCGTCCGTAAAATTATCTGTCCAGAAAAAATTGACTCTGCCACTTGGCTAGAAATTGTGAGTACGGCTCATCGTTTGGGTTTACCCACTACTAGTACTATCTTATCCGGTCATATCGAAACAACAGCAGAACAAATAGCCCATTTAGCCAAACTGCGATCGCTCCAGCAAAAGTCTATTGCTAATAATTATCCAGCCAAAATTACTGAGTTTATTATCTTACCCTTTGTCGGACAGGAAGCACCCCTACCCCTACGCCATAGAGTAGGCAGAGATCAGCCTGTTTTAGCAGACGCACTGCTATTGACAGCAGTTGCCCGTATTTTTCTTGGCAATTGGATTAAAAATCATCAACCCAGTTGGGTTAAACTCAGTCTAGAAGGAGCAACAGAAGCCCTTCAGTGGGGTTGTAACGATATTGGAGGTACTTTAATGGAAGAACACATTACCACCATGGCAGGAGCCAAAGGAGGAACTTGTATGGAAGTAGCAACTTTACAAAAATCAATTATGTCTCTCGATCGCCCCTACCAGCAAAGAAGCACTCTCTACGAAAACCTATCTAATCTAGAAATAGACAAAATGTGAAGTTGCTTAACCTATTCCTTCACCAAAAATTAATATAAATAACTAGTCAATTTATGAAATCTTAGTTAAAAGTAGGTCATATTGTAAATCATAAACATGAGAGTTTATTTGTATGAGAATCTTAGTAACTGGTGGTGCTGGTTTTATTGGTTCCCATCTTATCGATCGATTAATGGTTCAAGGGCATGATGTTTTGTGTCTTGATAATTTTTACACCGGTCATAAGCGGAACATAGTTAAATGGCTCGATCACCCCTATTTTGAACTTATTCGCCATGATATTACTGAGCCTATTCGCCTAGAAGTAGACCAGATATATCATCTTGCTTGTCCTGCTTCTCCAGTTCATTATCAATATAATCCCGTCAAAACTATTAAAACCAACGTGATGGGAACTTTAAATATGTTGGGATTAGCCAAAAGAGTGAAGGCAAGATTTTTACTAGCATCTACATCAGAAGTGTATGGAGATCCTAGTGTCCATCCCCAACCAGAAGAATATCGCGGTAACGTCAATTGTATTGGGATTCGTAGTTGTTACGACGAAGGTAAACGTGTAGCAGAAACTCTCGCTTTTGATTACCATCGTCAAAATAACGTTGATATTCGCGTCGCCAGGATTTTTAATACCTACGGACCGAGAATGCTAGAAAATGATGGTCGGGTAGTTAGTAATTTTGTTGCTCAAGCATTAAGCAGTGTTCCTCTAACTGTATACGGTGATGGTTTACAAACTCGCAGTTTCTGCTATGTTTCCGATCTAGTAGAAGGATTAATGCGATTAATGAACGGCGAACATATTGGACCGATTAACCTTGGCAATCCTGGAGAATATACTATTTTGGAATTGGCTAAAACCATTCAAGAAATGGTAAATCCCGATGCGGAATTGGTCTTTAAACCTTTGCCACAAGACGATCCCAAACAAAGACAACCAGATATTACTCGTGCTAAAACTTGGTTAGGTTGGGAACCGACTATTCCTTTGGAAGAAGGATTAAAAATGACTATAGAAGATTTTCGAGAGCGACTTGAAAACAAGAAATCTTAAATATTTAGGACAAGATTCTTTAGAAAATTATTTACTTTTTGCCTACGAACTAAGTAAAAGGGAAACAAAAAATTACAAGAGGATTATTCTATGCGAGTTTGTGTTATTGGCACTGGATATGTTGGTTTAGTAACAGGGGTTTGTTTATCTCACATCGGACATGAAGTGATCTGTGTTGATAACAACGAAGAAAAAGTAAAGTTGATGCAATCAGGTCAATCACCTATTTATGAACCGGGATTATCCGAGTTGATGAAGTCTTCTTCAGAATCGGGAAGACTACACTTTACTTCAGACTTAGCTAAAGGAGTTAATCACGGAGAAATTTTATTTATTGCTGTAGGTACTCCACCCTTACCTACAGGAGAAAGCGACACCCGTTATGTAGAGGCTGTTGCTAGGGGAATTGGCAATTATTTGAATTGTGGCTACAAGGTAATTGTGAATAAGTCTACTGTCCCCATTGGATCTGGTGACTGGGTGAGAATGATTGTACTCGACGGTGTTGCGGAAAGACAAAAAACGCTAGTTACCACTGGTGGTAGTCCGGTGAAAGAATCAGAGATTCAAATAGAAACCAACTTTGATGTAGTTAGTAATCCAGAGTTTTTACGAGAAGGTTCCGCAGTTTACGATACTTTTAATCCCGATCGCATTGTTTTGGGTGGTAATAGCGAAAAAGCGACTGCTATGATGGAGGAACTCTATCAACCTATCATTAAGCGAGAATTTGCCGAAGACAAGTCTTTACCTGCTGTTCCCGTAGTAGTTACCGATCTGAGTTCCGCGGAAATGATTAAATATGCTGCTAACTCGTTCCTGGCTACTAAAATTAGTTTTATCAACGAAGTAGCTAATATTTGCGACCGCGTTGGTGCTGATGTTACTCAAGTTGCTAAAGGAATTGGTTTAGATTCTCGTATCGGTAGTAAGTTTTTACAGGCTGGCATTGGTTGGGGTGGTTCCTGCTTCCCTAAAGACGTATCTGCTTTAATTCATACTGCTGATGATTATGGCTACAATGCAGAATTACTTAAGTCGGCGGTTAGTGTTAATAAGCGTCAGCGTCTAACACTGTTAGAAAAGCTACAACACGAATTAAAAATTCTTAAAGGCAAAACCGTTGGTTTACTAGGTTTAACCTTCAAACCAGACACCGATGACATGAGAGATGCACCAGCATTAGACTTAATCGAACAATTAAATCGTCTCGGTGCTAAAGTTAAAGCCTATGACCCCATTGTTTCTCAATCGGGTTTAAGTCACGGTTTATCTAACGTAATTATTGAAACCAATGCAGAAATGTTAGCAGATGGTTGTGACGCTTTGGTTTTAGTTACCGACTGGCAAGAATTTCTCAAGCTAGACTACAGTAAGATGGCGAAATCAATGATTAATAAAACTCTCATTGATGGTCGTAACTTCTTAGACAGAAAAGCTGTTGAAGAAGCTGGCTTCCGTTATGTGGGTATTGGTAGATAGTATCTAGTAAGGGTGGGCAATGCCCACCCCCTCTTTTTTAGCCTGAGTTCGGGTTAACATCATTTAGCTAGTTAGGCAGCATTCTCTGTAATTTTCTGGCATACGACAACGAAATCAAAGTCATAAGTCTGCATTTTGTAGTTCTCTCAATTTAGTCAACATTTACGTTTTTCTACCTAACTGTCGCGTTCAGCGGACGCAACTCCCCTTAACTCCAACAAAGCAAGCTAGCACGTTCCGTTGTAATACGCTTATCTGCTGACAATGCCTCACTGGTCTACTCGTTGAATTTCCACGGCTGCTGCCTCCACCCTAATCTTTGTTTTGTTGATGATGTATTCACTTGAGGCATATGAATCTCCACAAGCTCTACGGTTTCTCGAACCAATGCTTCAAGTTGATTGACCGCCACCGAGGGTTTCTGATAAAACAGCCTTTCAAGACGAGCAGCAAGATTCTCAGGCGCGATCTCCATTTGCTCGATAAACCTGCTCATCCGCTTGAATTGGAATGTTGAATAATACAAATGGTTTAACCCAGATAAAACGCCGAGAAGGTTTTGGGCTGACTCAACCATAATTTGATAATACCAAAGTGTCGTATCTCGCTTGGCAAAACGCTCCTGCATTCCCCAAATTGCGAAGAACTTGAGGTAATGCTCAACCATCTTCTGTGCGAGTTCATCTGGATAATTAGCTACTTTGGCTTTCCATCGCTGAATGAGTGTTTTGCCGTACAGTGGGATTCCGACCAATGTTCCAGACATCGCTTTCACTAATGGAGATTGAATATCATGCCCTTCCAAGATATTTGAAATATCCTTCTCCCATTGTGCGATCGTCACATGACCAAACTGACACTCGACACCGTTCACAAGGTAACTCTCGGCGAACCCACCCTCTTTTCGATCGCCCAGAATCCAGAGCCGCTCTGAACCTTGATTTTGTTGACGCGCAAGCTGTAATTCTTTCTCGGAAGGTAATTCGTCGTAATAAATGCTCATGTCACAATCAGAGTATTCATCACACAGCCCTTCTGCAACTGAGCCTGCGACCATTGCTGCTTTGGTTTTCGGATTAGCAATGTAAGCTTTAACGTTGCGTTTTGCTAATTCCAATAAATATTGAGTTCTATTATTCATGAACCTTCATGCCTTGGGTGAGGATGTACATCCGTAATCCAACACTGAATTTTGCCAGCTAACTATCTATTATGCGGAAACTTTCTGGATATCCATCTTATAGGTCATGATACCCTTGAATTTTTTTGTCTATTAACCTTAATGGAGACACAAATTTCCAACCCAGGAATGATAGTTTCAGCTTAATCCGAACTAAGGTTTTTTTATACTTCTCTCAACTCTGAACTCACGTTGGGTAAAGCTGGAGTTATTCCTTCCTTATTTCCAGGTAAACTTTGCTGCGATACCAAAGGTATTTGTCCCTTAATTTGCTGCATTAAATTCGCCATTTCCAGCGCATTGAGGGCATAATTCCAGCCTAGATTGCCTTTAATACCTGCTCTTTCTAAAGCTTGTTGCATAGTATCTACGGTCAACACACCAAAAATTACTGGTACACCAGATTGAAAACTAGCTGCTGCAATACCTTTAGCTGCTTCTGCTGCAACATAGTCGAAATGAGGTGTTTGTCCTCGAATGACTGCACCAAGACAAATGACCGCATCATAACGACCAGAAATTGCCAGTTGGCGAGCCACCATTGCTATTTCAAAACTACCAGGAACCCAGATATAATCTACTTGAGTGCCTTCAGGATTTACATCAACACCATGCCGTTTGAGGCAGTCTTGGCAACCAGATAATAATTTATCGGTAATTAAGTCATTAAAACGACCGATTATAATAGCGAAACGCAAAGAAGATGGAACTTGAGCAAAGCTTCCTTCAAAAACAGTCATAATTGCAAAGAGCGATAAATTAAATTGTTGGCACTCAGAGTTTATATTTTATAGCAATACCAACAAAAGTTAGGACATCTCAAGGCAAAGTAGCCATTAGCCATTAGCCATTAGCACACTCTATAATTCACGTCCTAATATAAATATGTACTTTTATAGTAGTAAGCGATCGCTAGCTTGAGCGTAACCGCTTCAATCGATCGCTATACGTTTGTTTATGATTAACTGATTTTGCCGATCTAAATGACAAAAAAGTTTAAAATAGCGACTAACACTACTAATACTATCCAAATCCCAGAACCAACGAAAATCAAAGATTTAGATTGATCCCAGTTTTGAGGAGAAGCATAGGCTACAGGAACTCCAATTACCATCACAAAAGAAAATAACACTAAAGCAGTTAGTGCCAACTGAAATAGAATAGTCATTTTTTTTTCTCCCTAATAAATTAAGTTATGGTCGGTAGACCACTCAGACAAATTTTGTTTATTGATAAACTTTTCCTGAATATTACGCTACCAAAAATTGGCTACTTCTGAGCAGATTTATTTCTAGACGATGAGTTAATACTATTTGAAGATTTGTAAACTAAGATACTATAATAATCGCAATCCATCATCAAAGATCGTGTCTAACTCACTTTCAGAAAGCTATTTTAATTTGATCGATCGCATTGTCGATATTACTCTTAAAGGCAAAATTCGCTCTAAAGCACAAGTCTATAAAATGTTGCTCGAAGGAGTAGAAATAGGTACGGGAGAAATTTTTGAGCGTTGTCTTACTCAGCGTATGGAAGCTACCCAAGCCCAGCTAGAAACTAAACTCAAAGCTACTCGTATTCTGCGAGCTTTACAAACGATAGAAGGAGAATGGGTAAAATGGCAACAGGAAAACCAAGTTACAGAGACTATTACTACTGCTACTGAGCAAATTATTTCTGCTGCAGACGAGGAAAGAATATTAACCTTTACTAAAGTTATCGATCTAAATCAAAACCAACCCCTCACAACCAACCAACTAACTAAATTAGCCCAAGGTTTAAAAACCCAGACAGATAAAGCTGATTGTCAACAGATAGCTGCGGGAATAACTAATGGCTTAACCTCTTTCACTACCTTAGAAGGGGATTTAATTAGCTGGATTTACGAAGCAAGCAGCAATCTTGGTTTTGCTAGAGAAAAACCCAATCCTTGGCGAGTATGGGCCAAAAAAATAGATAGTCCCTTACCAAGACAATTATTTCAAACTCTAGCTCAAAGTCAATCCATAAACGATTTAGCAGGAATTTCTCGTCAAGTAGAATTACGAGCTTGGGTTGAATTAGCTATTTTGCTTCAATACATACAAAGGGGTTTAGTTTCTTGGTTCGATCGACAGC
>JAAUYH010012980.1_pt1 | contig 12195 bp, 11 predicted proteins | sample 7278061 | NCBI WGS metagenome assembly JAAUYH01 (sample SAMN14350203, study PRJNA611818) | marine sediment metagenome | isolation source: surface marine sediment (0.6m) | place: French Polynesia: Moorea | collected 2018-08
AGTTTCAGAAAATAGTTCTTTATTCTAATTTAAAATTACTTAGTAAGTTACTTGGTAATTTACTAAGAATATTTATGTTTGTCAAAAAAGATCCCAAATGGGTTCTATAAGTAACACCACTAGCTGCACCACCCTGCACAATGCCGATGTCGTTGTCAACATCTCCCAAGGTTAGGGTATCAAGATCAAAGTTAACGAGATACACCACCAATGGGTTGAACAACCCCATCTAGTACCACTGTTGGCTCTCCCGACAGTGTGGGGTAAAAAGTATAATAGACTACATACCTAAAATGGTGGGTTATGGCGCAGACCATAAGTTATTGTGTTTTCATGAAAATCAACCCTGCCCCTAACCCCCCGTACGAGGTATAGCTTTTTCTTATCACCATAACTACAGGAGAGCCTGTTATCGGGTAATATATAGAGGGGTTTTGAGAAACGGATTTAGTATCAGGTGTGCAGTCTATCGGCCTACAGTGATGTCATAATCTTTTTTTGTACTGCTATATAGGGTTTCTGGGACTGATGAGGTACACTGTATTTTTAGCGTTCAATATTGTTGCTTTTTAAAAAATATTTATGACATCTTTTTCTTTAAATTATTGGTTTCGTCCCGTCACTTCTCTTGTCTTAGGAACCCTCACATCTTTAACCTTAACATTACCAACCAATGCTGCTGAAAAAATCTATTTTGTTTTTGATTCTTTAATTATTTCAATTCCTGTTAGTTCCTTAGAAGTGTATGCGGAAGAAGGACAATTAAGTCAACAATTAAGTCGATATTTTAACTTAGCAGGAACTAGCGAAGAAGAAAGACAAGCCTTTCGAGAAGCGTTATCTACCCCTGTTTCTATCGATCCTGTGGACTTATCTAGACTCCTGAATACTGATGAAGGAGAAAGAATCTTAAATTATGTTGGTAAAGTTTTTAATATTCAAGGAGGAAGAAATGGTAAGTATATTATTAGAGGGGCTTTAGTTCAAGCTGCTTTTGAACCAGAAGGATTAACCTTCATTAACTTTTTAAATCGATTAGCAACAGATGTACAAATTGATATTAAAAAAGCCCTAGAATTAGCTGAACAAATCGAAATTGTTGTTAACGGAACTTATTTATTTACTGAAGAAGTAGCAAAATTGTCAGCAATTGAAGCACAACAAGATCCAAAAATTGACTTTTCTCAATTAACTGATCCCCGTCAATCTGGTCCTTTTGAGGTTAAAAAAGATAGGTGGAATCTATTTGATCAAAACCGTAAACGTAACTTTTATGTTGAAGTTTATCAACCTCAAACTTTACCTAATGAATCGGTTCCTGTGATAGTCATTTCTCATGGGTTAGCATCTCGTCCTGAAGACTTTTCAAAATGGGCTAACCATTTGGCTTCTTATGGTTATGTTGTTGCTCTACCTCAACATCCAGGAAGCGATATCCAACAAACAGAGAACTTTTTAGAAGGATTATCTAGACAAATTTTTCTTCGAAATGAATTTATTAATCGTCCTCTAGATATTACTTATACCATAGATGAGTTAGAACGACGAAATCAAGGCTGGTTTTCAGGAAAATTGGATCTAAAGAATGTAGGCGTTGCTGGTCATTCTTTTGGTGGTTATACCATGTTAGCAATCGCCGGCGCAACCCCTGATTTTAATCGATTGGAACAAATTTGTAACTTAGAAATAGGGGACTTAAATACTGCTTTATTATTGCAATGTCGGGCTTTAAAATTAGAAAAAAAAGACTATAATTTTAAAGATGATAGAGTAAAAGCTTTATTTGTTGTTAATCCTGTAAACTCAGGTATATTCGGTGATAAGTCCTTAGAAAAAATTGATATTCCTGTGTTTATTGCTGCTGGCAGTTATGATCCGGCAACCCCATTTATTTTTGAACAAGTTGCATCCTATCCACGCTTAAAAGTTCCTGAAAAATACCTTCAATTACAAGAAGGGCAAGCCCATGTTGATTTTTCTCAACTAGATGCAGGGATTATGGATACATTACAAAAAACCACTAAATTAACGCTTCCGAGTCCTCAATTATTAGATAGTTATACTCATTCAATGATGCTATCTTTCTTTGAGGTTTATATCGAAAAGAACTCTCAATATCGTCCTTTCTTACAATCAGCTTATGGTGAATATTTAAGTCAAGGTCAAGAATTTAAAACCTATATTATTACTGAAAAATCTTCTAATGCGTTAAGTCAATCTATTAACAATTTTATCAGGGATAATAACTTAGTTGGTCCTCAAGAAAATTAATTTATAATCATAATTCTGAGGTAATAATAAATATTTAGAACTTAGGATAAGCCAAATCAATAGAACTAGATTGCTCTAGTTTATAGTTTAATTGATTTAAAAACTTAACAGTGGCTTGATTATCAGTTTTATGACTGAAAAAATAATTCATTATAGGTTGTGAATTTTGAAAAATCAAAACAGGTTGATGCTGTTGAATGATTTGTTTCATTCCTTTTAATATCTCTAATTCACGACCTTCTGCATTAATTTTAATTATGCTAATTTTTTTATCAGTAGAAAACTTATAATTATCTAACGGTATTTTTTTTATTTCTCTGATGTTATTTTCTTGCTTGTTGTTAATAGAATTCGATAATTTATTATTTAATTCTAAGGAACAATATTCTGATTTATCTCCCAAAGCTACATTTTCTATATAAATCTTATTTCGCATTTCACCAGCATAAAGGGAATAATTATCTTTAAAGAGTTGATAAAGATAAGGATGATGTTCAAACGAAATAATGTCAGTTTGAATATGATGTTTAGCTAATACCATACTCAGTAAACAACTAACCACTCCTACATTAGCCCCAACATCAATAAAAATATCATTCCCTTGACAGTATTTCATGATTTTAGGAATCAATTGATCCATATATTTTTGATAATATACGACTTTCCAAATTGAAAGCTTGTAAAATAAATTATCAGGGAAATGATACTTAAATGTATAGATTTTATTGTGGAATGGAACCTCTAATAATTCATAGTTATGGAATGAACCATAATGAATTTTTCGCAGTTGACAAGCCGGTAATTTTAAAAGTTTTGTTCCTGTCATAATTCCTAAATTTTTACTAACATTTTTAAAGATAGATAGATAACTATATTTACCTTTTGTATTACTATATTTACGAGGGTTAGTAAGTATTGAGTTAGGTATTCTTTGACAGTATTTACGACCAAATTTATTATCAATTAAAGTAACATCTTCTAACAAAGATAAATAATCATATCCTTCTATGTGTTTTAAATCATCTCGTCTCATACAGAAAACTTGATCACCATAAGGCGATCGCCTGATATTATTAGCTGTCCAAGCAACTAATTTTAAGCCTAAATGTTTGTCATGAAATTGTAAATCGAAGTAAGCCAATTTAACTTTTTCATTATTTAAAGAAGAGATTACTTTTTTATCCCATGCTGACGGTAATAAGGTATCTGCATGACAAAAAACAAGATACTTTCCTGATGAATGTCTTAACCCCATATTCATCTGAAAAGCACGACCTAAAGAGGATACAATTAATGACTGTATAAAAATATGGGGATAGTCTTTTTTAAAATCTTCAACCCGTTGTATAGTATCGTCTTTACTTCCTCCATCAACCACTAAAATCTCTAGATTTGTTGATTTTTCAGCTTTTTTAACTAAATTGACTAAAGTTTCATAAATAGAATTCGCTTCATTGAGAGTTGGAATAATAACTGAAATATCAGGTTGATTTTGTTCAATTAAGTCAGTTAAACCTAAAGATTTGAGATCGCTAATTTCATCAATATCAACTAAAGTATGATCAAGAATAGACGCAGAAGTATAGTTTTTTTGCATCAAATGATAAGTCTGTTGACCTACATTTCCTAAACTATAATTAATGGTCGTAAAAACATCGCTATAATAGGGTAAAGCAATAAGATAGTAACCCTCATCTTCGGTAAAAGCGATCGCAGCTTCTTCTCGCTTTACACATTCAATAGCTTCGTATAAAATATTAGAAGTAATCCCTGGAATATCAGACCCAATAATGATTACTTTTCCTAACTGTTTAGCAATGTTATTTATCCTTTCCCCAAATGCGGTTGATGGTTGTTGAATAAAGGAAAGAATACCCAATTTAATTGCTTGATCAATATCTAATTGTAAAGCAGGATCGAACCCTTTGATCATTTCTGTTGCAGCGTTTGTTCCTGTATAATTAACAATAATATTAACCCCATTCATCTCACGGAGTAGTGTCCCCAAAGTTTGACTCATGGTGTAGCGATGGACTTCGGCCGCTGCATAATCACCAATATCCCACGCTAAACGGGTTTTAACCTTACCTGGATCGGGATACCGTGTAAACAAAACAATGCTAACAGAATAAGGTAAGTTGTTTATATTAACCATGTCTGCATATTTATAATAATAACAAAAAAAAATGAAGAGAGTAGAATTAATTTTACCCTCTTCATTGTTAATTATCCCCCATACCTTTCTTCTTTCCAAGGATCACCCCGTCGATGATACCCATTTTTTTCCCAGAAACCTAACTCATCTTGCGGTAAAAATTCCAACCCATTAATCCATTTTGCACTTTTCCAAGCGTATAAATGGGGAATAACGGTACGCATGGGGCCACCGTGATCAGGCGGTAGAGGATCTCCTGATAGTTTAAAGGCAAAAAAATTATCTTCTAAAACAAAATCTTTGAGGGGAAGATTAGTCGTATAACCTCCATAACAATGCTGCATAACGTGGGTTGCTTTGGGGTCAATATCTAATAAATTAATAAAGTCTGTAATCTTAATTCCTGTCCATTTTACATCTAATTTTGACCAACGAGTAACACAGTGAAAATCTTTAGTAAATTCATAATGAGGTAAACCCATAAAATCTGACCAAGAAAAGGTTTTCTCTGTCACCAAACCCCAGACTTTAAATTGCCAGTTATCCGTACTTATTTGGGGAGTATCACCATAAGTTAAAACAGGAAACCCTTTAGCTAAATATTGTCCAGGAGGGACACGATCGCTGTTATCCGGTTCGGGTTTTTGAAAGAATTTTAAGGTCATATTTCTTACCTTTATTGAAACGGTTAACGATTCACTAACATAATTATTATGCTTAACGCTAGGGAACCAAAAAGAACCCCACCACACCAATAAGCTAATACTTTCCCCCCGATTATAGCAGTCATTCCTACTTTAACAATAGTGTTCATGGTTATTGCTAATAAAGTACCAATCATAGCAACTTGTAAGTTCATGGTATCATTAGCAGCCTTAGCTAAAGAAATCCCCACCGCATCTACATCCACCAGACCAGAAATAGCCGATAATAGATAAACGCCACTATCGCCTAACCAATTTTCAGCAGCACGAACCAATATTGATAAAATAGCTAATAAAGCAGCATATTGTAAAGCAGCACCTAATTCGACTGGATTTGATAGCTTAACGGGAGTCGTTGACTTAGGAGGAGATAACCGCCAAACGAATAAACCAGCACAAATTAAGGGAATAATTGCTAATATTAGCAATGGGATTATTAACTGTTGTGCTAAACGTCCATTAACTACCATAATTTCTATTAGTAACCTTGGGGCCATCATTCCATTAGCAATGGCGATTCCTGCAGCTAATAAAACGGTAATATCTTGACGAGTTTTCGCCATACGAGAAAAGGCTAAGGTTAAAGCGGTAGACGAAGCGATTCCTCCGAAAAATCCCGTTAATAATAAACCAACTTTATTCCCTAAAATGCGAATAGAAAAATAGCCTAAATAGGAAATTCCCGAAATTAACAACACCAATAAACCAATAGAACGGGGATTAATCGCTTCCCAGGGACCCATATTTTCATTCGGTAAAAGGGGGAAAAACACAGAAGCAATTAATAATAATTGTAAAGTAGCAATTAACTCTCGACGTTGTAATAATGATAAATAGCGATTTAACTCTTCTTTTAACCCCAATAACCAAGCAATAATCACAGCGATGGCCACTGCTTCTATCATCCAACCACTTACCACCATAACCCCTAAGCTAAAGGTCATTAATAGGGCTATTTCTGTAGTGGTTCCATAATCTTTTGATTTTTTTGCCGTTAATACATAAGACGTGACGACGAGAAGGGATAAACCAAAAAAAATAACCCCTAATATGGCGATGCCCCATTTATCCGCTAAAACCCCTGCAATTCCTCCAAATAGACCGCTTAAACCAAAATTACGTATCCCTCCGTCTCCCAAACCATCAGGGGCTTCACGGGTCTTCCAGCCCCGTTCTATGCCAATAATTAAACCTAAAACTAAAGAAATGGCCAAGCGAGTGGCAACGGTTAAATCCATTGTCTAAATAGCTTCTCAAGATTTACAATATGGTCAAGGGTTAATTATCCTTAACATTTGCCCTTATTTTCTACCTTAACCAATTATTTTATTATTCTTTAATTAATCTATGCGACTCATTTTATATAGCAAACCAGGGTGTCATTTATGTGAAGGACTTGAAGGGAAATTAAAACAAATAGAAACCCTACAGTTTGACCTAGAAATACGAGATATTACCACCCGTGAAGATTGGTTTAATGCCTATCAATACGAAATTCCTGTTTTGCGGTTACAGTTACCCCAAGGAGAAAAAACGATTCCTCGCTTTTCTCCTCGGATTTCTGTAGATAGGTTAGGACAACAGTTAGAAAAATACATAAAATCATTAGAGAAATTAGAAAATTAGGACTAATTCCTTAGCAAATCTTTGACTAGAAAAACTAGACTATAAAACGGAAGCGTCTCCTGATAAGGCGACGATGACATCTTCAGCCTCTAATCTGATGAATCCGTTGGAGAAAGAGAAGATTGCAAGAGTGAAAAATTATTTAACTCGGTTTTACCGAACTTACCTTTAATTAGCTTTTTGTTGGGGAAGAAAGGATTGAAACAATGAAAAGATGTAAACAAAAGTAGTAATAAATAGCTCAAAGTTCTTGATTTCTGTTGTTTTTTTCATTGCTCAATCTCATTCACTGCGTTATTCAGAATATTTTTAACTTATCTGAAATATAACTTTGAGTCTTCCCCCAAAAGAGTGACCCAAAGCGGTGAACTGTAATTATTTAGTTTTATTAAGTTGTGCGGTTCTGATTGTAAAAGGATTAGATAAAGAAGCACTTTCGATTTTATCAAAGGTTAGTCCAACTCCAGTCAAAAAAGCAGCGACTACTATAGCATTAAGGATAAAAGCGGTGAGTTTCATAGTGATTTAACCTGTCGAATGGTCACTTTTTAGATTAAAGTCTTTCTGTGTCTTTTGTATGTCATTGTCATAGCAAAGTGATGTCATTCATCAGATTAGCCATAACCCCTTAAATTGTATTAAGATAAATAGGACTAGATGATAACTCAATTAGGATAGTGATTTTATGAGCGATCGCAATAGTCCCAACTGGGAAGAAAAATTAGAACAGAAATTTAAGGATCTCGAAGCAGAAATAAACGGTAAAACCACCCCAGTACGCCCTTTCAACCCCAATGAAGACGGTAGTAATGGAGTTTTCACTCGCGCCGCTAATTGGTATCAAGGGTTAGAAAACCCCGCTAAAGTAGGGGTTGCTGTGGTTGGAGTGATAGTAGGTTTATCCATCCTCAATGGTATTTTGAAATTAGTCACCTCTTTAATCGTAGTTGGAATTCTAGGGTTTATCCTTTACGGTTTATATCGCGCCTTAATTCAGAATAAATCTAACTCTGAGTCATAAGTCATGGTTCTATTTCAGAACGCTGTAGGGGTTTAGTCATTCTAAACCTACAAACCCGTATAATATTTAAATAATGAGTTTTGATGTTGTTATTATTGGTAGTGGAATTGGTGGCTTAACCGCAGGTGCTTTACTAGCAAAATATGGAAAAAAAGTTGCCATTTTTGAAAGCCATTCTCTTCCCGGCGGTGCTGCTCATACATTTACTCGTCAAGGGTTTACTTTTGACTCAGGTCCTTCCTTTTACTGTGGTTTAGGCAATGATAAACCGTCTCTTAATCCTTTGAAACAAGTATTAGATATTCTAGGAGAATCGTTAGAGGTTATTCCTTATGATCCTTTGGGTCATTATCATTTTCCGGAGGGTAAATTTCCCGTTTATAGCGATTTAGAAAAGTACCGTCAAGCCGTTGCTAAAATCACACCAGAAGGAGCTAAAGAATTAGCTGCATTTGAGTCTAAAATGCTAGGATTATATGACTGTTTAAAAGACATTCCTACCATCGCGCTACGGTCAGATTGGCAGTTATTTCCTGTTCTAGTAACCCGTTATTTTCCCTCTCTCATCAAAAGTTTATTTCAAGTGGGAATCATAAGCGGTTCAGCAGGGGATGTGATGGATAAAACTGTCAAAGATCCTTGGGTACGTCGTTTGATTGATCTTGAATGTTTTTTACTCTCAGGATTAAAAGCTAAGGGAACAGTTGCCCCAGAAATTGCTTTTATGTTGGGAGAAAGAACCCGCGCAGGGGTGGAATATCCCCTCGGGGGAAGTGCCGCAATTATTGATGGTTTAATTAGCGGTTTCAAGCGATACGGAGGAGAATTATATCTTAATTTCCATGTAGATAAAATAATCACTCAATCAGAAAAAGTAACAGGAATTAAACTAAAAAAAGGAGACATCATAAATGCCCCTATTGTTATTTCTAATGCCAGCCTTTGGGATACTTATCAGCAGCTTTTGAACCCAGAAGATTTACCTGAAAAATACAGACAAGAACAACTAAAAACTCCTGCAGTTGAAAGTTTTATGCACCTTCATCTAGGAATAAAAGCAGAAGGCTTAGAAAATTTAACCGGTCATCATGTGGTGGTTCATGATAGTGATAAAGATATCACCGTTCCTGGTAATACCTGTATGATTTCAATTCCTTCGGTTTGGGATAAAAACTTAGCCCCAGAAGGTTATTATGTGGTTCACGCTTACACCTTAGAACCCTATCAAGGATGGGAAAAAAATGCAGACTATGAAAACAAGAAAAAACAGCGATCGCAAACCCTTTATAAAGCATTAGAAAAGGTTATTCCTGATATTCGTCAACGAGTGGTTCTCGAATTAATTGGAACCCCCTTAACCCATAGTCGTTTTCTCCGTCGTTATCAGGGAACCTACGGCCCTGCTATAGCAGCAGGAAAGGGGATGTTTCCTAGCTGTCATACTCCCATTTCAGGATTGTATCGGGTAGGAGATAGTACCTTACCTGGTATTGGAGTTCCAGCAGTTGCTGCTTCTGGTATTTTGTGCGCTAATAGCTTGGTTTCTCCTCAACAGGTTGAAAAAATATTATCTAGTCTCACTTAATAATCTGCATCAGCAACACAAATCCCCTTACATTTGATGCCATTACTCGCTGTTCGCTTACAATGAGGACATAAAATAGGTTCTTGGTTTGATAAATCTTCTGATATCTCTTGAGTTTCCGTTGTTTTAGATTTATTTTGAGGATTTTCTGTAGATGATACCATAATTTTTAGCTAGAGTATATTGGAGAAAAAACTCTTCTTTCCTTACTACAACTCGGAGGCATATTCAGTTAATCAAAAAATAAAAATGAAAAGCCTTCGGGCGTCTTGCCGTGTTTCGACTCCAAAGGCGTTTTCATATCACTCTTACTCCTCACACACAACCATAATGTATCAAGTTAAATACTTAAGGCCAATCTAGATTATGACAGTTTGTAAATTGTCACAATTAGTAACATTCCACTCATAGCAGTTTTCAATTGGGTGTATCAATATTCTAGTCAAGTTGAGTGTAGGGAGTGTGGGAGCGGTGGGAAGTGTGGGGGGGAATTTTTATGTTCATCGTTAGTCTATTGATATGAAAACTGCTATTAAACTGAAAATCAGCTAAAATCTAGACGGGGACTTAAGTGTAAGATGATTATCGTTAGGGAACGAAGGTTTTTGATTAGAGAACATTGCTAGGTTAAGGATTATAATTGGGCATACTATTCAAAGGGATCTCACTTAACTGGTTGGTAAATGTGAGAGACTTAAGAGTAATTAATTGTTCTTGTTTGCACCTATGAAATTTTTGAAACTTTTTTCACCTTGTATTTTGAAAATATTAGGAGGTATTTCTCCTATTTTTTTATCTTTATTTTGTGGAGTATCTTCTAGCGTAGCAGCAGAAAATGTTATTTTAAAAGTAGGATTATTTCATCAGAAAATTCCAGTTGAAGATTTACAACAATTTGCGGATAACCAGGAAATTTCTACTACTTTGAAACCCTACGGTGCTTTATTAACTCCTGAAATCCAACAGGTTTTATCTAAAAGTTTTAAAATCGATACTTTAATTGCAGAACAATTTTTAACCGATTTATTAAAAAATGATGATGGAAAAAGATTATTAGAGCAAATTAGTCAAATATTACCTGATAGTAATTCATCGGAACTTGAAGCGGGATTAAAATTACTTTTAAAACAAACTAATAATTTAAGTGTTATTAATTTTTTACGAGCTTATCCCAAAGAAACAGTAACAATTGATCTTTCAAAAGCAGCTATTTTGACCCTAAAAATAAATGGGTCTTTTTTGCACAGTAAATTAATGAGTTCTCAATTAGATAAAAGTTTTAAAGACACTGCTAACACAGACATTTTACCAAAATTCGATCCCACGCAATCAGGAGAACAAATCATCTCCATTACAACGGATGTCTTTTATGATCGCAGTCGAGATCGTTACATTACCCTTGATATTTATACTGCTGAAAAAACCCAAGGACCTCTGGTGATTATGTCTCATGGTTTTGCTTCAGATCGTCGTTTTTTACGCTATTTAGGGAAACATTTAGCTTCTTATGGTATTACCGTTGTTTCTGTTGAACATCCTGGAAGTGATATTCATGCCCTAATTAAAACAGCAACCGGAATAAAACTGAGTCAGATTTTACCTTCTGCTGAATTTATTGATCGTCCTCAAGATATTAGTTTTGTTTTAAATCAATTAACCCTTTTAAATAAAAATAATCAACAGTTTAAAGGAAAATTTAATACCAAAAAAGTTAGTATCGTTGGTCATTCTTTTGGTGGTTATACGGCTTTAGCCTTAGGGGGTGCTTCCTTAGATTTAAAAAGCTTACGACGTTTTTGCCAAGAGAAATCACCTTTAGGACGAGCGCCGGCAGATTGGTTACAATGTGCAGCAGGAGAATTACCTTATCCTCAACGAAATTTCAAGGATCATCGTATTAAACAAATCATCGTTTTTAATCCTATCATTGGTGAATTATTTGGTAAAAATTTATCTCAAATCCAAGTTCCAACCCTAATGTTATCTGCTTCAGATGATGGAATTACCCCTACAGTTTCTCATCAATTAAAACCCTTTAAACAACTGTCTGGAGAAAAATATATGGTAATGGCTATGGGAGGAACTCACATGAGTATTAGTGATATGAATAGTATCAATAGTGCCGTGGGACAGAGTACCCTGGTGAGGGAAGTAATGGGAGTAAAAGCTGAACCAGTTCGTCAGTTAGTACGGGGCATTAGTGTAGCTTTTATCCAACAGTTAACCCGCGAAAAATCTAACTACGAAATGTTTTTAACACCAACCTATATTGAATCTTTATCCCAGGATAATTTAAACTTTCGCATGGGAACCCAACTACCTATAAGTATCAAAACATGGATTAATGTGACTAATATAGAGACACCAAAAGCAAGCTTATCAGCGATAAAATCAAAACTAACCCCTGTACAAAACATTCAACGCTCTTTTATTAATGCAGGACAACTATTATTACAACCTCAATATAGCACTGAAAAACTGAATGATTTATTTACCGGGTTACTTCATACCCATGATGATAAGTTCGATAAGTGGAGTTAATTTGATATGAAATCCGCTTAATTAGCCATTACTAAAATTATTACTGCCAACCCCTGCTCCCTCTGCCTCCTCTGCTCCCCCTGCTTACCCTACTAGAAAGTATAGTATTCAAACGGATGTCATATGAGTTCGGAGTTTGGCGTTCGGGGTTCGGAGTTCACACAAAAAATGTTACCAGCAACCATCGATATAGCGTTTCTCAGTCTAGTGAGGTACAGTAACAACAATGAATAAACCAGTTGCGAATATCATCTCCAGAGATTTGACTCAAAGCATATTCAATGGCTTTAGC
>JAAUYH010082992.1_pt1 | contig 12193 bp, 13 predicted proteins | sample 7278061 | NCBI WGS metagenome assembly JAAUYH01 (sample SAMN14350203, study PRJNA611818) | marine sediment metagenome | isolation source: surface marine sediment (0.6m) | place: French Polynesia: Moorea | collected 2018-08
CGACCCGCGGGCTGGCGCACAAAACCTCTGAGCGGCTCTATTTATCCCGGCAAGGTCCGAACTACCTCAATGCGATACGCGCCGCCAGAAAATCGCCTCCCCTTCGGGGCGGGTCGGCGATGGCGCGGCGGGGCTACGCCCCTTGATTCCGCGCCTGGTGTCAGAGGCAACGTCCGCTCCAGGCCAGCACCGGTCAAGCATCGAGTCCATCGGATCTCATCCCACCTCGGGCGATCTCAACCGACAGCCACCGCTCAACTGCCCCCTTTTCCCCCGTCCGCGCGGTCTGTAGTTTGCCACCGAACCAACAGGAGATCCCAATGTCCCAGCAGCGCCTGCACCTCGTTTTCGGCGGAGAGCTGACAGATCCCTCGAAATCCGTCTTCAAGAATGTCGACGACATCGACATTGTCGGCATCTTCCCCAACTACCAGGCCGCCTACGATGCCTGGAAGTCGGCCGCGCAACGCACCGTCGATGATGCGCATATGCGGTACTTCATTGCTCACCTGCACCGGCTGCGCGACGAAGAGGTCGAGGCAGACTCCGGCAGCGAAACGGATAGCTGACTGACAATAATGGGAAATTCTCTCTCTCTCGCGCTCTACCTTGCCACCCGCGGGCGCCGCGATCGCGCCAGCCGGCGGGCATTGGGCGAGACCGGAGAAGCCGGAAAAACCCAACGGAACGAGCGGCTCGGCCAGGCAACAGAGTCCCGCCCGGACGGCCCGCTGATCTGGGTTCATTCCGGCCAGGACCGCCACGCCCTGTCCGTCCGGGAACTTGCGTTCCGTCTTCGGCAGGAACGCCCCGAACTTCAATTTCTGCTGACGACGTCGGCAAGCAGACGCAAGGCGTCAGAGCCTGGCCTGACCGCCCAATTCGCGCCCGACGAACACCGCGGCGCGATCCGGCGTTTCCTGGACCTGTGGCACCCCGACCTCGCCGTCTGGACCGAACCCGATCTGCGCCCCGCCCTGATCGCCGCCGCCGGCGACCGCCAGATTCCGCTGTTTCTGATCGATGCCCACACGGCCCGCCCCGACCTTCATACCTGGCGCTGGTTCAAGGGCGTGTCGGGGTCGCTTCTGCAACGCTTTGAACGGGTTCTGACCGGCGACGCGGATACCGCGGCAGAGCTGAAGCGGCTTGGTGCAGAGCCCCGGACGATGGAAATTCACGGCTTCCTGGAGGAAGGCACGCCCCCGCTGCCCTGCAACGAGGCCGACCGCAGCGTCATTGCCAGCGAGCTCGCCGGCCGCCCGGTCTGGCTTGCCGCCGGGATCGGCCCCGCCGAACTGGACGCCGTCCTGACCGCCCACCGCGATGCGCAGCGCCGGTCGCACCGGCTGCTGTTGATCATCTCGCCCAGGGATCCTGCGACCGGACCGGATCTTCTGAAGACCGCAAGGTCTCGGGGGTTTGGTGCCAGTCTGCGAACCGACGGAGCGGAACCTGACGCCGATGTCCAGGTCTATATCGCCGACACCGAGGGCGAACTTGGGCTCTGGTACCGCATCGCGCCCATCGCCTTTCTTGGCCAGTCCCTGGGCGGCTCTGGCGGCATCAACCCGTTCGAGGCCGCCGCCCTGGGCGCGGCGATCGTGCATGGTCCGAATGTAAGGTTGTTCCGCCGCGCCTTCGGCCGACTGGCCGCGGCCGGCGCAACCAGATTGGTCCGGAACACCAAGGAACTGGCCGCGGCGGTCGAGATGCTGCAATCCCCCGACATCGCCGCGAAGATGGCGCACGAGGCCTGGCGCGTCTGTTCGACGGGGGCCGAGGTCACGGACCGCGCCATGGATCTGATCCTGACGACGCTCGACGAGCGCGAAGCGGCCTGATGCGCCCGCCCGGGTTCTGGTTCACCCGGCCCGACCGGCCGGCGCTTGCAGCGCGGCTGTTGTCGCCGGTGTCCGCCCTTTACGCCCGCGCCACGGCCAGGCGGATGGCCCGCCCCGGCTACCTTGCGCAGGTGCCCGTGATCTGCATCGGCAATCTCAACGCAGGCGGAACCGGCAAGACCCCGACCGTCATCGCCCTGATCGAGCGTCTGCAGCAACGCCATGTCGCCGTACATGTGGTCAGCAGGGGCTATGGCGGCCGCGAAGCGGGGCCGCTGCAGGTCGACCCGCGCAGGCATACCGCCGCCCAGACCGGCGACGAACCGCTGCTGATTGCCGCCTTTGCCCCCTGTTGGATCGCGCGCGACCGGGCGGCGGGGGTCAAGGCGGCCGAGGCCGCCGGTGCGCAGGCCATCCTGCTCGACGACGGCTTTCAGAACCCCTCTGTGCAAAAGGATTTTTCGCTGATCGTGGTGGATGCCGGCGTCGGTTTCGGCAATGGCCGGGTGATCCCCGCGGGACCCCTGCGCGAGCCGGTTGCGGCCGGCCTGACCCGCGCCGATGCCGTGGTGTCGATCGGACCGGCCGCCCTGCAGGCCGATTTCGACGGGACATGGCGGCATCTGATCGACCTGCCGCATCTGCGCGGCGAACTGCGCCCGCTCCAAACCGGGATGGATTGGTCGGGCGTTAGGGTGCTGGCCTTCGCCGGGATCGGGCATCCCGGGAAATTCTTTGCGACCCTGTCCCGGCTTGGCGTGGATCTCGTCGCGACCCACGCGCTCGACGATCATCAGCCGCTGACCGGCACCCTTTTTGGCCGGCTGGAGACCGAGGCACGGAGCCTGGACGCCCAGCTCGTCACCACGGAAAAGGACGCCGTACGCCTGCCCGCAGGACTTCGGCAAAAGGTCCTGACGCTGCCGGTCCGGCTGCAGATCGATGACTGGAGCGTGATCGACGCCGCGCTCGACCGGCTTATCCCCGTGGCTTCAACCCCGCCCTGATCGCATCGCCATGTTCATCCAGCTTCGGCGACCGGCGGGATAGCGGCACGGCGGTCCCCGAAAACCGGAACGGCGGGCGCACCGTCGGGACGCCGTCCAACTCGGTCCGCAATCCCCGGTGCACGATTTGCGGATCCTCGAACACCTCTCCCAGATCGTTGATCGGCCCGGCCGGCACGCCTTCGGCCTCGCAGGCGGCGAGCAGGTCTGCCTTTGAAAACCCCCGTGTCGCCTCGGTCAGGCGCTGCGTCAGCTCCACCCGGTTCGCGATGCGGTCCGCGTTGGTCCGGAACGCCGGGTCCTCCTGCAACTCAGGCAGCCCCAGCAGACCGCAAAGCCGTCGGTACTGCGCATCGTTGCCGGTGGCGATGATGATCCAGCCATCGGCACAGTCGAACACCTGGTAAGGCACGAGATTCGGGTGCGCATTGCCCAGCCGCTGCGGCGGCGTGCCGGTCGACAGGTAATTCATCGCCTGATTGGCCGTGATCGCCGTGGCCACATCCATCAGCGCCATGTCGATGTGCTGCCCCCGCCCTGTCCTCTCGCGCTCATGCACCGCCGCCAGAATGGCGGTCACCGAATAAAGCCCGGTGAACACGTCCGTCACCGCCACCCCGACCTTCTGCGGCTGTCCGTCCGGGTCGCCGGTAATCGACATCAACCCCGACATGCCCTGGATGATATAGTCATACCCGGCACGGCCGGCATAGGGGCCATCCTGCCCGAAACCGGTGATCGAGCAATAGATCAGCCGCCGGTTCAACGCGCTCAGGCTGTCATAGTCCAGCCCGTATTTCGCCAACCCGCCGACCTTGAAATTCTCGATCAGCACGTCGGCATCGGCCACCAGCCCGCGCACAATCTCCTGCCCCCCGGGCATGCGGAAATCCACGGCGATCGACCGCTTGCCCCGGTTACATCCATGGAAATAGGCCGCCGACCGGTCGCCGTCGCGGGCGATGAACGGCGGTCCCCAGCGGCGGGTGTCGTCGCCGTCGGGGCTTTCCACCTTGATGACGTCCGCGCCCAGATCCGCAAGCGTCTGACCGGCCCAGGGGCCGGCCAGAATGCGTGCCAGTTCAATGACCTTCAGGCCGGCAAGCGGCTGGGGCATCAGCTGTCCAGTTCGGCGTCCAGCAGGGCGGAGAAATCGGCGAAGCTCTTGTTGCCGGTCACCAGCTCGCCATTGATCATGAAGGACGGGGTCGAGCGGATGCCGTCGCGGCCGGCGTTCTCTTCGTAGGACGCGACAAGTCCCTGCGCCATCTCGGCATCCCGCAGGCAGGCGTCCACCTCGTCGCCGTCGATCCCGGCCGTCCGGCCGATCCGCGCCAGTTCCCCGGCAATCGTTGCCGGATCGCCGCTGGCGGTCCATTCGCTCTGCTGATCATAGATCATGTCGACGATGCCAAAGAACTTGGCCTCGCCGCCGCAGCGCGCCACCATGCTGGCCCAAAGCCCGTAGCGGTCGAAATACACCTCGCGGTAGATGAACCGCACCTTGCCGGTATCGATGTAGTTCGCCTTGACATCCTTGAACGTGTCGCGATGGAAATCCTTGCAGTGCGGGCAGGTAAAGCTTGCGTATTCCACCACCTCGACCGGCGCATTCTCGTCGCCGAGCGCCATTTCGACCACCATCGAGGTGTCGACCTCGGCGTCGGCGGATTGCGCCTGCGCGGCGCCCAGCGTCGGATAGGACGTGCCGCCCTGGCTCGACTGCCAGGCATAGATGCCCCCGGCCAGAACGAGTGCGGCGGCGGCGATTGCGATCAAACGGTTCATTCTCTCTGCCTCAGTTGTGTTTCGGTCTCGATAGAACGTTCTCTGCCAGTTCTTCAAGGGCGTGGCGCAGGCCATCGTCCCTTACCGGCGCGGCCACCCGTTGTGCGGCCTCCCGGGTGGCCCGGTCGGCTTGCGGCAAGGGCGCGTCGGCGGGCTTGAACGCCGCCTGCCCCTCGGCAAATCCGGTGGGCGCGGTCTGGGTGATGCGGATCCGGGCGATGGCCGCATAGCCATAGCAGGCGTTGACCCGTTCCTTGATGCGCGGCAGGTCGGCCTGCAGCATCGGCGCCTGCGCGCCCGTGGTCAGCACCGTCAGCGTCGCGCCGAACCCGCCCTGGCCATAGCTCACCTTGACCGGACGCGCCGCGCGCGCGGTGTCCTCGCCGACGATCTCTGCCCAATGGGTCAAAAGCCGCGCCACCGCAAAGCCGCGGGTCTCGCCCGCCTTGCAGATGCGGGACTGCAACAGGCCCGAGGCGCGCTCGAACCCTCGCATCCGCCGCGGGGTTTTGTTGTGCTGGCCGGTCATCGCTGGCATGTCCTCTCTCGCGATCTATTCTAAACGGCGCTGTGCGTCATGCCAGCCCAAAGCCTGCGGGGGAGACATAAAGATTGCGTTATGAGACGCTGAGCGCCGATCTGCTGACCTGGTACGACCGTAATGCCCGCGTCATGCCCTGGCGCGTGGGACCGTCCGAGCGGCGGGCGGGCACCCGGCCCGACCCCTATCGCGTTTGGCTGTCCGAGGTGATGCTTCAGCAAACCACCGTAGCCGCCGTGCGGGACTATTTCCATCGCTTCACCGCCCGCTGGCCGACCGTCGGGGCGCTCGCCGCTGCCGAGGATGCCGATGTGATGGGCGAATGGGCGGGCCTTGGCTATTACGCCCGCGCCCGCAACCTGCTGAAATGCGCCCGCGCCGTCGCGGCGGACCATGGCGGCCGCTTCCCTGCGACACGCGAAGAATTGCTGCAGCTCCCCGGCATCGGCCCCTACACGGCAGCTGCCATCGCGGCCATCGCCTTCGATCAGCCCGCCACGGTGGTCGACGGCAATGTCGAGCGGGTCATGGCGCGGCTTTTCGAGATCGAAACGCCGCTGCCCCGGGCAAAGCCCGAACTGACCGCCCTCGCGGATCGTCTGACGCCACAAACGCGTCCCGGGGATTACGCCCAGGCGGTGATGGACCTTGGCGCGACGATCTGCACCCCGACCTCGCCCGCCTGCGGCATCTGCCCGTGGATGGCCGCCTGCCAGGCCCGCGCCGCCGGAACCCAGGCCACCCTGCCCCGCAAAGCGCCGAAAAAACCCAAACCCACCCGCCGCGGCATCGCCTATCTCGCGCGGCGCACCGACGGCGCGTGGCTGCTGGAACGCCGCCCCGACAAGGGCCTTCTGGGCGGCATGCTCGGGTGGCCCGGGTCGGACTGGACCGAAACGCCCGCAGAGGCCCCGCCGATCGAGGCGGACTGGCGCGATCCCGGGGCCGAGGTCCACCACACCTTTACCCATTTCCACCTGCAGCTCGCGCTGCGCGTGGCCGCCATCCCCGATGGCGCCCGGCCCAGCCGCGGCGCGTTCGTTCCGACATCGCAATTCCGCCCCTCCGACCTGCCCACCGTCATGCGCAAGGCCTATGACCTTGCGTCCGCGACACTCGGTGGGAATTGATGCGCAGGCCCCGCCTCCGGTATAATTCATTCGAGGCGGACGAACGGAGCAGGCCATGATACCCGCAACCAAAGTCGCAAGGCTGCAGAGTGCGCTGCCCTTCTGGGCATCCCTCGCGCTGGTCCCGCTGGCCTATATCGGCGCCACAAACGGCGGCTGGACGCTCTTGCTGCTGCCCATCTCGGCCTGGGGCCTTTTTATCCTGCTCGACGCGATCACCGGTGAAAACACCGAGAACGCAGATCTGACCACCGCCGAGGATCAGCTTGTCTGGTATCGCCTGATCACACTGATCTGGTTCCCGATCCAGTTCCTGGTGATCTTCGGCACCATCTGGTACGCCGCCCAGGCAGATCACCTGAACGTGCTGGAAAAGATCGTCCTGTTCTTCGGCGTCGGCATCATATCCGGCACCGTCGGCATCAACTACAGCCACGAGCTGATGCACCAGAAAAACAAGCTCGAACGCTGGCTGGGCGACCTGCTGCTCGGCACCGTGATGTACGGCCATTTCCGGTCCGAACACCTGCTGGTGCATCACCGCTATGTCGCCACCCCGCGCGACGCGGTCACCGCGCGCTACAACGAGGGCTTCCACCGCTTCTTTCCGCGTGTCCTATGGGAATGCTACGTCTCGGCCTTTCAGGCCGAAAAGGCGATGCTTGCACGCAAGGGCCTGCCCTGGTGGCACGGTTCGAACCCGTTCTGGCGTTACTGGGCACTGCAGGCGGTCTTTCTTGCCCTCGCCTTCGCCCTTGGCGGCTGGGCTGGCGTGGCGCTGTTCCTCTACCAGGCCTTCATCGCCGTCTGGCAGCTCGAACTTGTCAATTACATCGAACACTACGGCCTGACGCGCCGCCACCTGGGCGGTGGCAAATACGAGCATGTCCTGCCGCGGCATTCCTGGAACTCGGCCCGCGCCGCGTCCAACTGGCTTTTGATCAACCTCCAGCGCCACTCGGACCACCACTACAAACCCGACCGCCGCTTTCCACTTCTGCAAAACCACGACGAAACCGAGGCGCCGCAGCTTCCTTACGGCTATCCGGTGATGACCCTTGCGGCGATGATCCCGCCGCTCTGGCGGCGCGTGATGAACCCCCGCGTCCGCGACTGGCGGCGGCAATACTACCCTGATGTCGACGACTGGACCCCGTACAAGACCGGACGGCATTCCACCTGACAGCCGTTACTTGCTTCATGTTCTATGCCCCGGGGCCGACGCTGTTCCCTTGCCGGCCCGCCGCACCTTAAACCCATCCGAAACATGTCAGACCCGCATCCAGAGACGATGCCCCGGTGCAAGTCCCGGACGGTCGAAAAAAAGCCCCGCCGGAGGGCTCCGGCGGGGTCAGTTCGTGCCGTGGTGTCAGGCCACAGGCACCGGCGGTAGTTCTTTTGTACCCCTAGTTCATCTCCGCTCTGATCTGTTGCCGCAGCACGTCGATCGACACCGGCTTGCCTTCGCGAACGAAGCACCAATACGTCCATCCGTTGCAGCTGGGCGCGCCCTCCAGCGCCGCGCCGACCTGGTGGATCGACCCGGTCACATCCGCCGCCACCAGCGTCCCGTCGGCCCGGACCTTGGCGGTCTTGCCGTTCGTAGACGTCAATACCTCGCCCGGCCGCAACATGCCGCGTTCCACAAGCTGCCCGAACGGCACCCGCGGCTCGGATCGCTTGGCCCGGCTGACCTGCAATGCCGACCGCTCCAGCCGCCGCACCCGCGCCAGCCTTTCTTCCGCCACCTCGCGATAGCCCGCCTCGCGCTCGATCCCCACGAAATCGCGCCCCAGCATCTTCGCCACCGCCCCGGTCGTCCCGGTGCCGAAAAACGGATCCAGCACCACGTCGCCCGGATTGGTGCAGCCCACGAGCACCCGGTGCAACAGCGCCTCCGGCTTCTGCGTCGGATGCGCCTTGCCGCCACTGGCATCCTTCAGCCGCTCATGCCCGGTACAAATCGGCAGCACCCAGTCGGACCGCATCTGAATGCCCTCGTTCAACGCCTTCAGCGCCTCGTAATTGAAGGTGTATTTCGCGCCTTCCGCCTTTGACGCCCAGATCAGCGTTTCATGGGCGTTGGTCAGCCGCTTGCCCCGGAAATTCGGCATCGGGTTCGACTTGCGCCAGACCACGTCGTTGAGAATCCAGAACCCCTGGTTCTGCAACTCGGCGCCCAGCCGGAATATGTTGTGATAGGATCCGATCACCCAGATCGCGCCGTCCGGCTTCAAGAGCCGCCGCGCCGCAGCCAGCCAATCCGCCGTGAACCGGTCATAGGCGCGGAAGCTGTCGAACTGGTCCCAATGATCGTCGACCGCGTCGACCTTGGAATTGTCCGGCCGGTGCAGCTCCGCCTTCAGTTGAAGATTGTAGGGCGGATCGGCAAAGATCAGATCACACGACGCCTCGGGCAGCGCGCGCATCACCTCGATGCAGTCGCCGCCGACGATTTTGTTGAGCGGCAGGCCTGTGCCTGCGCCGGTCGCGTATCTTGTCATCTCTGCCTCTGCCTCGACGCCGTTTGCGGCGCGCGATTTGTTGCAGGCAGGATGAGTCAAACTGGATTCACGGTCAAATTCTTTTTTGAATCAGCCGGTTACAGATTTTTCTTGATACAAGATATTGTGGACGGGCTTGTACGAGCGTCTATGATGTGGGGTCACACCAAGATTTCGAAGCGCCTCCAGATGCTGGGGCGTCGGGTAACCGGCGTTCTGTTCCCAGCCATAGCCAGGATGCTGTTGCGCCAAACCCACCATGATCCGATCACGACATACTTTTGCCACAATTGAAGCCGCTGAAATTGAAAGAGATTTGCTGTCACCTTTGACGATCGGCTGCGCCTCGCACGGCAGTCCCTGGGGCACGCGATTGCCATCGATCAATGCCAGATCGGGTGGAACCGCCAAACCCACCAGCGCGCGCCGCATCGCCAAACAAGAGGCCTGCAGGATGTTGAGCGCATCGATCTCTTCCACGCTGGCATGGGCGATGGACACTTGCGCCGTCGCATGGATCGCTTCGGCCAGCTCGGTACGCCTGATATGGGTCAATTGTTTGGAGTCGTTCAACCCATCCGGAATGGCACGTGCGTCCAGTACGACCGCAGCGGCGGTCACCGGTCCGGCCAGCGGTCCGCGCCCGACCTCGTCGACGCCCGCGACGCAAAGCGCCCCTTGCGCAAAAGCGGCCTCTTCAAACCCGAAATCCGGAGCGCTGCGCGGCATGGGCACAGCAAAGCCGCTGCGCCGGCCTTCTGCAAGGTGAAATCGGGGCGGGCACCCGCAAACGTACCCGCCCCGCCGTGGCGGCCTGGCGCACCGGGCCACTGCTCGACCTTGATCAGGCCTTATCCGAACACCCAGCCGTGGTTGCGCAGGCAACGTGCGTGATAGACCGAACGCTGACCGCGATTTGTCCAGATTTTCCGGTGGCAAGCGATCGGAAGACGCCCCACATGGCGCATGTTCCTCGACAGGCAGCGGTGGCCGAAGAAGCGGCGCGGCCCGTTGTTCCACCGGTTGACCCGCAAGCAAGCGGACGGCACGACCTTGCGCCGCGGCTTCACCCTGGGCCGCGGATCGACATGGCGGCGCGTCACATACCGGTCGCTGTCATAGGAGCGGTTGTTGTACTTGTGCCGCCGGTCATTGTTGGCGATGGCGCTTCCAATGATGAAAAGCGCGCCAGCCCCCAAGAGGAAGCGGCCGATTTCACCGCTATCGGCGGCACGGGCTGGGGTGGCGGCAACGCTGGTCAGTGCAAGACTGGCGGCCAGCACGGTGGCGATCAGGCGTTTGGTCATGGTGGGTCCTTTCGGAATTCGGGCGCCGCACCCTGTGGCGCCGTTTTCGGATACGCCCATTCCGCCCTCGCTCGCCCGCGCTAAGCAATATCGGGCCTCGGTTATCCGATAACACGCGTCAATCCGGGGCTTTGTTATTGAATAACCGCAATGACTTGCGCATTGTCGGCCCCATGAAGACACCACTCGCCATCCTGATCCTGGTCCTGTCGCTTACCGCTACGGTGGCAAACGCCGCCTGTGTGGCCGAATACAAGGCGAAACGGGACAATCCCCTGCGGCTCGACTACGGGACGGTCACAGTGCCCGGCAGCAATTGCACGGCGTCCGCCGTGCGTCCGGCCGTTGCCGCGCAACTGGCCAGTCGCGGCTGGATACTGTTGAGCATTCTCTCGGTGCGCCAAAGCGGCTAAGCTTTCGGGCATGAGCCTGGTCGATCCCGGAAAAGACGCAGCCTCCACCCGGCGCTACGGCAACCGGGTGGTCGCCTATGGGCTGATCGCCATCGTCGCGATCCTGCTGGTCGCGTCGATCCTGCTTTTCGTGAACCTGCCGGATGCAAACGCCTTCAACGACAGGGTCGAACGGATTTTTGTCGAGAATGACGACCTTACCTCGGATTCGGAAATCAAGCTGCTGGAGATCCTGGCCGAATCAGGCACGTCCTTCTCCGAGGTTCTGGTCAGCTACCGGCAGGTGATCTTCGTCCTGTTGGTGTTTTCCACCGCACTTCTGATCGCGTCGCTCGTTTTCCTCATCACGATCATCGCCCTGAATCGCCGCGTCGGAGAGATCGAACGCTCCGGCATTCAGGTCAGTTCGCTGATCATCAGCCGCGATGAACGCAAGGTCTATCTGAACAACATGGAATTCGCCTTGACCCAGGCGGCCATCGAAACACTTGCCGTGCTGGCCGAGGCGCGGATGGATGAAGACGTGCTGTCCGGGGCCGAGATCGAGGCGATGATCTCGGGCAAGAATGCAGCCGACTGCGACGAAGCGTCCGGCGCGACGCGAATCAAGCGCCTGCGCGACGCGCTCGGCAACCAGATGGTCAGCGAGCTTTTGATCAAGAACATCGCGCGTCGCGGCTACATGCTGTCGATAGACAAGAACGTGATTCGGATGCTTTAGCGCGCTTCCCTGCCAGCCAGACTCTCAATGGGAGCAACAGGCGGGCCGGAAGAACCGGCGCAACGGCTGCCGGCTCCGCCAATGAACGCCGGCGCGTTCACGACTTCTCGGGATACCAGAGCAGCTGGCGACCCCGGCAGTACATCGGGTTTGTCAAAAAAAAGCTGTATCGGAAAAAGTTCCAAGGGGCGCTGTAATTGTGTCTCAAGAGGTTACAGGAAGCGGTTCCAACAGCCTTGACCTGCTTTCCGACTTCAACCGCGACCGCTGGCGCTGGTTCGCGAGCGTTCTGGAAGACCCAAGGATTTCGCCTGCGGCGAAGAACGTTGCGGCCGCGCTGATCACTCAGATCGCCAACCGCAACTCCGGCAAATGCGTGGCGCGCGCAACGGGCGTGCCCAATCGTGATCCGCACCTTCCGACAAACCTTCACCGACACTTCGTCGCCGAAGACAGCCCGGCTTGGGAACAGTGGACCCGTTACGTCGGGGAATACGGAGGCCCGCCAATTGTCCGGTGGGCCAAACCGACGGTGCGAAACGGAGTGTCTGGTGTTCTGGCGCCGTACCCCTATCCCCGCCGAGTAGTGACTGGCAACACCGCTCAATGCGGGCGGTGTTCGAGAACGCAAGTGCGCCAGTGCAATGAACTGGCAGCGTTCGATCCGTCCTGACGAGTTGCCTGTGGGCACCACGGACATCGAGGATCACATTCGGCTGTCGGGCAGTCCTGACCCGATGCCTCATGCGGAGCGTATCGCAAAGGCGGTGGGTCGTGAGATCGAAGACCTCTCCGAAGTTGCGCCCCTGACCCAGACCATCCGTGTCACTGGAATAGCCCCCTGAAGGTGGTCCGCCCACTGGGATAGGAATATCCTGTTTTAGGAGGACCCGAGAATGGCTGGGAAGCGAGACAAGCCCGAAGAGATCATATCGAAG